>Ga0206965_10021_pt1 | contig 48439 bp, 50 predicted proteins | sample Alteio_BWOrgHeat_26_FD_152973 | JGI IMG/M metagenome (GOLD analysis project Ga0206965, IMG submission 152973) | Enriched cells from forest soil in Barre Woods Harvard Forest LTER site, Petersham, Massachusetts, United States -... | ecosystem: Environmental > Terrestrial > Soil > Temperate forest >...
CAAAGGCCAGATCAGTGAACCGGTGCTCTCCTCATTCGGTTTGCATATCATCCAGACGGAAGATAAAGAAGATGCCCATTTGAAGCCGCTGGATGAAGTTAAGCCCGGCATTGAAGACGCTCTCAGGCAGCAAAAAGCCAAGGAACAGATGTCCAAGCTGGGCACTGAGGTCCAAGATGTGGCCCAGAAACAGGGATTGGAAAAGGCCGCCAGCAAATATGGCGCCCAGGTAATCCAAAGCAACTCAATTGCCCGTAACGCGGCATTGCCTGGGATTGGCCCAATGCCCGCCTTAATGGACGCGGTATTTTCAACCAATGAAAAAGCCGGCCCGCAGTCTGCCGGGACACCGGACAACCTGGTGTTTTTTGAAGTTACCAAGATTGAGCCTGCCAGAACGCCTACGTTTGATGAGATCAAGGACCGCGTGGCGCTTGAATTCAAAGGGCAGCGTGCTGGTGATCTGCTTCGGCGGAAGGTGCAGGAGATGGCTGACCGTGCACATACCGAACATGATCTGAGCAAAGCCGCGAAAGAAGCCGGCGCCACCGTAAAAACCAGCGAGTTGGTTGGGCGCACACAGACTGTCCCGGATATTGGCCCCATGGGTGGGGCGGCGAGCGTGGCTTTCAATATGAAGAAGGGTGAAATCAGCGGGCCATTGAATCTGGGAGCGAGCCAGGGGGTATTGCAAATTGTGGATCGCCAAGATCCTTCCGCCTCCGATCCTGAATTTGCCAAGTCACGCGATCAAATCAGGGAAAAACTTGCTGACGAGAAGCGCCAGCAGGTGATCGGCTTGTACCTGAGCAATCTGAGCACGCGGCTTGAAAAAGAAGGCAAGGTAAAGATCAACAAGGCGGAGATGGACGCCCTTAACAAATCACGCAGCTAAATTTGCATCATCTGTTTTGCATCATAAAGAACTATGCTGTCCCAGCGATCGGCCGGAATATTGCTTCACCCAACCTCACTGCCTTCGCTGGGCGGTATAGGCGATCTTGGTCCTGAGGCCTATGCGTTCGTGGATTTTCTAGGACGCTCCGGCCTGGGACTCTGGCAGGTGCTTCCGCTCTCCCCGCCGGGGCTGGGCAACTCACCGTATTCCGCTATTTCAGCTTTTGCCGGCAATCCATTGTTGATCAGCCTGGAGCGGCTGGTTGAGCGCGGCTGGCTGGAAAAAGAAAAACTCAAGAACCACCCGTCCACCCACACCCCAATCCATTTTGACGAAGTGAAGGCGTACAAGATGCCGCTGCTGCAGCAGGCCGCGCAGAAATTTCTGGACCGTGGGAATGGCGATCATGATCGTTTTTCCGCATTCAAGCGCGATCATGCATGGTGGCTTGAAGATTTTGTTCTTTTTGACGTGATGCGCCAGACCCACGAGGGAGCAACCTGGAGTTCCTGGCCCAAAGAACTGGCGCGGCGAGAATCCGAGGGGCTGCACAAGTTTGGATTGCAGTACCAGCGTGAACTGGAAATTGAACGCGCCATTCAGTTTGCTTTCTTTGAACAGTGGCGGTCTCTGCGAAAATACTGCAGCCAACGCGGCGTCAGGATCGTGGGCGATGTTGCGATTTTCGTGAATTATGACAGCGCTGACGTGTGGCGCAATCCCGACATTTTTACGCTGGATGAAAACCTGCAGCCTACCGTGGTAGCCGGCGTTCCGCCCGATGCTTTCAGTGTTACAGGACAGCGCTGGGGCAATCCTCTATATCGCTGGGACGTATGCAAGACGCGCCGATACGATTGGTGGGTCCAGCGCATGCGATGCACGCTGGAAATGTGCGACATCGTGCGGCTGGATCACTTCCGCGGCTTTGAGAGCTACTGGGAAATCCCTGCCAACGAACCAACTGCCGTAAACGGCAAGTGGGTGCCCGGACCGCGCGATGATTTGTTCCGCGCTCTGCAGGCCAGCCTTGGCGACCTGCCGTTTATTGCCGAAGACCTTGGCTTAATTACCGCAGAGGTCAACGCGTTGCGTGAACGGCTGGGTATGCCGGGAATGAAGGTCCTGCAATTTGGTTTTGGCGACCCCGGCGCGCACATCTATCTTCCGCAAAACTTTGAACCAAACTGCGTGGTCTATACCGGGACGCACGATAACGATACAACGCGCGGCTGGTGGGAATCCTCCGCCGGCGCGGAAGAAAAGTGCCATGCTGCACACTACTTTGGAGACGTTAGCGACGGAATCCATTGGGCATTCATCCGTGCGGCGTTTTCTTCTGTAGCCAAGCTGGCGATTGTTCCATTGCAGGATGTGCTGGGCCTGGGCAGTGAAGCCCGCATGAATACGCCATCTTTGAGCGACGGGAACTGGGGCTGGCGATTTGCCGCAAACGCCCTTACCGACGGACTGGCGAAAAAGCTGGCTGCTCTTACTTCCGTCTGCGATCGCAGACCCCAAACGCTACGCGTTGATCAGCAGAGCCACGGGGAAATGCGCGAAGACTTCGCTGCATAATAACGTGCGCTGCGGGGTGACCCTGACCTTTTCTCCGGTGAAAACATTTTCCAGAAACTCAGCCGTATGTGGTGGAACGGGTATTTCCGTTGTCTCCCAGAGGTTTGCAAGCGGAGCGCGAATCGCACCACCAGCCAGCGTATAGCTGAGACGCGGCACGGCCACAATGGCCACCTGATGATTGTGCTCGCGCGCGAAAGTCACAACATGCTTTGATTTTGCACCAGTGGCATGCAGCGGCAGATAGCGGCCAGTATGGAACAAATCACGCCGGTCACGCCGCAAACGCAACGCCTGCATGGTGGTCCACATCTTGATGCGCCCATCCTCATAACTGCTTAGCAGCTCAGCACATAGTTCCGGCAAATTGCCGGCTTCCGCTTTGTGGTCAAGCTCGCTCAAAAGCCGCTCCCGCAATGTGTAATCCACCGGACGGCGATTATCAGGATCCACCAGGCTGAAGTCCCAGAGTTCCGTTCCCTGGTAAATGTCAGGGTTGCCGGGAGAGGTGATCATGAGCACGCGCTGCGCCAGTGAATTCATGGCGCCGAAAAATGAGATTGCCGGCATGAACGCATGCATCTGTTCTAGAAAAGCATTTGGCTGGCCGGCGCTCTCAGGTTGCAGGGCTTTCTCGATGAAATGCTGCAATGCTTCCACATAAGCAGGATCGTCACTGATCCAACTCAGGTTGATCTTGGCCTCATGCACGGCCTTGGTCATATATTGCTGGATTCTCTCAATATATTCTGCGCGCGCAGAATCGTTGCTGAATTCAAACGGCCACGAGCCGATGAGCGTCTGGTAAAGGAAGTATTCTTCATTGAAGTCGGGCGCCATGCGGCCGTCCGGGAGCATGCGCTTGCGCAAGCGATTTATCTTGCGCCACTTGAGTGTTTGCGCGGCCCATACTCTTGGCATTTCTGAAAGCACGTCCAGGCGGGTGCGAACATCTTCACTGCGTTTGGTGTCATGCGTGGAGGTGGCCAGCATGGAGTAAGGCCAGCTCTCCGCGCGCTTGAGGCCGCCGGAGTGAAATTCATCTACGGTAATGCCAAATTGCCGCGGCGAACCGCCCACTTCATTCACGGCAATGAAGCGGTTATAAACGTAGCACGCGGTATCTTCCATGCCCTTGGCCATCACAGGCCCGGTGAGCTGCTGGAATTTAAGAGTGAAGCGCAGCTTTCTGCGATAAGAGTCGAGCTGATCATCTGAATCTTTGCGCCGAAGCAACAATATGTCCCGCAGAAAATCAAAGCTTGTAGGCGCTTTATCAGGGTTGCGCCGCTTGGCTTTGACGATAGCTTCATTGATGTGTGCGTGGTCCCGCTCGGTCATCTCTCCGCGTTCATCAATATAGGTGCGATAAACGGGGAAGCAGGCAATGGTTTCACGAATCACATCGCGCAGTGCCTTGCGGGTGAAGTCCCGTGCATAACGGTCGGTCACGGAAATAGCGTCAAGCATGTGGGCGAGCACATTGACCTCACTGGCCAGTGAGGCATGCATAATCAGCTTCTTGCTGTTATAGATCACGCTTTCCACGTCATGGGCCGAGCCGGTGAAGCGATGATAAAAATTTGTGAAATAGCGTTCATTGCGCCGATCGATGAATAAGCCGTTCACCAGAGTAGTGAAGTCGTATCCTGAAGTTCCGTCAATCGGCCATTCGCGCGGAAGCTCTTCTCCGGGCTCCAGGATTTTTTCCACCACGGTATAAAGCAGCGCGTGGTGGTTCATCCAGTCATGTTGTCCGAAGACCTGCTGCAAATCAGATTCAATTCCGTTTTCCGCCAGTGAGGGATGCGGCACTGCGCCACTGCATTGGCTGGCGGCATAAAGCATTTGCAGGCGCACCATGTACTGTCGCGGATTCAGCAGGCCATCACTGTGATCAATGCGAAGGCCCTGAATCATGTTATCGGCCAGCAGGTGGCGCAAGAGCTGGTGCGTTGCGGCAAAAACGCGGGGATTTTCCATGCTGAGGCCGATGAGATCGTTTACGTCAAAGAAGCGGCGATAATTGATCTCCTCGCCGGAGACGCGCCAATGCGCCAGCCGGTAAACCTGCGCTTCCAGAATGCGATGCAGCGCGTCAAAGCTATGCGGATCACCGGCATGGCCATTGATGAGGCCGACTGTTTTATTAATGGCGGCCCGCACCTCAGGAGATTTTGCCATCAGCTCTTTTAGCGCTACGGTCAATGACGGAATGGCGCGACGCCGCTGACGCACCAGGTCGCCTTCAGTAGCGCTGTGCGAGGGCAGGTTACGCAAGCCGGAAAGCAGGTTTCGCAACTCTTGCGGAACCTCATTTCCTAATGGCTCAAAAATCATGGGGATCGTTTGCGGATCGAGCGGCAGTTGCTTATCGAAGTATTCAATGTGAAATCCGTCTTCATTGGCCACAAGAATAATGTGTCCGCACTCAAGCTCTGCGCCGTACTGGTTCCCCAGGATCGGCAACAACAATTTGTTGCGCAGCTCTTGCTTGAGAGGGTCCCAGTCAATATCAAAAAATTCCGCGAACTCGGATGCACGGCCGTTGCCCAGCACGTCTGACCACCAGGGATTGGTGCCCGGACCAATACCCATATGGTTCGGGACAAAATCAAGCACTTGTCCCATGCCATAATTTTTCAGCTCGAGAACAAGTTCTTTCAGCTCTTCATAACTACCGACTTCAGGATTTAACTGATTGTGGTCTGTAATGTCATATCCGTGAGAGCTGCCGGTGCGGGCCTTGAGGATGGGCGAAGAATAAATGTGAGAAATGCCGAGAGCGTGCAGATATCCCACCAGACGACGAGCGTTTTCAAAACGAAATCCGGCATTGAATTGCAGACGGTAGGTAGAAAGAGGCTTCGCGCTGCGCTTCTCTGAGGCCAGACGGTCCAGGCATTCAGAAATTCCGCTCGATTCCGGGGTTAAAACTGCTGGATTAGCTCGCATGAGGACAATCAAACCGCGCCGCTTTTGAGGCAGAAAACTCCCACCGACTTAGATGCACAAATTCCCGGCGGGGAAGGGCGGTCCACGGTACTTTGCTAATTTGGCCGGAAGAGTTGAAAATAGGTATTTGGAAAAAGGAGCTACTTCTAGCATGCCCGCAACCGGTGAATTGATTCGAATGATGAACTATGTGGATGACATTGCCGCCACAGTGCGCCGCATCCAAGTCGGAATTTCCACCATGACTCCGGAAGAGCGCAAGCGCCTGGCGGATTACATGCGCAGCTCAGACCCAAGTTTCGTCAAGACACTGGAGAGCCTGGATAAACCCTAGTCCATGGTGGAAAGATCCATGGCGGAAATCCGGACGATCGCAGTGATTGGCGCAGGCGCAATTGGCCGCGGCATAGCCCATGCGTCAGCGCTGGGCGGTTACCGTACGATTCTGGAAGATATTCTTCCCGGCAGTCTGCGCACCGCAGCGGCGGAAATGCGCGAATATTTGAGTAAGGCCACCGAGCTCGGCACGGTCAGCAAACTGGATGCAGATGCCGCGTTCCGGCGGCTGGAATATGCCTCAACCGTGGAACACGCCGCCCGCGAAGCTGATCTGGTGATTGAAGCGGTGCCTGAAGAGATGGAATCGAAGATTGAGATTTTCACCCTGCTCGATAAGATCTGCAAACCTGCAACGATTCTGGCTTCCAACACGTCCTCACTGAGCGTTACGGAAATTGCGTCCGTGACGTACCGCGCGAAAAAGATTCTGGGCATGCGCTTTGCTCATCCTGCTTATGAGATGACAAGGGTCGAGATAGTGCGCGCCATGGAGACAGATGACGAAACCATTGCCGCTTGCACCGCAGTAGGGCGCCGCATGGGCAAAGAAGTTTTGGTTGTCAAAGACCAAAATTGATTTAGGTGAAGCTGCAAATTCCGGCCACTACGATTTGCGGCGGAGCAACCTCAAATTAGCAAGATAAATATCCGCAGGGCTGGAACGGGGCGATGTCTCATCTGCCGCAGTCTTTTTGCTGGCCTGGTCCAGTTGTTCCTGGCGGCGTATTTTTTCCGCGACAATCGTGATGCGCCGCCGTAGATATTTCATGTCACAAGGCTTGGTCAGATAGTCGTCCGCTCCAGCTTCGTATCCTGCCTGTATTTCCCGGGGATGGTTTCTTGAAGTAATCAGGACAACATAAGGCATGGGAGTTTTCGTCTGCGTCCGGAGCCATTTGCAAATTTCAACGCCGGTCACCTTGGGCATGTCCCAATCCAGAATGCAAACGTCGACGCTGCGGCTGCGCAACAACTTGAGCGCGCTCTCGCCGTCCACAGCGGAAATCATATGATGTCCCCACTGCACGACGGAGCGTTCCAGCACCATGCGGGAAAGTAAATCGTCTTCAGCTATGAGCACCGTAAGAGGTTTCATACTTTGCAAACCTTAGACAGCAAACATATCACTTTAAACAATCCTTCAGCTCTAAAACCGGCAGGACATAAGTTTTCGCATTCCGGAAATGGAACTCAGCAAAAAGCAACGGGCACAGGATGGATTGTGCTGTGCCCTCTGAAGTAATTGTTTTTGCTAGTTGCTGCCGCCGCCCATCGCCGGAAGAGGCAGTCGGCCATCCGCGCCGCTGGTCAAGGCAACAAACGTTGGATCTTTATAGAGCGATGCAAACACCGCATCTACCCTGGCTTCCATCATCTCTTTGCTTCGTACGGATTGATACCGCTCATACTCAAAGAAGTGACGTTTCAGCAGCGCCAGCGCTTTATCCTTCTGGCCCAGCTGCGCATAGATCGCGGCCAGGTTGTAAGAAGCGCAGAGAATCGGTTCATTCTCTTTGGCGATCTTCAGCGCTTCGTCCGCGTGTCCGTTGCCGGCCATAAAGGCTGCGGCGAAGATCAGGTTGAAAGGCTCATGCGGGTCCAGTGCCAGCGCCTGCTGTGTGTACTCACTGGCTTTGGCTTTGTCGCCTTCAGAATTCCAGTAGACGGCCAGATTTCTGTAAGCCAGGGCGAGCGGAAATTCCCTGGTTGAGGCTTCCATCAGCGAAAGGCCTTTTTTGAAATCGCCTTCATGGATCGTCATCTTGCCCAGCCCATGGAGCGCCACGGCGCGCGACATTGGATCAGCCGGCATGGCCAGAATCTGGTTGAACGTCGCACGTGCTTTGTCCCAGTCGCCGATCTCGTGGCGATAAAGCTCGCCCAGATAGCGCAGTGGCGTGGGATCATTCGGATCGAGGTTGTGCGCCGCCGTATAGAGCTTCAGCGCTTGCATGTATTTTGCGTCGTTCTCGGCCATCAGGCCGGCGGTCATTGTCTTCTGGATTTTCGTGCTCAGCGCCGGATCAAAATTCGGACCGTCAGGCATCGCCTCAGCGTTCACGTCGGTTACGCCCAGCTTCTTCAATTCTTTTACAGCGTCTTTGGCCTTGCCGGGAAACATGCATTTTTGTTCTGCTACCTGTTTCAGCTCGGCGATAGCTGCCTGCTGGTCTCCGGACTTGGCCTTGGACTTGGCGGCTTCCATCTTTTCTTTAATGGCCGACTCGCGCTTCTTCATCTCACTCTCGACGACTTTTTCTACGTCGCCCACGGAGAGCTTGCCATTTTTGTTTTCAACCTTGCTCACCACGGTGCCATCGGGCTGCACCAGCACGGCCACCGGGAGCTTTCCATCAGGAACGTATTGCTTGCCCATGGGATCGTGCACATCCACAATGCCCATGACCACGCATTGTTGCGAATAGAGCTGCAGCGTGCGCGACTCACGCAGGCTGGATTTCTGCACTTCCTCGGCGCCCGTGGGGAACCAGTAAACGGCCAGGCCGGTTTTTACCGGGCCTTCATCGGCCTTGATGACCTTCCACGGCACCGTATAGGTCTGTGCGGACATGCCTCCGCTCATTCCACCCATGCCGCCACCACCGCCGCCTCCGCAAGTGGCCCAGCTCTGCGGTATGAGAAACACATAGATCATTGCTACAGCTAGCACGCGTTGGAGTAGTGATGTTTTCATGCGGAAATTATAGCAGTATGGGTTAAGTGTCATCTCTGAAAGAGAGGGGGCGGGAGGGGAATGTTTTCGAGCCGTTGACCCATCCCTAACTTTTCACTTTCTGAGCTTCCGGACCAGTGCTGCCAGTGCAAATCAGTGGTAAATGACTTTCTCCGTGTCTCTGTGGTGAAAATTGGTTTCCTTCTCGCGCGACACTCACCCCTCTCTCGCGACCGTCAATGTCCCATCACCTTCCACGCCGCCAGCTGGATCGGTTCATATTCGATGAACACGGCGCAGGCTATATTATTTTGGTGGCGAGAGTTCAAAGTGCATTTATTGAAATGCCGGCTAACAAGTCTGCAATACCATTGCTGATAGGCTGGCCTGTCGCATGCTCATAAAAGCTGAACCCGGGCGAAGGGTTAACTTCAAAACAATACCATTCCCCGGCGGGTGTTCGCCGCAGATCAATTCCCGCTAACGGAAGATCGAGTCGATGAGATAAAGTCAGGCATTGCTCGCGGATATGACCGTCCAGTTCGCAGGCGTGGATCTGAACTTCTGCGCCACATCGCCCAGCGTAGCGATAGTCGTCCGCGTCCGAAGTAATCTCACAAGCAAAGACTTGTGTGCCAATCACATGTACACGAACGTCGACTCCGGAAATATATTGCTGGAATTGGGTTGGGCAATTCGCCACTTCTTTAATCCGTTCCCGATGGCTGGGCGTAAGCTTTGAAACGATGCTGCGCACTCCGCTCAGTGATTTATAAATCACGGTTCCATGCCTCTCCCAAAACTGTAAAGCTTCTTCAGGATCAGTTGTGACCAGGGTCTCCGGAGTACGCAATCCCTGAGACTCAATCAATCGGGACTGATAAGGCTTGGAGTTGTTGGAAGCCATTGCCGAGGGACGATTGACAATGAATGCCGGGCTCAATTCGGCCCAGCACAGCAATGCATCCTCCAGATATAACGCATGGTTCCACACGGCGCTCCCAGTGCCGGCATTCTGAATCTCAGGGAGCCGGCGGAAGTCGTAAGGACGTACATAAGCAGATGTGATGTGATCGAGATTCACATTTCCAGCTGGCAGCCGTAGAGTCCCACTCACGCATCCATCCACGATCAGGTCCAACGCGGTTCCTGCCATCAGTCTTTGATCCAGGAACGCGAAAGGGTGCTGCCTGCGTTCCAGTGCGGCTCGCACCATCGCAACTGGTTCGTCTTCGGCTATGCCCCAAATCAGCACCATAATCAGCTCCCGTCAGCTCTTCCCACGAGATAATCGCAGACAGCATCAGCCGCGTGCGGAACGGACAAATCGGGCCAAAGATTTGCGGCAAGGAAACATGGGTGCGTCCCGGAAATGTTGAATCTGACCCCAAGTAAACCAACCCCAGCTACTTGCGCCAAACGCCTTGCCAGTTGACGCAGTTTTTTATTGGCAGCGCCGCAACATCTTTTCCCGATTACAGTCACCTCGGCTATGCGTTGGTGCTCCGCAATCGGATTCTCGGGTGAGAGAGTTATAGCGACCGACCGATGAAGGGGCTGTATCGTAATACCCGCAAGATGCGCAGCCTGAAGCCATTGCTCGGGTCGCCAGTTGGGGCCGGACAAGCATAGGCTGGTCGGGCGATTAAGAGTCGGACAACTAAGTCCGGAAAGCCACGCCAGCAGAAAGGCATTCATTTCGGCGGCTACATAGGCACGATCGCTATCCGCAATATGCCATAGTTCTTCCTGCAAGATGCTCGGGCGGCGTGTAAGGATCCCTCTGATCTGCCTGGCCGGAACTCGTTGACCGGAGATAACAGCTACCGAATCCAGGCAATCGCCGGGACGGAAACGCCATCCCGGCGTCGACACATCTTCACAACTTAAAAGGGCCGCGTCAAACGGCGCCCACCGGCGAACTAAATCCTGGGCCACTGAATCGTGCCGGCTGGCAACCACAACAAGCATATATGTGCCTAGCTCTTGTCCTTTTTCTTCAATGCCTGGCCACCAACTTCAGGACGTTCTTCCTCTTTGATAAAAGCGCGCTTCTGCAATAAAGCCTCGATCTTATCGCTACGTTCCGCCAAAGTACGCACGATCGCCTGCCATTGCTGGTCGCCAAAATTGCGGAAGGGATCTCCTTCGGAATCCTTCAACTTCGGAAAATCAGACGTAAGACTCTTGTACACATCAATTTCAGTCTTTTGGTTGTCCTTGATGAAGTCTTTATCCTTGATCTCCTTTATCTCCCACTTAAGATCCTTGAACGACTTGGTGCCGAGATTAACCGGAATACAGTCGGAAGAGATACCGTTAGCGACAACGCATAGCATCGAAGAACCGGTCTCAATCCCAGCGGGCACATCAAAATGGGTCGAATGGATCACCATTCCTGTATTTATTGCCATGGTGGAGTGATCATGGGTCCTGCAATAGAAAACGTGGTTGCTGGCCAAATTGCGAATGCGTACCAGAGGATAGTTTGTGGCCACCCCCGCATCATCGCCGTAGCTGCAGGCTTGTGAAAGGCCATTTAGTTGCCGTCCCTGGAGAATGTAACTGTGCCCTATCTGTAAGTAGGAAGGGCAACTCGTAATAGACGGCTTCCAGAACGGATCAGGGCTCCCGTCTGGCTGGTAAACCCTGATGTCCTGCCCGCCGGTGGTAAACATCACTTCGCCGGTAGGAAGCAATAACAAACGGGTTTGCCATGTCTCCACGCCTGTCGCCGTTGGAGGATCCGGCACGGCGGCGAGCGATGTTCCATCGAACTCGAAAAAGTGCGAAGGATTCCCTGACCATCCATCGGCTTGCCGGGGTCCAGCTATACACAGTACCTTCCCATTGGGGAGTAGGGCCGCAGGCGCATCGAATGCTTCCATGAGTGCGCCACCTGAAGAGGGAAAATCCGGGGCAGCTTGCCAGGTCCCGGGCTGATTCCCAATGGGCGGCGGAATGTACAAAGCATTGTGGCCACTCGCCCCAATCGCAAAAACACGTCCATCTGGCATTGCAATAGCAGGCCCGATTTCGTTGGTCGAAGCAGCCGATGACTGCACCAGATCATGGCCCGCAGGAACTGATCCCGCGTTGACCCAACTGTTGCTTGCAGCTACATACTTCTCCGCCGCAGGATGAGCACTACATTCCGCTACCAGAACGGTGGCATCCGCCAGAAGCGTCCAGGTCTCTTCAGAGCTTGAGTCATGCTTATTCGGGCCGGCTGTCCAGCCCGGGGCCACCGGATCGTAGATTGCGGTTCGAGTATCCTTAATGGAGCCGACTAATACCCGGCCATCGGGAAGAACAGCACACGGTGCATCTCCGATGGCGGCCCATCCTGGTGTGCCGATATCTGTCCAGCTGTTGGCCACAGGGTCATAGATCTCAGCTGCCGAAAGATCGACAGAACTACCGTTGTTGTACTCGCCGCCCGCAATGAAAACCCGACCGTCCTGGAGCACTGCCGAGGCGTAATACAAAGGTGCGTTCGGTCCGGAAGCTAGTTGCGTCCAGGTTCCGTTGATGTAGCTGCCCGACCCATCAGGGGTTAACTTCCACCAGTTAGCTGTTCCGGGATTACCCGCGCCTTCGTCCTGACACATAACAGTACCGTCAGTGAGTAGAAACATTGTTCCCGCAAAGAATGTAGGTTGATTATTGAGAGGAACCCAAGATCCTGGCATTACTATCCTCCAATTAAAGTCGTTCTGCGACACCATATACAGTGAGGTAGATTGAAAGGTAGATAGCTCACTAGCTACAGTCGCCTTGGAGAGGGGCCGGAACGCAAGTATCTGCCCAGGAGATGAAAGATGTCAAGCAGAAGAAATCAGGAACACCATCGATGGGTATTATCAAAAGAGAAAAGCTTGGGCTAACCCTTTCCTGCCCTCAATCACCCTGGCGCCCATCCTTTGCGGTTATTGCGAAGGAACGGATCGAAACTACCAACTGTCCGTTGGCTTCCATCGCGTCCAGGAAGAGGCGACACCATGATTAGAGTCGGGCTGGTAAAAGCGCAGAAAATAATTTTTTGCACCGCAGGCTGCGCGCAGCAAGGTGGAGCGCGATAAGCCTGCGGCCTTCTTGACGGGTGATTGCTGTGAGTGGTGAAGCTAGCGGTTGGTACAATTCAGGCGATTATGATATCCAACGGCAATACTGCAAAACAGATCAGTGAACTGATGCTCGATGTTTTTCGCCAGGTGGATGAATCTGTTGACATGGTAAAAGCAACCTGCTCACCCGAAGAATCTGCTGCATATCAGAAAGCAGTTGGGAGAGTTGCTGGTTCAATCGTTATGGATGTATTGGAACCGCTCTACAGTCAAAACCCATCACTCAAGCCGCCAAATTGGAACGAATGATTTGACAACGCCGAAGCCGGTTTAGAGTAACCGCCGCGTTGTGCAACCTTGATCCGCCTTCATCCGTGTTCATCCGCGGTAAAGTTTTTATGGTCTGCGCGCTGGTGCCGGTCCGGGCTCAAGAATCTCTGGCTCGGTTGAAGTAGCGGCGCTGCGGGTAACAAAGAAGACTGCGGCGGTCCAGGTTGGGAAAAGGTCCAGACCAGGGACGAGCTCTGCGGCGAAGGTGGGCAAGAAAGCCCAATGCCATCCCAGAAGTTTTATAAGGACCATGCCTACGGCGACGTCAAGGAAAGTATCTGCCGGTGAAACTCCGCCGGGCGCGAACAGGGGAAGGCCTATGATCTGGATTGCATCGGCCATGATGGCGATGAACCAGGCCTTGCGGTGCAGCGGCGAGCGGACCGTCTTTAAAAAGTCGAACCTGAGGAAGTCACCCTTTAGAAAATTGAAATTTAAAAAATTAGACAAGGCTGGACTCCGGAAAACAAAACTCAAGGCATAACAAAAATGCCCCTGTGTACCTGCTTTAAGGATACACAATCGGGGCAAATCCAGAGCTGGATTTTTGGCCATGGCCCGGAAGTAAGTAGAAGTGGAAAGTCCCAGAGTAGATACGCCACCGGTCATTCCATCATGCAAATACTCCGCTAGCGTGGGCGAATTCCCACCACGGCCAACATGCGTCCGGTTTTGCCGTGTTCTGCGCGATGCGAGAAAAACTTGCGCGGGCTGCAAACGGTACAGTCTTTGAGCGCCTTGATGTTTGCTTCCGGCACGCCCACGGCCAGCAACTGGCGGCGGTTCGCTTCACGCAGATCGAGATGCAGCTTGATGCACGGATCACCATGGCCGGGCGCGCGCTGGTTCATGAACAACATAGGATAGCGTTCACGCACAGCATCCGATTCCTGCACGCTGTGAAAGAGGTCGGCGGCATAATTGAATTGAGTATGAAATGCCTCTTCCACTTCTTCGCCAACTTCAAAACTGCAATTCTGTATTCCCGGGCCAATCACGGCGTGTATATCTTCCGCACGTGAGCCAAATTCCAGCCGCATGATGCCAACGCCTTTTTCCACGATGCGCTTGACCGTGCCTCGCCAGCCGGCATGAAAAGCGCCAACGGCTTTGCGTTTGGTGTCGACCAGCAGCACAGGGAAACAATCGGCTGTGAGGATGCCGAGAGCGATGCCGCTCAGATTGGTGACGAGGCCATCGCCGGCCAAAAGAGCTGGCTTGCGTGAGCGGACCACGTGAATCAAATCAGAATGTATCTGTCGCAGCGTTACCAGCGGCCACGGCTTGCTTTTTGTCGCCGCGCCAGCGGAGGAAAGAAAAGTTTTGCGGTTACGTTCCACGTGTGCGCGCGCGTCGTCTTTGGTGAAGCCCAGGTTGAGCGTGCGTCCGCCGTAGATTGTGCTTGCGCCGCCGGGGCGTGTGCTGAAGCCGTGAACGAGCCAGGGAATACGTTTTAAATCGGGTGACTGCAGCAGGCTTAATGCGGCTGCGCCGGAGACCCTGGGTGATTTGGGCGTCCGTGGTTGAGTAAGAGTGGGCACGCATTCATTCTAAATCGCGCAGAATTAGAGGCAAGCGCCACTGCAATAACAGGCATCTGAAGGGAAGTACAATCAGAGGTTACCGAAACGCGCGTGCCCACTTTGACCAAGCCCAAACCAGAAGCAAAGACGCAGCCTGCGCAACATCACAGCAGCGAAATCGCGCGGGCCATGAAGCATTATGTGGTGCTGCGGACCTTTGCCGTCATCTCCATGCTGGCCGTGATTTCATGGCTGCTGATTGATTTGTTTGGGCCGATACCAAAATATCAGCTTAACCATCGCACGGAGACGGAGCTGAATTCTCCGGAGTTTGTGCACGAACTGGAAGCGCTATCGGCTTCGCGTATTGAGCCCCACACGCATATTGAAGCTCTGCCCAACGGCGTGAATTTTTATGAAGCGGAAATCCAGGCCATCCAGGCTGCGCAGCAAAGCATTAACTGGGAAGCGTACATTTTTGCCAAAGGCGATATGGCCCGGCGCATTGTGGACGCGCTTACAGAAAGAGCGCGCGCCGGCGTGGAAGTAAACCTGAACATAGATGCCATTGGCAGCCTCAGCACACCGAAGAGGTTTTTTAACGGCCTGCGCCAGGCTGGCGGACATGTGGAGTGGTACCATCCGCTGCGCTGGTACAACTGGCCCCGGGCCAATAATCGTACGCACCGCGAATTGATTGTGATTGATGGCAAGGTGGGATTTCTGGGCGGCGCGGGAGTGTCTGACCAATGGTGGCATGGCGAGAAAAAAGATCCACCGTGGCGTGACACCATGTTCAAAGTGGGCGGGGATGCCGTACGGTCATTGCAGAGCACGTTTGTAGAGAACTGGCTGGAATCCTCAGGGCAGATTCTGATCGGCCCCAAATATTTTTCTTCCGAAGACAACAGTGACGGCGCCATGGCAATGGTAGTTGGCAGCAGCCCGTCACAAGGCGGTTCCACCCGTGCGCGCATTTTGTATCAGACGCTGATTGGTTCGGCGCGCTCAAGCCTGAAAATTACCACACCGTATTTTCTGCCGGACGATAGCCTGATCAAAGAGCTGGTTCGCGCGATCAAAGAAAGGCATGTCCGGGTACAGATTCTTCTTCCCGGCAAACATAGCGATCACAGCATGACGCGCAGCTCCAGCCGCGCCACATATGGCGATCTGCTCAAAGCTGGGGCGGAGATTTATGAATATCAACCGGCGATGATCCACGCGAAAATTATGATCGTGGACGACCTCTGGTGTGTTGTGGGCTCAACTAACCTGGACCACCGCTCTTTTGGCTGGAATGACGAAGTGAATCTTGCGGCCGTGGATCCTGAACTGGCAGGTAAGTTGAGCGCGAATTTTGAAGAGGACGTAAGCAAATCCAATCGTGAAACGCTGAAAGCCTGGGAGAACCGGTCTTATTCAGAGCGCGCAATGGAGTGGCTGGGCTGGATTATTGCCCGTGAACAATAGGCAGAGTTATTCTGCAAAAAGCGGTAGCCGATGAAAGATTTAGCCAAGTTAAAGATTAGTCAAGTGAAAGATTAAGCCAAGTGAAAGAGCAACCAAGGTTTCGCGTCGCCACATACAACACGCATAAGTGCCGAGGCATGGATGGGCGCATACGGCCTTCAAGAGTCGCGGATGTGTTGAATGAACTTGATGCCGATGTGATCGCGCTGCAGGAAGTCGTGAGTCTGAAAAGCGGCCGCAAGGAACAGAACCAGGCGCAATATCTGGCGGACACCGTTGGCTACCACTATCGGATTGGAGAGACGCGCAAACTGCGCGGCGCTATTTACGGCAACGTGGTGCTCAGCCGCTTTCCTGTAAAAGAAGTCCGGGTTTATGACCTGACGGCGTCACGCCGCGAGGCCAGAGGCTGCATTCGGTGCGATCTGGAAATCATGCCCGGAAAAATTGTTCATCTCTTCAATGTGCATCTGGGGACGGGTTATCTTGAGCGCCGCAAACAGGCGCGTCTATTGATGAGCAGGGAAGTATTGCTTTCGCCTTCATTGAAGTATCCGCGCCTGATCATTGGCGACTTCAATGAATGGACGCACGGGCTGGTTTCGAAGACGCTGCAGCAGGCTTTTGAAAGCGTGGATATTCAGCTGCACCTCAACCGCAAGCGCACTTATCCCGGCATGATCCCTTTTATGCATCTTGATCACATGTATTTTGACAGGGAATTAGCGCTGGAAGCGTTTTCACTTCACCGCAGCCGCATGGCGCTGATGGCCTCAGATCATCTGCCGCTGGTGGCGGAGTTCGGCATGGACGGACGGTAAGCAACTAGAAATCATGCAGCATTATTCCGGCACAAAATAAAAAGCCACCGCAACAATCGCATAGACAGCCAGAAGCTGTGCGCCTTCAAACCAGTTGGTCTCGCCGTCAGAAGAAATCATTTCCACAATCAAGACGGAAAGCACGATCGCGGCAATCTCAAATCCGTTGAAGACCAGCGTCATGGGGTGTCCAATAGCGAAAGAGAGAAAGACCAGCACAGGCGCGACGAAGAGCGCAATCTGCGTGCTGGCGCCGGTAGCAATGGCCATGGAGAGTTCCATCTTGTTGCGCCGGGCCATCATGATTGCAGTGGAATTTTCCGCGGCATTTCCAACCAGCGCGACTACGATCACGCCGACAAAAAGCTCAGTCATTCCCAGCGCTTTGGTGACTGGCGCAATCTGGTCGACCAGAACTTCACTCATTACGGCGATCAGCACGGTTGCCAGGGCCAGAGAAAAAATGGCCTGGCCGCGGCTGGCTTGCGGTGCATCGTTTTCCGCTTCTTCCTGATGCTGCACCTGTTGAAAGACAGACTTGTGCGTCCGGAGAACAAACAGCATGTTCAGTAAATACAAAAGAATCAGAACGCCGCTGGTCCAAAGGCTGAGATGTTCCAGGCTGATGTCGCGATGCTGAAGCGTGCCGAAAACCGTGAGGTTAAAAACCGCGGGCATCACCAGCGCGGCCACAGCGATCATGAGCGTGGTGCTGTTCATTGAAGATGTGGTGCGAGAGAAACGCTGCACCGTGTGGCGAGAGCCGCCGACCACCAGGCTGAGTCCCAGCACCAGGAGCAGATTGCCGATGATGCTGCCGGAGAGCGATGCCTTGACTACGTTGATGTGTCCTGCCCGCAGCGCGAAAAACGCAATGATCATTTCCGTGGCATTGCCCATGGTCGCGCTCAGAATGCCGCCGATCGAAGGGCCGCAATGCGTTGCCAGCGTTCCTGTGGATTCACCCAGCACACTGGCCAGCGGCGCAATGGCCAGCGCCGAGGCGATAAAGATCGCCAGCGGAGGGGAATGAAGCAGGTCCAGTGCAATGGCCGCGGGTAGAAACAGCAGAAGCAGGTTCAGCAAGCGATGTCCTGTCTTGAGCGGAAACTTGCTCCACAGCACGGCGAGCGGAGAGGATTTTGGCATCACGCAGATTGTAAAAGATGTAACAAAAGCAAACCGGACCTAATTGACGGCCCGGTGCTTAATTCGAATGGATACGCGGTTTTGTAATGAATTGTCAGGATGCGGCCGCGCTGGGTGGAATGACCTTTTTGCGTACAACCTGCATACCCTGTTGTCTATCAAACGTTAGGGTCATCTTTGAAGAACATGGTCCGCAAAGCCAGAAATGTTCCACACGATTCTGTGCTTTAGAGGCGAGCTGTAAAGGCGCCGGGGCAATAGTGGTCTTTGATTGCAAGCCCAGTGATTGCGGGCCAGATTCAACCATGAATATCTTGCCTTCCCGTAAATAGACCAGAGGAGTTGAGCAGGAAGGGTTGGCACATTTGGCGAGCATGCTTTACCTCCTTCGCCGGAATAACAAAGGCACCTTTTTAAGATGCCTTTCCAGCAAAGTAGATGCAGCTTTTCTGACCAGGGTTAGTTTTAGAGCCCCCTCAGGCGGTATTTTTGCTTAAGAACCATCCTCAAATGGACGAAAGGACGCCATCTCGCATAAAGGATTGATTAAAAAGTGCTTAATTAGCCTGCTGGCTGGCCAAAATTGAGCAGCGCTTGTATTATGGCGGGCAGTTTCCATAGAATTGGCTTCTCATTTCAACGACTAAAAAGGACAAGGGCTGGCGAACAACGCCGCAGGGGGCATGCGGCCTAACGCTTCCGACAAAGGGCTATGATGCGTCGCGTTTTAATTGTCGAAGATACTCCTGCTGATACCAAGCAATCCACGGCTGTGGTAAAGAATCTGGGTGCAGAAGACGTGATGGCAATTAACAATATTGCGTCAGCCCTCCTGTTTCTACAGGACGTGGTGGAAGGGACCAAGCAAGCGCCCGATCTTATCCTGCTTGATCTTTCATTCCCCAAAGAGAGCGGTTTTGAAGTATTGCGCTATTGGAAGTCCAACCCCAAATTGCAGCCAATTCACATTGTGGTATGGACCGTGATGGGCGATACCGAGAAGAAATTGTGCGAATTTTTTGGAGTAGACCACGTAGTGCCCAAGTGGGCCGGCCCCAAGGAACTTGAAACCGTGCTCAAGACCTTTGCCGAGGGAAGCGTTTCAACGGAGCAGCCTTAATCAGCCAGCATTTACCTGAGTTCCTGCATCCAAATTGGAAGCTGCTTTTGTCATTTGCCGCGACCAATGGGGTTGACCTTTCCATCCATTATCATTTCCACTTTCCTGGTTTTAGGACATACGCCACCAACACCATTGGAGGATTTCATCGATGAGCAAATTGCCCGAGATCATCAGCAGGCATCAAGACGCGATCCGTGCAGACTGGCTGAAGCAGATGAGCGGTGCGGTACGCCGCTCCGACCTGATCAGCAATGAAGAAGTTGACTCGCAATCCCGCGAGCTGATGACCGCTATCGCCACCGGCGCAAAGTCTGGCGAGGTTACCAACGTGGATGGGCCGGCATGGAGTTCAGCGCGCGAGACCCTGGGCGCCATCTCCGCTTCGCGGGCAAAGCAGGGCTTTACCACCGGTGAGACGGCCACTTTTGTTCTCTCACTCAAGCAGCCGCTGTTTAGCATAATACGCAAAGAGCTGGCGGCCTCTCCTGACGCTATGTTCGACGAAATCTGGAAGACGACTTTGCTGGTGGACAAGCTCGCTCTAGTCACCGCCGATGCTTTCCAGAATACGCGAGAGAAATTTATTGCCCGGCAGCAGGAAGAGCTCATGGAGCTTTCCACTCCGGTGGTCAAGCTATGGGAAGGCATTCTGGCCCTCCCGATTATCGGAACGCTGGATAGCGCTCGCACGCAGGTGGTCATGGAGTCACTGCTGCAAGCCGTGGTGCAGACCAATTCCCGCGTGGCGATCATTGATATCACCGGTGTTCCTACTGTGGATACGCTGGTGGCACAGCATCTACTCAAGACCATTACGGCGGCGCGGCTCATGGGCGCGGACTGCATTATCAGCGGCGTGCGTCCGCAGATTGCGCAGACCATTGTTCATCTGGGAATCGATCTTGCCGGTGTGATTACCAAAGCCAAGCTGGCCGATGCGTTCGCATTGGCGTTGCAGCGTACGAACCAGGCAGTGGTGAAACTGAGCGGCGAAAACGGCAAAAAAACGTTTTTCAAAAAGGAGGAGTAAATGGAGCGGATTCCAATCCTCCGCATGGGCCAGTTTCTGCTGGTCACAATCCAGGTTGACATGCATGATCGCCTGGCCTTGCAGCTTCAGGATGACCTTACGCAAAAGATCTCCGAATGCAGCTCAAGAGGCGTATTGATCGATATATCCACGCTGGAGATTGTGGATTCGTTTATTGGCAGAATGCTGGCCAATATCGCGGCCATGGCCCGGGTGCTGGATGCTGAAACCGTGGTGGTAGGCATGCAGCCGGCGGTCGCCATCACTCTGGTTGAGCTGGGCATGTCTCTGTCCGGAGTACGCACGGCACTGAACGTTGAAATGGGCATGGAGCTTTTATATGAGCTGCGTGGAGATTTTCACGCGGAGATGGGTGAATGAATTCCCTGAAACAGGAAAAGCTGCCGATCCTTACTTCGAGCGACGTGGTACTGGCTCGGCAAAAGGTGCGGCAGTGGGCCACGGAGATGAAGTTTACGCTGGTGGACCAGACCAAACTGGTTACCGCTGCCAGCGAGCTCGCGCGCAATGCGCTGGAGCATGGTAAAGGCGGCCATATGGTGATTGAGCAGGTAGAGAACTCAATCAAGAATGGCCTGAAGCTGGTATTCGAGGACCAGGGCCCTGGGATCGCCGATATTGAAACTGCCCTGCGTGATGGATTTACCAGCGGTGGCGGCATGGGACTGGGGCTGGGTGGCAGTAAAAGACTGGTCAATGATTTCCATATTGAATCAGAACCGGGTAAAGGGACGCGTGTTACCGTGGTCCGCTGGAAATAATGCTTCTCTCTCAAACTGTTCCGTTATCTGATTCCAGCTCCACTGCTGACGCCCGCAGAGTGGGGGCGCGCATGGCCGCTACTCTTGGCTTAAATGAGACAAAAGCGGGCGATGCAGCCATTGTGATTGTGGAAGCCGCGCGCAATGCCGTGATCTATGGCGGCGGCGGGCAATTGGTGCTTACCGGAACGAAATCCAAATATGAGACGCGCATGGATATCCTGGCGCTGGATAAAGGCCCGGGCATCGCCGATCTGAGCCGCGCTCTGCAAGACGGCTATTCGACCGGAGGAACACCCGGAACCGGCCTGGGCGCCATACGGCGCAAAGCAGACGTTTTTGATGTGTTTTCGAATGCCAAAGGCACGGCAGTCTTTGCCCGCATTGCGCAACCGGAAACATCGCCAGAACATAAGTATTCCATGGAACCTGCGGGATTGACTGTGCCGATTTCAGGTGAAACCCTTTGCGGCGACAATATGGCCTGGGACCTGAATGCCGACCGGTGCATTGTGCTGGTGGTGGATGGATTGGGGCACGGTCCGCTGGCGGCTGACGCGGCGAATGAAGCTGTACGCATCTTTCAGGCCCGCAGTGACGAAGCTCCTGGCTCCATTATTTCCCGTCTGCATGATGCCCTGAAAAAGACCCGGGGAGCGGCGGCTGCTGTCGCAGAAATCCGGCCACAGTCAGGAACTTTAATCTATGCCGGGGTCGGCAACATCTCCGGAAGCATCCTAAGTAATACGTTAAGCCGCAGTCTGGTTTCCCACAATGGGACTTTGGGTCACGTCATGGCGCGGGTACAGGAGTTCAAGGTGGAGTGGCCAAGAGACGGGATCCTAGTCATGCATTCGGATGGATTGCTATCGCGCTGGGACCTTGCCGGGTATCCGGGAATTCTGGCGCGGCAACCAGCCCTGATTGCCGGCGTGCTGCTACGGGACTTTCGCAGAGATCGCGACGATTCGAGCGTACTGGTCATGAAAGGGGCATCGGCTATCTAAGCCAGGCGGTCTGAAATGAGCAAACCACTTTCCACCATTCCATTACGCAATGAACGGGACGTGGTCCAGGCGCGGCAGCGTGCGCGGGAAATTGCCGCTCTGGTGGGATTCGATAATCAGGAGCAGATCCGGCTGGCGACGGCAACCTCGGAAATGGCGCGCAATGCCTTCCGCTATGCCCGTGGCGGAAAAGTTTCTTTTGCCGTACACATTGGCCGGCCCCAGACGCTGGAGATTGTGATTTCTGATAGCGGACCCGGAATCGGAAACCTGAACGAAATTTTTGAAGGCCGCTATCGCTCGGACACGGGGCTGGGTCTGGGCATTATGGGCACTAAGCGGCTGATGGACAAATTTGAGATCACCAGCAGCAGCGCGGGCACCGTGGTGAAAATGGGAAAGGAACTTCCATTCTCCGCATTGACGCTCACTCCGGGGGGAATGGAGGGCCTTAGCGACAAGATCAATGAAAAAACTCCGGAGAGTCCGTACGATGAAATTGATCGCCAGAACCGCGAGCTGCTGAAGACGCTGCAGGAATTGCGCGCACGGCAGGAAGAGCTGGCGCTGCTGAACCAGGAGCTGGAAGATACCAATCGCGGTGTGGTGGCGCTCTACGCTGAACTGGATGAACGGGCCGATTATCTGCGGCGCGCATCAGAATTAAAGACCAATTTTCTTTCCAACATCTCGCATGAATTCCGCACGCCGCTGAATTCCATTATGTCTCTTTCCAGAATTCTGCTGGACCGGCTGGATGGAGACCTGACGGGAGAGCAGGAAACCCAGGTGGGTTTTATTCTAGAGTCCGCAAAAACTTTGGCGGAGATGGTGAATGATCTGCTGGATATCGCCAAGGTGGAGGCGGGAAAAGTTCGCATCAGGGTAAAGACATTCGCGGTATCGGAACTTTTCAGCGCGCTCAAAGGCATGCTGAAACCGCTGCTGGCAGACAATACTTCCGTAGAGCTTGTATTTGTGGAAGGGCCGAATCTGCCGGCGTTGCGCACCGACGAAGGCAAGGTCTCACAGATACTGAGAAATTTTATTTCCAACGCCATCAAATTCACGCCCCAGGGCGAAATCAGGATTATTGCAGAGCAGCGGGAAAACTCATTAGTGTTTGAAGTCGCGGACACTGGCATCGGTATTCCTGCCGACCAGCTGGAAGCTGTTTTTCAGGAATTTACGCAGGTGGAAAATCCATTGCAAGGGCGTTACCGCGGCACAGGGCTGGGCTTGCCGCTTTGCCGCCAACTGGCTTTGCTGCTGGGTGGCAAGGTTTGGGTGAAAAGCGAAGTGGGACGCGGATCAAGCTTTTTCGCCGAATTGCCGATTGTCTATAAAGGTGAAGGTAATATGGAGATGGTCCGTGAAGATATGCCGTCGCCGGAGTTTTCCCGCTCCGCTGTATTGTTGATCGATTCAGAGCCGAACACGTTTGCCATGTTGGAGCCTGACTTTAGAACATCAGAGTTTCAGCTTATCCATATGGAAAGCCTGGAACGTGCGGAAAGCTGGCTGCAACGCCATACGCCCGGCGCCGTGGTGTGCGATATGGACAGCTCCACAGCATGGGACTTCCTGCGGTTTTTTCCGCGGCAGGCGGGAGCACTGGAAGCCGCGCCATTCGTCGCGGTGACCACGCCGGAAGATTTGCCCAGAGCCATGGAACTGGGCGCAACTCTGGCCATTAGCAGACCAGTAGAGCCCGGGATCCTGTTGCGCGATCTACGCGGAATCACAAAACAAGAGCAGCCGAAGAAGTTGCTGCTGGTGGATGACAATGATTTGTCCCTGTATATTTTACGTGAGTTGCTGGATCGCCCGTGGCTGAACCTGGTGGAGGCGCACAATGGCCAGGAAGCGCTGGCGATGATCGATCGCGAACACCCGGACGCGGTGATTCTTGATCTGGTAATGCCGGGTATGAACGGATTTGAAGTGTTGCAGGAATTACGCGCCAAAGAACAGACGCGTCTGTTGCCGGTGATCGTATATACGTCAAAAATTCTTTCCGCTGAAGAGCAAGAACGGCTCAAAGGCTTTTCCGCCGGACTCGTGCCCAAGAGCGATGTAACAAGAACTCTGTCACCGGAATCTTTGCTGAGTTCTCTGGCCAGGCTTGATATTTCCGGCCCCCAGAAGTGAATGACGTGAATGACACGATGACGCGAATAAGAATCGGATGACTCCATTAACCACATCACGAATTTTGCTGGTGGATGACAACGAGCAGAACCGCTACGTGCTCTCGCGCATCCTGACCCGGGCCGGGTTCAACGTGGAGCAGGCCGGCACCGGCAAAGAGGCGCTGGAAAAAGTACGCGACCTGCCGGACCTGGTGATTCTTGACGTGAAGCTGCCCGATCTTTCCGGTTACCAGGTTTGCCAGCGCATCAAGAGCGATCGAGCCACGGCCGCCGTGCCGGTGTTGCAGATATCCGCTTCCTTCGTCAGCAATGAAAGTAAAGTTCAGGCGCTGGAAGGCGGCGCTGACGGTTACCTGACGCATCCGATTGACGCCACAGTGCTGGTGGCAACAGTTAAGTCCCTGTTGCGATTGAAACAGGTTGAAGCCATTTCGCGGGAGTCCGCACAACAGTGGCAGTCAACCGTGGACGCGCTGCCGGAATACCTGGTGCTGCTGGATACGGAAAACAAAGTTGTGCGTTGCAATCGCGCCTTTGTGGAGTTGAGTGGTAAGCCGTTCAACGAGGTAATCGGCAGCGATAGCGTGGCAATATTGGAAGACGTTCTTGGCAGCGCTGACTTTCTTCGCCGTACAGAAACATCCCGTTATGTGGCCGAGCAGCAGCACGGAACACATTGGTTTCGAGTAACAGCAGATGCGGTAATGGCGGGAGAAGAACGCATTGGGTCCATCGTGGTCCTGATGAATCTCACTGAGAGCAAGCTGGCGGAAGAATCTCTGCGCAATTCAGAAAAACTAGCAGCCACAGGAAGACTGGCCCATACCATCGCCCACGAAATCAACAATCCCCTGGAAGCGCTGACGAACCTGCTGTATCTGTCTTCGCATAGCGATCAACCAGAGGCAATTCAGGAATATCTGCGCCAGGCGACCAAGGAGCTGGACCGCGTGGCCAAAATCACCAAACAGGTCTTGGCATTTCATCGCGACACAAAGACCCCGGTTGAACTGGATGTGCATGAGATGGTGCAATCCGTGCTGGCACTCTACGCGATCCAGTTGGAAGGAAATGGCATTAAAGTGGACTACCGGAAAGGGCCGTCCTATAAGGTGCAGGGTTATCCCGGCGAGCTGCGCCAGGTGCTGGCCAACCTGATTGGCAATGCCATTGATGCATCACCCGCGCAAGGGACAATTTTTATCCGCACTCGCCGCGCCACCCAGAATGGCGTGCGCGGAGTTGTTTTCACCATCTACGATATGGGCGCTGGAATACCGCAGGAGATTCGCGCCCGCATCCTGGAACCATTTTTTACCACGAAAGAACTCAAAGGCACCGGACTTGGCTTGTGGCTGGCCAAGAGCATTGTTTTAAAACATGAAGGCACTCTGAGCTTTCGCTCGAACTGCGGGCCTGGTCGCAGCGGCACGTGCTTCAGAATTTTTCTGCCGGCCGGAGAATTCCCAGAAGGGCATTCCAATCAGGACGGTTCCAAAGCCTCGGAGACGATTGCTCAAAGCGCAGCCGCCTCCGGAAAGCTTTTGCGGATCGATCAAGACAGCGTGAATAAAGAAAAGGTAGACCAGAGCCCCTTCACCCGAAACAAACGCGGACGTTAATCCCTTAGCTTCCAGCCAGCGCGGGCAGCAGCACCATCAGCGCGCCAATCCATAAGACCATCCAAACCAGAAAGTTTTTCGCTTCCGCCGCATCGATTGTGTTCATTTCCGCACCCCGTTCATTTTTCCGCACCCTTGATTCTGCACCCTTGATTTCTGCACGCCTATGACGTCCGCTTACGGGCAGGATAGGTGCAAGCTCGCGGCCAAAGCAGTATGTCGTTTATTATCAGCAGCTTAATTGGGGCGCGACAGGAGATGTGTGTCAGAATCGCCGCTGCAAGTGTGTCCAGGAACACACGTCATTTGCCGCCCAGAACGAAGTAAAAGATAGATCAGACCGCGGCAGGACTTCCCAGAACTTCCCTGAGCTTGGCGGAAAGAATCTTAATCGTGAACGGCTTATTGACCAGCACAGTGCCCGGTTTGAGCACGCCCGCTGGAGCCAGCGACGAGTCAGGATAGCCGGAGATAAATACCACTTTCATCTCCGGACGGCCGGCCATCAGTTTTTCCGCCAGGGCCGGGCCGGACAGCGAATCCATGACCACATCCGTCAGCAGCAGGTCAATCTTGCCGGTGTATTCTGCCGACAGCGTCAGGGCTTCCTGGCCGCTTCCGGCGGAAAGTATGTGATATCCCAGCTGGCCCAGAAGATCGCCCACGACGTTACGCAACGACTCTTCATCATCCACCACAAGAATCGTTTCTGTTCCGCGATGATAATCCAAAGGGGTAACTCTCTCGGGCTCCGAATAAGTCCGATTCCGCCAGATATTAATTCGCCAGTTATTGATTCGCTGGATATTAAAAGATTGTGAACTTTCCGGCCAGCGTTTTCAACTGGAAAAACTACCGGTTCTCACCTCGGAAGTCCCGATTCGGGAGCGCGCTTCACTGTCGCCCGAGTGGCTGAAACTATTACAAATAAACAACTCCATACATTTCCTGACTGAGCTGGCAGAAACTATTTCAATCCAGAGTAGTTCTAATTGCCGGAGGAAATATGAGATACATCGTGGCAATCGCTTTTCTTGCATCGGCAGTTTTCGTGTATGGACAGGACGTTGTTCCGGACAAAGTAGAAATCGCGCGCGACAGCGGCGGGTGCGGTCCGGCTGAAACTCAGTTTGATGTGAAGGCAGATAAGACGAAGCATCTGCTGGCGCAGCAGCAAGAAGACAAAGCAGTCGTTTATATCCTGGAGGATGAGAAGCGCGACCCGGGAAAGCTTTATATTGGCAGCGATGTGACCACGCGCGCCGGGCTGGATGGCAAATGGGTTGGAGCCAACCACGGCAAATCCTATTTCTTCTTTGCCGTTGACCCGGGCGAGCACCAGATGTGCACAGACTGGCAGTCGAGCCTGAAAAGCCGTTCCAAACAAGGGGCAGCCAGGACCTTTACCGCCGAAGCAGGCAAGGCGTATTACTTCCGCGTCCGGGTGGAACAAAGAGAAAACCGCGAGCCCGCTCTGTCGCTGGAGATGATTGACAGCGCCGAAGCAAAATTCCAGATCTCCACATGGGCGCTGAGCGAATCCCATCCCAGGAAAGTGAAGGGAAGCTAGAGCTGGGATATAGGTGCTTCTATTTTTTTTAAAACCGGATACTTGGCTATTGACTTTCGTCTTGTATTTGCTTATAGTGAGGGTGGTTTCAGCCGGGAGCGGCGCCGGTGAAGACCTTGTTAATAGCCAAGTTCTGTTAACAAAGCGGGGAAACCCAAAAAGGCCTGCAACCAGGAAGTGGCTCTTAGCTATCAGCCATTGCTTTAGCTCAAGTAGCTGCTTTCTCTCTTCAACCCCTGAAGAAAATCGTGCGCAATACGTGTATCTAGTGGAAAGCAGTACTTAGCCATTAGTAATTAGAAAAAGCAACCCAAAAACAAGAGACCAGAGCCATCCTAGCGGGTGGCTTTTTTATTGGAGCAAACTGTGCAAGAAACCATGACCAAAGAAGAGATCATGAAGGCCATCCAGGAGTGTGCGGCCGAGTTGGGGCATCCGCCGAGCATTTCAGAGCTGCTCAAGATGAAGCCGGTGGCCAAAGCAGCTATCTACCGGAAGTTTGGGAATTACCGGAACGCGCTGGCGCTGTGCGGGATGGAGCGCAGCGGTCCTGGATACCAGACGGAGCTGGCCGACGTATTTCTGGACTGGGCGACGCTAGCGCGCAGCCTGGGCAAACTGCCGACGATGGGCGACTATGAGGCGCGAGGGAAATACAGTATCCAACCGCTGCTCAGGCGCTTTGGGATATGGGCAGACGTGCCGGCGGGATTGCTGAAATATATCCAAAAGCAAGGGCTGGAAAACGAATGGAGAGACGTGACGGAGCTCATTGCACGAGGACGAAGCTCCGTACGCGGAAAGATACGAAGGTCAGTGCCGGCACAGGCCAGCTTGATGGAAGACCAGCCGGTCTATGGAACGCCGCTGACGTTTTCTCCGCTGACCTATGCACCCACGCATGAAGGCGGCGTGATTTTTCTGTTTGGCGCGATGGCGCGGGAGCTGGGGTTTGCCGTGTCACGCATTCAGCCGGAGTTTCCGGACTGCGAGGCGATGCGGGAGATCCAGCCGGGCCGATGGCAGCGTGTCCGAATTGAATTCGAATACGAAAGCCGAAATTTTGTGTCGCATGGACATGCGGTGGCAGGGTGCGATTTGATCGTGTGCTGGAACCATAATTGGGAAGGCTGTCCGCTGGAAGTGGTGGAATTGAGGAAAGAGATTGCCAAAATCGCCGAAATTGCCAAAAGTGGAAATTGAAAAATAAATTCAACCATGGAAGCGATGGATAACTCCATGAAATATGCTTCGTCCCTGACCACGGTAATCATGTGGTATGACGCAGAAAGACGCCTATGACGCGCGGAGGCACCACCGCGCAGTCATCCACGTGAGTATAATGCCGACATAATGACAGGTGCTCCTACAATATGACGCTGAGTGATAAGGAACGTAATTGGCTCGACGGGCTTAAAGTATTTGTAGATAACATGTTGGCACTTGAGCCGGGCGAGCGAATGGTAAGTCCGAAGTATGGTAATGAACCGGCTTTCCCAAAGTTTGTTATTACGGAACAAGCAGCGTCGTGGGAGGATTTTCTTCTGTGGACGAATCGGCTGAACGGCTGGTGTTTTCGTGGACAACAAGAGACGTCGTGGCTGCTGACTACATCTTTGGACAGAGCCGTTTACCGTGAAACGAAGAGTGAGATTAGTTGGTCGGTAGACCATATTGATCGATCTAGGCTAGAAGAAGAATTGGTTTTCCGATTTCAGCAGCAGGCACCATGCCATCTGCAACATCTTCCTGCTTCATCTGATCGGGGCAGCTGGTTGGCCATGATGCAGCACTATGGAGTACCGACTCGCTTTCTGGACTGGACTGCATCGCCGTATGTGGGAATGTATTTCGCACTAGAAAAAGAACCCGTAAGAAATGAGAAATGCGCTGCATTATGGGCACTTGATCTTGATTGGCTACAAACGAAGGGCGAGGAACTTGTTTCTCCTCTCATAGAAATGCTCTTGCCTGTGGACCCCTACCTGCGGGCTCACGAAATAAACAAGTTACTGGTTCCTACCCATGGAGACCACGGCGTGATACTTCAAGTTGACCCAATTATGGGAAATGATCGCCTCGGATCACAGCAAGGTATACTGCTAAGTAAATTTTTTCCAGAAGCGCCGTTTTTTGGGATTTTGATGAGAATGATGATTCATCCTCAGCTGACGGAGCGGCCTGTCATCAGAAAGTTAGAGATCAGCGCAGCAAAACGAATCGAGTTTCTGAAACATCTTTGCAAGATGAACATTCATCGGTCTTCATTGTTTCCTGGACTAGATGGTTTTGGGCGCTATCTGAAGCTAGAGGCTGAACTGAAAGAGCAGTACTAAAAAAACCAGCTGATGAAAGCTCGGGCGTAAAGCTGACATAAGTCACTACAAGATGCTGGCTTTGAAACCGCTTGCATCGGCGCGTTGGATTAGAAATCCGCAGGCCTTCAAGTGAACCTACCAACTAGCGGAGAAGACACATAAGACATAACGCCATCGCGGAATACATATAGCTGGCTGTATGGGTCTTGTCCGTCCGGATAGGAGAATGCGGGCAAACCAGATTTCTTTCGTTGAGCTCGGCAATACGCAAACAGAGCGTTCCCTGCAAATAAATATGCGCTAATGTCCCGGGCCGAAACACCCGGGCGCAGCCTTCCGCTGTGAGCTACGCTACCTCTCAGATCATAAAGTTCTTTTACGATGTCGACCCAACCTGAATATAACCCAGTCATGGTGAAAGATGAAGCAGCTTCAAGCCCCATTTTCTGCGGCCAACCTTCTAATTTCGGAATGAACTTGTGGCGATCCCCCCTCTTTGCATAGTCAGTCTTGCCCTGGGTAGCTGGGGAAGATTGCGAAAGTTCACCCAATAAAAGACTCAATTCGACTTCTACGGCAACTCCCATTTCCAATACGGCTTTAACATCGTCGCCCGCCGTTGCACTAAGCAATGCGTCACAAAATAATGATTCGGAGACAGGAGGCTCGGAGCCTGCCGCCAAGTCAGCCGCCAGCGTCAACCAGATACTTTCGGTTAGAGGCAGCACAATCAAGTTGGGACCGTAGGCAGCAAAATTTATTTGACTCAACTGCGTAGTATTTTGGTTAAACAAGCTACCTCGGTAAGAGGCTCCAAAACCAGCCTGTCCGTGGAGTAACCAATAGTGACGAGCTTTCACTCGAATCCAGCTTAACAAATGTTCGACTACGGGCCAGATTTCCGCAGGCTGCGGGCATGAGGGTGTGCTGGCCGGGCACTTGACGCGCACAATCGAGCAGAATGCGTCAGGAGACTCGTTACCCAATCGGCCCTGCGGCTCGTATCTGCTTTGAATGGGAATCGGCCTTTCGATAAATACTTGTTTGCCGTTGATGCTGCACTCAAGAGACTTCCATGCTGCTCCGTCGACGACATGCATCGGGTAGGGCAGCAAGAACTCGACGTATTCACCATCTTCGGCCAACTTGAATTGAAACTGAGTAGGAGAGGTCACAACGCTTATAGGCCCATTTGATATGGGAACCTTGTTAGGATCATTCCAGCGGGGATCGTTCATCTCACAATGATAAATCCGCAGCGGGAATTTGTGGACCAACACAAAACCCACATCATGACAATGTGGGCGTGTGGTCTTACTGGCGGATTCGGGATGACGAATCGTTTGGGGGACAGAAATCTGTAATCTGAATATCTACATCATGGACGGAAGCTTTCAAAAATTCTTTGGCAGCAGTTTGTGGTGACGCCATTATGGAATGTAGGCCTATCTGAATGTATTCCCTCTTAACGACGTCATCCCGACGGCCGTTTTCGTGAACGCGCGTCTTCTTCAGCGCGTGAGCAGGCCGGAGGGACCTTGTGCTTTCATTGAACTAGCGATCCATCTTTCATAAGTGCTTCCGGATGCCAATCTTCGGCCAGATCTTTCCATTCAGGGTTTAATGACTCAACCAGTTTGTTCTTTTTTTCCCTGCGCCATCCTTTGATTTCTTTTTCGCGTGCGATCGCGTCTACAACGTTGTGGAATGTTTCAAAATAAACCAGGCGGTGGCATTTGTATTTGCTGGTGAACCCTTCAATTAAATTGTTCTTGTGCTCAAACACGCGCTTGTTCAAGTGAACGGTTATTCCGGTGTAAAGCGCGCGACGTGAAGAGCTGCCCATTATATAGACGTAGGAAATTTTATCCATGGCAAGCACAAGGTCCCTCACCCCTACTCGGGTGCTGAAGAAAACGCACCCTCGCTCACGGGGATTCGGGATGACGATCGTCAGGGGGATATTTTATATGTGCTGTGGGTGCTGCCCCATTATATAGACGTAGGAAATTTTCTCCATGCTATGCACAAGGTCCCTCACCCCTACTCGGGTGCTCTGCCCATTCACGCCAAAAACGGGCGCGAATGGGGTCCCGAAAACGCACCCTCGCTTACGGGGATTCGGGATGACGATCGTTTAGGGGGATATTTAACGGCATTCCGACTCCCTCACCGCAGGAAGGTTTTTGCATCACCATCCACGAAACTTTCATCACTAAGCACTGAGGTCGAATCCAGAAAGGAAGCCATTATGGAAAAACTCAAAGGAAAGACCGCGGTGATTACCGGTGCAACCTCTGGAATGGCTTTGGCCACTGCCAAACGGTTTGTTGAGGAAGGCGCTTATGTCTTTATCACGGGCCGCCGCCAGCAGCCATTGGATGAAGCTGTGAAAGCAATTGGCAAAAACGTCACCGGCGTTCAGGGCGATGCCGGCAGCCTGGCCGATCTTGACCGGCTGTATGAAACGGTGAAAAACAAAAAGGGCAGCATCGATATCTTGTACGCCAGCGCGGGCATTGGCGATTTCAACGTACCCCTTGGCTCAATCACTGAAACAGTCTTCGACAATACGTTCAACGTCAACGTGCGGGGAACGTTGTTCACCGTGCAGAAAGCGCTGCCGCTCATGCGCGACGGCGGCTCCATCATCATGACCGGCTCCATTGCCAGCGTGAAGGGCTTTCCCGGAATGAGCGTTTACAACGCGAGCAAGGCTGCCGTGCGTTCTTTCGCGCGCACCTGGACCATGGACCTGAAGTCCCGTAAAATTCGCGTGAATGTCCTGAGTCCCGGCTCAATCGATACCGGCGTTTTCGTCGGCATTTCGGGTGAACTCAGAGATCAGTTTATCTCCCTGATACCGATGGGCCGTATCGGCGAGTCCAGCGAAATCGCTGCGGCTGCGCTCTTTCTTGCTTCTGACGATTCAAGTTTTATCACCGGCATTGAGCTGTTCGTCGACGGGGGCACAGCCCAAATCTAAAAAGTCGGGCGTGTGGCCCAACTTTAACGATTCTTGCGAGCACTGCACCATTCCCTGCGGGACTTTGGTATGGAGCGGCTTCTACCCAGGTCGCTACCGGTGTCCGCTATCTGTCTCGCATTTGCTGCGCCGCGAAAGCCGCACCAGGACGACGATCATGAAGCCGATGGCGAGTCCCATAAGGAATCCGATGGCTCCGTCCACGTTGCTTTCAGACAGATGAGTGTTGTGCTGCAGGAGAAGCCGCGCGCTGCCGGCCAGGGACAGAATGATGAGGCCGATGAAGATTATGGGATTGAATTTTTGCCGTCGGTTGCGAAGCATGTTTGTTGTCTCCAGTCTCAAGTCGTTTTTTGCTTTAAACGTGTTTTGTTTTGCTTTCAATACTGTTTTGGCCAGCAAAGCTGATCGACGAAGACGCTAGTCGGTCAGGTAGTAAAAAATCATCAGTCCCATCTTTACGCCGACAAAGGTCAGCCCGATGGCGAGGAGGTCCCAGCTCCAGATGTGGTTGACGAAATACCGCCACTCGAACAGGCAGATGGCGAGCACGCCGCCGACGATCCCGGCAATGCTGGTGGACTGGCGCCGATGCGCAAGGAACCGTTCGTCAATCGTTCTGCCAAGGAATCTCATAGGTTCGTCTCCAGCTTCATGGTTTCACTAGCTTTATGTTTCGCCGCTCATGGTTTTACTAACTTATGGTTTTACCAACTTGAAAATGTCATCCGTGGGGCAGGCAAAAACCTGGGAGAAGATGAGCGCCAGCACCAGGCTCGGCACATAGCGGTTACGCTCAATGGAATTAATGCTTTGGCGCGAAACCTGGACCGCGTCGGCGAGCTGCTGCTGCGTCCAGCCACGTTCAACGCGAAGCTCCTTCACCCGGTTTTGTATCCCCTGGTCCATTCCCTGATTGATGACCAAATGACAAGCTAGCTTTACATTGGAGAGAATAAGGCGGAACGAGGCTGATGTCAAGCTAACTTGTCATTTAGGAATGAGATTTATTTTGTGGCTTTTGATCCGGCTCGCGGGGTGAAGTGTGTCAGCTTAAAGACTATTTACGGCTTGAGGAGTCTAATTTGGGTCCGTCTAAATCTGGTCCCTGTAAATGTTAGGAACCGCAACGGCTTTGCCGCCGTATTACCAACCAGCAATCCGGAGATTGCCGGAATCGGATGATCCAATGAATCAGATGACCAGATGACCAGGAGTGATCGGGGCATCGGAAAGTTGCGACACCCGGAAAATCGCAACACCGGGAAAATCGCAACATCGCAAAAAACCAGAAGTTCCAGCGATGTGATCGGCGAGCGTGCGCAAGATTGAGAAGGAATAGTGTTCTAATAAGGGAGCAGCCGATCACCAGAAGCTGATAGGCGGCAGGAAAGTTGTGAATGACTGAATGAGAATGGCGTTGGATACGATCGGGCAGGTGCTGAGCATATTGTGGGCGCACAAGCTGCGTTCATTTTTGACGATGTTTGGCATTGCCTGGGGTGTGGGGTCGTTGCTGTTTCTGGTGGGCGTGGGTGAAGGGTTCAGGTCCGGCCAGCGCAAGAACATGGCCAGCATTGGTGAAGACGTGATCTTCATCTGGGGCGGACAGGTGCCGGCCGTGCAAGGTCAGGCGCAGGATATGCGTCGCTACCTGCTGACGCACAAGGATTATCTCGACATAAAAAATGAAGCCACGCTGGTGGCTGAAGTGGCGCCGGTGGTAGGCCGCGGTGACATCCGCGCGCAAAGCGATTTTGCCACATCCAGCGGATCGGTTTCAGGAAGCACCCCGAACTTCAATCAGATTCGCTACCTGCCGCAGGGTGAAGGTCGCTGGTTGAATGATGCGGATGAAACGCAGAAACGCCAGGTATGCGTGCTTGGCTTCCAGATGATGCGGAACCTGTTTCCCGGGCGTCCGGCAATTGGTAGTACGATTCTGCTCAATGGCGTTAGCTTTGAAGTGGTGGGCGTGCTGGCGAATATCGGTCGGCAGGAAAATAATATGAACAACCTGCGCATCTATATTCCGTTCAGCACCATGCATCAGTATTTTCCCATGAAAGATGAGCACACCCCGGATGATATTGGCAACATGGTGCTGCGTCCTGTGAGCCGCGCTCAGCACGCTGCGGCCGTCGATCAGATACACCAGATCATCGCGCGCAACCACGGCTTTGACCCAAAGAATAAAGACGCGTTTGAAGGCTGGGACACCGTGCAGACGCAGGACACCGTCGGCAAAATTTTTGACGGCATGGATATTTTTCTCGGCGGTGTAGGCCTGGTGACTCTGTTTTTGGGGGCTATTGGAATTGTCAACATCATGCTGGTTTCCGTCTCTGAGCGCACCCGCGAAATTGGCTTGATGAAAGCTCTGGGCGCAACCAATCGGCGCATTCTGATGCAGTTTTTTCTCGAGGGCATGTTTCTTACCGCGTTGAGTGGCGGCGTGGGTATTGCTGTTTCAGCGGGTGTAATGGCTTTGCTGGCCATGGTGCCAACGCCTCCGGGATTTGATTTGCCGCATATCGTGCCGGCATCCGCGGCAGCTGCGGTGATTTCACTTTCAATCGCGGGAATTGTTGCCGGATTGTATCCTGCGAGAAAAGCTTCATTACTGCAGCCGGTTGAAGCCCTAAGAAGAGAGTAACGAAAAAGGAATAAAGGAAAGGGAATAAAGGAAAGAAAATGGTCCACGATCTACTCGGCCAGGCGTATCAGTCCATCAAGCACAACCGCCGCCGCACGGCTTTAACCATGCTTGGCATGGCCTGGGGCATTGCCACGGTGGTCATACTGCTGGCCTATGGCGCTGGCTTCGGTCGAGCCATTACTGGAATTTTTTCCAACTTCGGCATGCAGATGATGGGAGTCTTTCCCGGACGCACCTCTCTGCAAGCAGGCGGCTCCAAGGCGGGCACGCAAGTACGCTTCATGATCGATGACGTACAGCATCTGCAGGAGCAGATTCCTGTCATCCGGCACATTTCTCCCGAAGCATCTTTCACGACCAACGTCCAGCATGAAAATCGCACGCAGCAGCTGAACGTAGGCGGTTTCACCCCGGATATTATTCCCGTGCGGGCCCTCAAGATTGAGAGCGGACGCTTCTATAACGATGCCGACGAAATGCAGCGCGCTCGCGTCGCCGTGCTGGGATCAGATGCCAAAGACAAACTCTTTTCCGGCCTGCCCGCCCTTGGTGAGAGCGTGCGCATTGGCGGCATCAGTTTTGAAGTCATCGGAATTCTTGAAGCCAAGATGCAGGAAGGCGACGACAACATCAATAAAATCGTGTACATCCCATTTTCCACCATGGGCGCCATGCGTGATACCCGCTACCTTGATGGCATCTGGATGGACTACGAAGGAATCGATTACGACAAAGTTGAGGGCAGCATCCGCAGCGTGCTGGGCTCGTTCCACGGATTCAATCCTAAAGATCCGCGCGCGGTGTTTGTCTGGAACACGATGAAGAACCTGAACAACTGGCAGATCATCACCATGGCGCTCCAGATTTTGCTGACGTTTATTGGCACGCTCACCCTCGGAATCGGCGGCGTTGGATTGATGAATATCATGCTCGTGTCCGTTACTCAGCGCACGCGTGAGATTGGTGTGGAAAAAGCGCTGGGCGCGCGGCGGCGCGACATCCTCACTCAATTCATGGCGGAAGCCATGGCCATCACCTTTGCCGGAGGACTGCTGGGCGTAATGGTGGCTTACGCCATCTCATGGATCATCGGAACCATTCCTGTCTACAGCGTCATGGCAAAGAATGCCGACGCAGGCGATATCCACCTGAGAATTTCGCCCATGCATCTGCTGGTTTCCACCGCGATCCTCATCGTGGTTGGGCTCATCAGCGGTATGCTGCCGGCGATCAAGGCGTCGCGACTGGATCCCATTGAAGCGCTACGCTACGAATAGCGATAGCCTGAAAAATAATTTTGGTCACTGAGCCGTCTGCAAAGTTTCGCGCAGAAATTTCAATCGGCAATTTTGTGTGCTTTGCCTTCCAGCATGGGCTTCCAGTGCGCACCACCATCGTCAGAAGATACTATTTTGAAAACTTCGGTTTTGGGATCGGGGAATTCATTGGTGTTGCGGATCTGCGTGGTCTTTCCGTCGGCCTCATAACTGGAGTCATAGGTCCATACGTTGCCTTTGATCGTCAGGCTGCCCGAACTTGGCTTTGTACCGGGATCGGATAGTGTGCTGTAGCTATAAGTCCCATCCTTGCTGTTGTAGGAATAAACCGTGAGCTGGCGATGTTCGCTGGTACCCAGCTTGACCATTTGTTCGCATATCAAAAACGCGCCTTGCGGTGACCAGCGGCACTCCAGGCTCGTGGTGGCCTTTTCGCCGCTGGCAAACGTCGCTTCAGTCTGCCATTTGCCCAGAAAGGCGCCGAGCTTCTTTGTAGCATCATCAACAGGAATTGCTTTCGAACTGGCGCTTGTAAAGAGAGCTGTTGCGAGTACCGCAGCAAGAACAACTATTCTGTCAACGCGCATAGTTTTCTCCTAAGTCATTTATCGGTTAGCGTGGCCACCATAAGCTATGCCTGCGACCGCCGTATCGTTTGAGAATAAAGCAGTGTGCGTTCCGTGAATCCCATCTTGCGATAGATGTTGATGGCCCGAGCATTGTCCGTGCGGACCGTGAGAAACGGCCGCTCTCCGCGCGCGCGGATACGCTCCACCAGAGCGCGCATCACTGCTGTGCCATAACCTCGGCCTTCAAACTCAGGAAGCGTGGCGACCGTAGTGATCTCGCGATGCCCGGCAATATGCAGACGCAGCCCGCCCATTGCCACCAGCTTTCCCTCATCACGTACGCCAACAAAAGCGCCCAGCTTCTGTATACGCTGGCACAGCTCACGTCCGGGACGAGTGGCAGCATAGATCTTGCTCATCTCCGGCAGATCAGCCGTAGTCAGTTCGACCACCTGAGGCGTAGAGTTATGCTGCTCAGACGTAGGAGGCACGTCATTTTCCTGGATCATCTGATGCAGTTCAACCGCGCGTACTACTTCCCATCCTGAAGCCAGCTTTGGTGGCGCAGAAAAATAAAGAATGACCGGATCGCGCTGAATGAGCTGGGCGAGCGAATCAAAGGCCATCGCCGTATTGGCCGCAACAGCTCCTAGCAATGTCATCTCCGGAGAAAAGCGGCGTGCCAATGCCGAGCTATGCGCCAGAATGGATTGCTTCGTGGTAAGCGCTGTCCAGATCGGATTATCAAGTGCGTGCATGAGGCTAAGAGTGTAACGCAGGCAGCAAAAAACGATATGCATTCCAACTCAAATTGAGTGTGATGAAATGCTCGTCGATAGTATGCCGAATATTTCGGGCCTGCTTACTTGCCCTGCTCTTTCAAAAACGTCCCTTTCTCTAATTCATTGAATGCATCTCTCAGCTGTTCCTGCGTGTTCATCACAATGGGTCCATACCATGCCACCGGCTCCTGCAGCGGTTTGCCGGAGACCAGCAAAAAGCGTATGCCATCATCGCCGGCCTGCACCGTGACCTCATCGCCACTGTCAAAAAGAATGAGAGAACGATTTTCGGCCTTCGCTGGCGGAGCCGTATCCAGCCACTGCACGCTCTCCGTGGGAACAGTGAGTGGTCCGGAGGCATTACAGAACTTTCCTGATCCGCCAAAAACATAAGCAAACGCATGGCGCGTATGTTCCACCGGCAGGGTCTTTCTGCGTCCCGCCGCTACCGAGACATCTATATAAATAGGATCGGCCGCAATGCCAACCACCGGACCTTTTTTCCCCCAGAAATTGCCGCAAACCAGCCGGACATGCGTGCCGTCATCGTCTGTAATCTGCGGAATTTCTTCGGACTTCACTTCCTGGTAGCGTGGCGGCGTCATCTTGAGCGCTGAAGGCAGATTGGCCCAGAGCTGGAAGCCGTGCATGCGTCCAGTCGGATCGCCCTTCGGCATTTCCTGGTGGATGATCCCGCTTCCGGCGGTCATCCATTGCACATCGCCGGACGCAATCGCGCCGCGATTGCCCATGCTGTCTCCATGTTCCACCGTTCCAGCAAGGACATATGTAATAGTTTCAATTCCGCGATGCGGATGCCAGGGAAAGCCAGCCAGATAGTCTTCCGGGGTTTCATTGCGAAAGTCGTCAAGCAGCAGGAATGGATCATAGTCAGAGGTATTGCCAAAGCCAAAGGCGCGGCGCAGATGCACACCGGCTCCTTCCATCGTTGGTTTGGATTTGATTACCTTTTTCACGGGGCGAATAGACATGATGGCCTCCAAAGAAGATGGTAACGCAATCGCAGGAAACAATCTTCCAGGCCTGCTTGTCGCTTTCAAAAATGTGACTATAAAAATGAATTGTCAATCCCGAGAGGTCCGTCCGCGAAGCAAGCGTTTTCTTAAGCTTGCAAGCAGGCCCCGAGGGATCTGCTTTTACTCAACAAGCCTCAGAGCGGCGACATCGGCTTTTCCGCAGGTAAATTCCATATCAACTGCCTCATTTCCCGGTAACTTAGCTTGATAGTCACCGCCAAACCGTGCATCTTAAATAGCGCATGCTTACTAACTCCATGATTCGGTTTTGCAAACCTAAAGCCCTGGCCGCACTCATCATTTGTATCGCTTTCTGCCATGCTGCCACGGCCGCTGAGCTGCAGCAGAAGACCACGATCGCATTTGATCGTTATGCTGCGGCCACTGAAGCCCGTTCCGCCGCCGAACTGCACCCGGGCGGCCCATTCCTTTACATTGACAGCCTGAGCCAGGAAAGAAAGCTTCAAGCCTATTCTGATCTTGCCCATGGCGGGCTTTGGATAGAGAAACTTGAAAATACGCTGCCCGGTATGAGTTCAGATATCCCGGGTGGCATGCTGCATCACTGGATCGGGATTGTTTTTATCAAGGGCGCTACCCTGGAACAAACACTGCGAATCGTAAAGGACTACGATCGCCGTTCAGAATATTACAAGCCTGATGTGATTGCTTCACGCCTTGTGTCCCATCAGGGAGATGATTACAAAATCTTTCTTCGCCTGCGCCAGAAAAAATTCACCACCGCCATCTTCAACACAAATTATGACATTCACTGGGGCAGCGTCGATGCCACCCATGTTTATTCCAACTCCGTCAGCACCCGCATAGCCGAGGTGAAAAATTCCGACAAGCCGGATGGTGAAGAGCTGCCTGTGGGAACAGGAAACGGCTACATCTGGCGATTGAATACCTACTGGCGGTTCGCGGAAAAAGATGGCGGCGTTTATATCCAGTGTGAGGCGCTTTCACTCTCGCGGGATATTCCCGCAGGCCTGGGATGGGCCCTCAATCCCCTGGTCAGCGGCATTCCCCGGGAATCACTGGTGCGAGTTCTGGGACGTACAAGCGAGATCGTTCAGGAACAGATGAAACGCAAATGATGCGGCAGCAAACTTATTGCTAAAAGCAAAGGCCGCGATTGCTCGCGGCCTTCGCGTTTTTGGCGAGGTTCCTTTACTGCAATTCAATCTTGGTGACAGTCATGGTTTCGCCGGTAACGGTCCCGGTTACGCCGACCTTGATATCTTTTTCTTTTTTGAGGCCATCAATAAATTTTTTGGCCTGGGCGTTGCCGGCCTTATCGAATTTGTAGACTTTTTTGTCGTCAGTGAGCACGCCATAACCGCTCTTCACGCACTCTGGCATAAGCAGGCAATCCTTGGTGTGCTTGGCGCCAAAGCCTGGTTTCTGGCCTTCCTCGTCCGCGCAAGCTATGTCTACCAGATAACCTTGGATCTTGGTGGGGGCGGCAATTGCACTGAGCGCCATGGCGGCCAGCAGTACCAGTGTAAATTTCTTCATGATCTCCTCTTGTTCGTGGGTGTTTGCAATATATTGATTGATAAATGACCGGTAGGTTACATGTAAAGTGAGATTTTTGGCTCTACGAGGCCCTCGCTAAGAGACGAAAACCGCCTACTCGTGTAAAATCATATTGTTGCGGTCAACGGTCAACGGACGCACCACTTTAGTGTGCCGTCCCCATTCCCCCGCATTTGCCGCCGGCGACTAAAGGCCGCGGAAACCCGACATTCAGGAGAGTAATTGAACCATGGCTAAGATCGCCAAAACGGCGGACCGCAAGAAAATAATGGATACATCCAAGAGCACCGATTGCCCCAAGTGCGGCAAGCCGACCCGGATCGTGAAACGCGTGAAAGACCGCGAGCGTAATACCCCCGGCGGCATCTTTATTTCCTGCTCCGGCTGTGAATTCCACGAGAAACTCTAACTGCTCTCTGTTTCTATGGGCTGCCGCACTGACGTGAGGCAGCCTTTCCTTTTTTAGAACATCGTATTCGGATCGCTCACTATCTACACTCCTACTTCTTTGGCTTTACCGGCTGCGTGGTTGCAGGAGTAGTTGCCGGAGCAGGAGCCGGAGTGGACACAGGCTTCAATGCTGCCTTGGCCGGATCCGGCAGCTTGTCGGCGTTCGCCAGCATTTGCGATACCTGCCACATCTGTGTGGGCGTAAGCATGTCGTTAAATCCTGGCATGCCGGTCAGGCGTATTCCATTCGATACTTTCCAGTAGGTCGCGCCCACGGGATCGTCTGTCACCATTTCATCGTGAGTGAGCAGTTGCGGCGGCAGCGGGAACATGCCTTTGGCTGCGTTGCTGGCCGGCTGGTCCGGATAGCCATGGCAGAACGCGCAGTTCTCCAGATAGATGTGTGCACCCTGCGTCAGATTGGTTTCGTCCGCGGGGACAGGCGAGTTCTTCGGCATCTCTTTATGCATGCGCGCCCCCAGTGCCATGCGCGCGATTTTCTCTTCCATAGGCAATGGCGCGGAAGCCGTCGCCACCGGCATCATGCCTCCCTTAATGTAGAAATATCCGCCAATCACCGGCAGCAGCAGGCCAACCACCAGACCGAGTATGAATTTTTTCAAGCTTTCTCTCCTTGGGTTATACAGAGCATATGAAGTGCAATACGTTACAAACCGTATAGCTCAACCAGTATTACAAACGATTACCTGCACCACTTTATTCCCACAATCAGATGGAATGCTCGAAATCTTAGTGTATGCGGCCATGCGTGTCCACCAGACCGTCGAATTAAGTCGGCATCTCCTCCGTCTGCATCCAATTTGTTGGCATGCCTGTTTCCCGCAAAACCAGATCCGCCGATATCAGCGCCGCAGCCATTCCCGCCGAAACGCTGGAGCACGCGTTTCCTAAGCTACATCTACCGCTTCAGCCGCCATATCCCCCGGCTGAAGCAAAGTCGGTGAAGGAGCTGCCGCACGAATCCGGCTGGCTTTACGAGCCCAAGTGGGACGGCTTTCGCTGTCTCGCCTTCCGCAACCGTGAGAATATTGTTCTGCAATCCAAGGCCGGACAGCCGCTGGGCCGCTATTTTCCTGAAATCATTGCAGCTCTGCGTGCCTTGCGTGCACGCAAATTTGTGCTCGATGGTGAAATCGTTATCCGCAGCGGTGCTGGTCTGGACTTTGACGCGCTGCTGCAGCGCATACATCCCGCAGCCAGCCGCATTCAACGGCTTTCGCAGGAGACGCCAGCCACCTATATGGTCTTTGATCTTCTGGTGGATGCCAAAGAAAAATCCCTTGTCTCCCAGCCGCTCTCAGCGCGGCGCATGGCGCTGCAGGAATTTGCTTCGCAATATCTAAGCGGACGTACAAGCGAAAAGCTGGCACACACGAAGACTGTGCCGGCCAAGCTTGTCAGCAAGAAGACCACGCGAGGAAATTCCAACGATGCTACGCCGCGCATCTTGCTATCACCCGCGAGCTCTGATTTCGCCGCGGCTGAAAAGTGGATGAGCGAAGGCGCTGCCCACGGATGGGATGGCGTAGTCGCCAAACGGCTGAATTGTGAATACACATCCGGCGAACGCACCAGCATGGTCAAGATCAAACGTATACGCACCGCGGATTGCGTTGTGGGTGGTTTCCGCTGGGCGCGCAAGGGTGGGGAAGTCGGCTCACTTTTACTGGGTCTATATAACAACCGTGGCCAGCTTGATCACATTGGCTTCAGCTCCGCATTTACACGCGAAGACCGCAAGAAGCTGAAGCCCATCCTGAAGCCGCTCATCATAAAGGATGCCGGTGCAGGAGGTTTCACCGGCAAAGCTCCCGGAGGTCACAGCCGCTGGACGCGTGATGAGCGCGATACCGAATGGGTCCCACTCAAGCCCAAACTAGTAGGCGAATTTCAATATGACCACTTCTCTGGTAATCGCTTCCGCCATGGCACAAAGTTCCTGCGCTGGCGTCCGGAAAAAAAGCCGGACCAGTGCACAGTGGACCAGGTAACTCATTACAAATCGAAAGCTAAAATTACGCCCCCTGCCCAGAAGGAGTAAAAGGCCGGGGGCGTTTTCGCAAGAAGGGAAATTACATGCTGTGATAATTATAATATCGTATTACGATATTAAAAACAAATCACGATTGCAATATCGACCCAAAGTTTATCGGCGGCCTCCAGAGTCCTCATTCTGTAAATCATTATTCGCAAATCATAGTAGAATCCGCTTGCGCTGCCTGAAATCGCCGCCTGATGCCAGGGGGAACTAAAAATGCCGCAACCTGAGTTTTCCAGTTATGACGAGTTTCTAACTTTCTATCTGCATGAGCACAGCGATCCGCGCAATCGTGCAATGCACGCTGCAGGCACATTGCTGGGTCTGTGTACGCTGATCATTGCGTTTGTAGTTGGACATCCCTGGTATGCGCTGCTCTGGCCTGTAGTGGCTTACGCCTTCGCCTGGACTGGACACTTTCTGATTGAAGGTAATAAGCCCGCGACCTTCGGGCATCCGTTCTGGTCGTTTATCAGTGACTTCAGAATGCTGGCTCTGATGTTCACCGGAAAGCTCAAAGCGCGGATGGAGATGGGAGCCGCTAAAACAGGGAAGCATTCAGTATAAGTGTGCCGCATAAAGGCGAATCAAACGGGCGACGCCGAAGCTTAAGTAGCAAAGACCACCGAAATAATCTATTTATTCTCTGCGGTTGTGCCGGCAGGCTTGGTCTGAAATGAAGCCTGCGCCGTCTCTGCCTGTGTGCCTGTTCCCTGGCCTTGTCCTGACTCTGCTTTGAAATAGTAGGTAGTGTTTGGCTTCAGGTTCTTGATGAATACCCTGTGTGTGAATCCGCCCCAGGGCATGCCGACGCTCAGGTCCAGATGAGTGGCGTCAGTGCCATAGTGCAAAGCGGTGCCGGAATTTACATTGGTGGACCATGCGATCTCCGCTGTCGTATCAGTTACATGTTCCACGACTGGCCCATTTGTGATCTGCACGGCTTGATTAGGCGCACCAATCGGCGCAGCGGGTACTTGCTGTACAGAAGGTGCTTGATGGGAAGATTGCGCGGGCGCTGTTCCCGCTTGCTGAACGGCTGCCGGACCTGCTATCTGCAACAGATGTACGCTGGCAAAAGCCAAACTTAGAGCAAATACCGTGGTGAGCCTGTTCATCGAAATTACTCCTTTGCCCGCTTTGTTAGATGGCTATTTGCAGAAAAGGGCTGTTCTCGATTGTTTTGCCCGGCAAGAATGGCCATCTTTGGGCCCGGGACTGGACTGGCATTAATGCATAATGCGCGGCGCAACCAGCACCACAAAGGCCACGACAACCAAAAAAATCAACGCAAATGCTCCCACCCAAAGCAACAGGTATGTGCGTTCTTGCTCCGGTTCGGCCGGAGTGATTCCCAGGATCGTGTGCAGCATACGCATAAGCTGAAGTAGAAATTTCATTGCCCGTGCCTCGCCCACCGGAGCGTGGTGATCAAAACCAGTTCAGCATAGCACTGCGTATGCGCATCAGACCGTATTAAGAATTGCGCAATGGCGTGCGCTTAGGCAGAATAACCCCGCGGAGATCACTCATGAAAATCGCCAAGGTCCTGATCTGGATAGCAGTAGGAATTGTCGGAGCAATCGCTCTGGCCACCATCGCATTGCATCGTCATGAGGCCATCAACGCCATGTGGCTGGTGGTAGCGGCGTTGTGCAGTTATGCGCTGGGCTACAGATTTTATTCTAAATTTGTTGCCGCTAAAGTCCTTGCGCTTGACGCCATGCGCGCCACTCCCGCAGAGCGCCTGGAAAATGGACGTGATTTTGTCCGTACGAATAAATGGGTGGTTTTCGGACATCACTTTGCCGCCATCGCCGGACCAGGGCCGCTGGTGGGGCCGGTGCTTGCTGCGCAGTTTGGATATCTGCCGGGAACGCTTTGGATCCTTGTAGGCGCAGTCTTCGGCGGATGCGTCCAGGACTTTGTAATCCTTCTTTTCTCCGTCCGCCGCGATGGCAAATCCCTGGGTCAGATGGCGCGCGATGAAATCGGCAAGACCGCCGGCACGGTAGCTTTTATTTCCGTGATCAGCATTTTGATAATTCTGCTGGCAGTGGTTGCGTTGATTATTGTGAACGCACTCAAAGACAGTCCCTGGGGAGCGTTCACTATCGCCATGACGATTCCTATCGCATTGCTCATGGGCGTTTATCTGCGTTATCTGCGACCAGGACGGGTGATAGAAGCTTCAGCCGTCGGCTTTTTGCTGGTCGTGTTGGCCATCTTCGGCGGACAGTGGATTTCGCAATCCTCGCATGCCGGCGTTTTCACTCTTGCCGGCACAACACTGGCGATTCTTGTCATCATCTATGGTTTTGCTGCTTCGGCGCTTCCCGTGTGGCTGTTGCTTGCGCCGCGCGATTACCTGAGCACGTTCGTGAAACTGGGGACCATTGCGATTCTGGCGCTGGGAATTTTTCTTGTCCATCCCACTTTGCAGATGCCGGCGCTCACGCGCTTTATTGACGGCAGAGGCCCTGTTTTTGCCGGCAATCTTTTTCCTTTTGCGTTTATTACGATTGCCTGCGGCGCTATCAGCGGCTTTCATTCACTGATCTCCAGCGGCACCACGCCAAAGATGATTGCGCGCGAACCGCAGACGCGGATGGTTGGTTACGGCGCCATGATGGCTGAATCGTTTGTTGGAATCATGGCCATGATTGCCGCATGCACGCTTCAGCCGGGAACTTATTTTGCCGTGAACAGCGGCGCCGGCATGGTGGGTGGCAATCCTGCTGCCGCTGTCGCAACCATCGCGAACTGGGGCTTTCCAATTACAGCCGATCAGATGGCCACTCTGGCGCATAACGTGGGCGAGAAGACGCTTTTCTTCCGCACCGGAGGCGCTCCGGCATTTGCGTTGGGCATGGCCAAGATTTTTTCTGACAGCCTTGGCGGCACCGCTGTCATGGCAATCTGGTATCACTTCGCCATTATGTTTGAGGCGCTCTTTATATTGACAGTGCTCGATGCAGGTACGCGTGTTGGCCGATTCATGCTGCAGGATGCGCTTGGCCATATCTGGAAACCGCTGGGCCGCACCAGTTGGTATCCCAGCATCATTGCCACCAGCGCATTGATGGTTGGCGCCTGGGGATATTTTCTCTGGCAGGGCATTCGCGATCCGCTGGGCGGCATCAACTCTCTCTGGCCACTCTTTGGCATCTGCAATCAGTTGCTGGCCGCAGTGGCGCTCTGCGTGGCGACTTCTATCATCGTCAAGATGGGACGCGCGCGTTATATGTGGGTCACGCTTGCCCCTCTCGGTTGGCTGGCTACTGTGACGTTTGCTGCCTCATGGCACAAAATATTTGATCCCAATCCACTGATAGGACTTTTGGCGCATGCCCGTCAGTTAACGTCTGGCCCGGCCGTTGAAGGCGTGGGTCGCAGAATCTTCAATGACCAATTGGACGCAGCAGTCTGTGGATTGTTGGTGATTCTGGTCAGTGTGATCGTGATTGAGTCGGCTCTGCAGTGGATCAGCGTGATCTCGGGCCGCAGAAGTCCTTCCATCCATGAAGCCCCGTTTGTAGCGACGACGTATGCGGAGGAAACGGTATGAAAACTTCCACCACCCAGGCACGGAGATTCGGAGAAGACCTGGATCAAAAAAGCAAGCACACCGCGGAGACGCAGAGGTGCGGAGAAGAATCGGGCGGTCGGATGATCGCGCGTGACCGTGTAGTCGGAGATACTGCCAGCATCTGTCATTCTGAGCGAGCACAAGTCGAGCCACGCGAGACGAGAGCGAGTCGAAGAATCCCGGCAATGCCTGTTCCCGCAAATGCAGCATCAGGGAGTTCTCACGAAACTAACAAAGATGGGGAAGCTACTGATTTGTATCAGCGCACGAACTTGAGTCGTGCCGCAACGGGTAAAAATATTTGGGCTTCAGCCTCTGTGCTTTTCAAAGGCGTTATACATAACGTCAACGCCGCCCTCTACGAAATCTTTGATGAATCCGCCTACGACCGCTTTCTGCTACGGACAAAGGCCTCACGCTCGGTAGCCAGCTATCACAACTTTATCCATGAGCGCGATGCAGCCATGGCAAAGAAGCCGCGATGCTGCTAGCGCCTGGCCGCTTGCTACAAATGCTGGCCTGAAGCGAATTTTCACAAGCGGTTTGGAGCCCAGCGGCATAAATTTTAGGTGTAAACTTGCTTCAATGCGTGTCATGGGCATCGATTGCGGCAGTGAGTACACCGGTTTCGGCGTGGTGGAAGAGATGGCTGACCGAAAGCTGGTTTGCCATATCACCGGCGCCATCAAGCTGAAATCCAGTTTGTCCATGGCGGCCAAGCTGCAAAAGATTTTTTCTGATCTTACAGCGATCATTACCGAGCACCAGCCATCCATCGTCGCAATTGAAGATGTTTTCTACGCGTTGAACGTAAAAACAGCGCTCAAGCTGGGACAGGTTCGCGGCGTTGCCATGCTGGCGGCATCAGCTTCAGGGCTGCAAGTTGCGGAGTATTCGCCGTTGTCGATTAAATCCGCCGTGGTTGGATACGGCAGGGCGGAGAAGCACCAGGTGCAGCAGATGGTCATGCGGCTGCTCAATCTTGCCGTCGCACCCGAGCCAATGGACGCTTCTGATGCGCTGGCCATTGCTATTTGCCACATTCACACCGCTGCCACCAACAGCCGCTATCAGGCCGCCTCCCGATGAAACGCGCCAGCTTCTTATTTGTTTTGCTTGCGCTGTCAGCAACGCTGGCATTTCCAGGTCATGCGCGGGGACAAAATACCGAGCCAAACCCTGTGGCCGCTTCCATCACTTTTAATCGGGACTGGGACGAATATACTCCGCAGAACGTTACCATCACGGTTTCTGCAGACGGCCATACAAAATACGTTTCCCATAGTGCCGCCAAGCCACCGGACGAGGCCGACGACTATCACACGGAATTCGTTATATCAGCGGCTTGCAAAGATAAGCTCTTTCGCTCCGCCAGCGAAGCAAACTATTTTGATGGTGATTTTGCCTTCAAAAAGCACACCGTAGCCAGCACCGGTAAAAAGACTCTGACTTATACCGACCCCACCCGGAACTTCGGCACCACCTTCGATTACTCCGAGAACAAAGCCATCCAGGAGGCTTCCAGCACCTTTCAGGGAATCTCCAGCACAGTTGAGTTTGGTAGAAAGCTGCAGTTCAAGCATCGTTTTGACAAGCTTGGCCTGGAGGATGAGCTAAAAGGCATGGAATCTGCTGCTGAAAACCATGATCTGGTGGAGTTGCAACTGATTGCGCCCGTACTGGAAAGCATCGTAGAGGACAGCAGCGTCCTGAATATTGCCCGCCAAAGGGCCAAAAAGCTGCTTGCTAAAGCCCATTCGAAGTGAAATCGTTAAGCTGAATCAATAACACTTAACATTAAGAAACTAAGTAAAAAGCCTGAACTCGAATAGGATAAGCACGTCAGGAACTAAAAGGAGGGTTTATGCCGCGCAATTTCATGCGTCGCTGGGTCCCGAACGGAAAGCTTATCCGCAAGTCAGGCCTGCTCCTCCCCCGTGTTTTTACGCTGGTCTTTTCAGTCGCGCCACTCTCCCGCGCGCAGGATGCCTCCGGCGAAGATGCACCAGGTTCGCCGGCGCGGATTGCCCGCATCAGCTATGTGCAAGGCGAAGTCCAGCTGGATAGCGGCCATGGC
>Ga0206965_10023_pt1 | contig 43268 bp, 38 predicted proteins | sample Alteio_BWOrgHeat_26_FD_152973 | JGI IMG/M metagenome (GOLD analysis project Ga0206965, IMG submission 152973) | Enriched cells from forest soil in Barre Woods Harvard Forest LTER site, Petersham, Massachusetts, United States -... | ecosystem: Environmental > Terrestrial > Soil > Temperate forest >...
GAAGACACCTCTCCTTTCTTCCATCGTCATAATTATCTTAGTGTCGTTACTTGTCATTCCCTTTAATGCCTGCAAAAACCCGGGATGCACGGATATGAATGCCTTGAATTATAACAGTACTGCCGATGAGGACGATGGCACTTGTATTTCTTGCCAGACAAAATCTACAGAGGAGCCTAAAAGTAACGGACTTATTGGGGATAATAATTATAATGGTGGCACCAATCCTTATTATGATTCCATAATCGTCCAATATTCTATGTACACCTATTTCATAAGCTATAATAGTCCGAAATGCGGAACCAGCAATTGCTCCGTTACTGTGGTGGCTCATAATTTAGTTGGTAAGACGATCACCTTTAGTGGTAATTTCGCCAGTGGATTGAAAGATACCTTTTTCAATTCCATTACTATCCCACCTTATGGGGAAGCTAATCTGGGTGTTCTTTTTTCTATTCCCAGTACCACTGCATGCAGTAATACTTTTATTAACTTTAATCAATTAGGTTATTTCACCTATCATTAAATCCTGTTTCCAAACCCAATGAAGACACCTGCCTGTTCCTTAATCCCTGCTATTCTTCTAATGTCGTTAGCAGGTCTTCTTTCTGTTGGTTGCAAACAAAAGGGATATGCAGATAACAGTGTCTTAAATAATACCAGCAGCATCGAGGCGAGTGATGACTCCTCGCAGAATTGCCCGACAAGATCCATCAAAGGAGATTCAACTGCAAATTTTTTAATAGATAATAACTATGCCAATGGTACCAATCCTTATTATAAAAAAGATGTCGCCATGATCTATTATACCACTAACTTTATTAGTTATAATAATCCGAAATGCGGCAGCAACTTCTGCACTGTTTCTTTAATGATTCAAAACCTGATTGGCAAGACATTTTCATTCAGCGCCAATTTCAATTATGGCGGCAATGATACGACTATCAAAACCATTACAGTAGAGCCAAACGGGAATACTGACCTCGGAAAAATCTTCGCCATTCATTCCATGTCCAGTTGCGAATCTCCCTTTGTCAGCCTTAATCTCCAGGGCACTATCTCTTATCATTAATAAATTAATACACTTACCATGAAGCCACCTCTCTCCACCGCCCTCCTCACGATTTTTTCAATTATACTATTAACTATTTCCTTATCCGGCTGCAAACAAAAGGGATGTACAGATAAGAATGCTTTGAATTATAATAGTGTCGCGGGGGAGGATGATGGGAGTTGTTTGTATTGCCAAACACAAGTAACCAAGGCTGATACAAATGAATATAGTTTTTTAGATGGTAATTATGATAATGGTAATAATCCTTATTACAATAATTACATCGGTAAAGTTTATTCAGTAACAAGATTTATTAGTTATAATGATATTAAATGTGGAAATAATCTTTGTACTACTTCAGTAATAATTCAAAACTTAATAGGCAGAACATTTTCTTTTAGTGCACGTTTCCAGTTATACGGAATAGACACATTAATCAATAATATTTCAGTGCCTGCCTTTGGGAATATTAATATTGGTAAAACCTTTTCTTTGCCTTCATTAACTAATTGTGGTGCTAATAATGTTGATTTTTTTATATCAGGGACATTTATTTATCATTAATTTATTATACAACTTACCATGAAACCACCACTCTCCACGTCCCTCCTCACCATTACCTTCCTGCTTCTTACTGTCCTTATTCCAAGTGGCTGCAAACAAAAGGGATGTACGGATAAGAATGCTTTGAATTATGATAATGCTGCCGTAGAGAATGACGGGAGTTGTATTTATTGTGAGACCCAGGTAACGACGTTACTTTATTTCAGAACAGATATTTATGATAATAATAGTAACAGTCAATATTATAATGTAGAAATTGTTAGTGCTGCTTTTTCATCAGATAATCTTAGCTACAATTATAAAACATGTGGTACAGATACTTGCCGGGCTTATTTAACAATGGAGAATTTTATTAATAAGACTATTGATTTTGATTGCGAAATCCATTTAGATAGTCCGATGTATTATACTTATACCACACATATTACGATTCCTCCTAATAGTACGCTAAACTTAGGAGAGATTAATTCGGTTCAATCACCTATAAATTGTGGTGCACCGAGTGGATACATTGCGTTAAGAGATACTATTACCTATCATTAATCAAATTATAATATCCTTACGATGAAGCCACTCCATACCGCCGCCCTCCTTGCCATTGCCATAATGACCTTACTTGCCCTGCTCTGCGGAAGCTGCAAACAAAAGGGATGTACAGATAAGAATGCCTATAATTATAATAGCACGGCTGACGAGGATGACGGGACTTGCTTATATTGCAAGACGACTTCTACCCCTTGGGGCTCGACAGAAGAAACTCTTAATGATATGAATTATGATAATGGTAATAATCCTTTTTATAATGACAGTATAGTCCGACTGACTTTTGTTATAACTTCTACAACTTTTAACGACCCACAATGTGGAATTAATTCTCACAATACTTCTTTAATAATTCAAAATTTAACTGCCAAAACCGTTTCTTTTAATGCTGCATTCTCACTAGCGGGTTGCGGTTATGGCTCAAAAATTTATGCAATATCTGTACCACCGAATGGGAGTATTAATCTTGGTTTAATTATTTCAGTTCCAACATCAATATATTGCGGTCCGCCAACAGTAGATTCTACAGTTCCTATAAATTTCACTTACAATTAATCAAACCTTACCATGAAGCCACCCTTCTCCACCGCCCTCCTCGCCATTACCCTCCTGCTTCTTACTATCCTTATTGCAAGTGGCTGCAAACAAAAGGGATGTACGGATAAGAATGCTTTGAATTATAATAGTGCTGTCAATGAAGATGATGGGAGTTGTGTGTATTGCCATACAGAATCAATATTTGAAGGAAATCAATCTTATAATTCGAAAGATTACAATACTTCAAGTCAATATTATAATATGAATGTTGTAAAGTTTACATATACCAATTACTACATATCCTTTAATATTAAACAATGTGGATCTGATTTTTGCAAGACTTCCGTAATTATTCAAAATTTAACAAGTAAAACAATTAATTTTTCTTGTGAATTTAATTTAGTGCCAACTCAGATAGTTACAACTCATAATAATATTACAATATCTCCAAATGAATCAATAAATTTTGGTGTAATTTTTTCCATTCTTTCAACTTCAATTTGTGGTGCGCCTCAAGTTGAAGCCTTTATACTTGGGACTTTCTCTTACCATTAATCAATCCTTATTCCAAACCCCATGAAGCCACCTCAAACTCCCCATGAAAAACCTCCTTTCCCCAACTCCTTATATTATAGCATCGAAAAAAAGGAAAAAAGAAATATTGAATATTGAACAAGGAATTCTAAATGTTGAAGTTGCGCAGCCTTCAGTATTCAGAATTCCTTGTTCAATATTCATTATTCCTTTTACTTATTTGGACCTCCTTCCATTCTTCAAAAAACAGGGCAAGTTCCAACTGGCACTGCCGATATTCTTCAAAAAACAGGGCAAGTGTCACCTGGAAGTACGACTGTTTTTGGAAATACACAGGTACCTCCAGGTGGAAGTACGGCAGTTTTCCAAAAAACTGCCGTACTTTAGTCGGTGTTTTTCAGTGAGTTACGTTTTTGGAGGCAAAAAGGGGTTCTTTTTTAACATTTATTTTGCATCAGGGGCAATATAACATGAGACAACAGAGTTATGGCAGTATATATTCAAATAAATAAATCTTATAAATAAATTAGTATGCAAAGAAAACCACCGGTATCAGATCAGGAAATTTCGGACGGCTTGACAGAGTCGATAGCCCAACAATTTATCACTCCTGCTCTTGAGAAATTCCTGAAAGTATTAACCGAAGCTAACATGAATACCTACGGAGTAAACTTCCCCGCGAAAATCGTCTTGAGAAATAATGCCGAATCTGCCCAGACGAATGCCGTCACTGCCTCCGATATCGCTGAAGCGAAATTAGTGAAACGTATGTCTCATTATTTTGATGTTTTGAATGGTCATATCGAAGATGGAGATTATCTTCCCGGCACCCGTTCGCTCTTCGGTCTGGACATCGCCACCGGCAATCATCCTGTTATGGACACGACCACGAAAGCGATTGCCGTGGCAGGAAGAATAGCCTCCGGAGATGCTCAAATGGTAACGGAAGGAATGACGCAGATAGTAGATTTTTCCGCTGCCAGCATAGCAGCTTTATTGGTAATATTGAATGATAAGATTGGCATTAAGAACCTCGCCAAAAGCGCGCACAATGATGCACTCGGCGTGGTGAATATTATGCGCCCTCTTGCGCTTGCGGCGCTACTTCAGGTTCAGCTGGAAGTAGAAAATAATTATAACCATCTTCCTTTACCTGCCATGCACACCTATACCGTGCTGTGGGGTCTGAAATATGAAACCGCAAAAGAAGAAACAGAAATAAAAGTTATTTGCCTGTTGCCAGGCGGAATATTGAGAGCAGCAGGAGCAGACCTTCGCCTCGGTCCTATTTTGACAGCAGAAGGAAAACCTTCCAAGGAAGGCGTGAAAGGCACGGCAGATGCGGAAGGTGAAGATATTCTCAAGACCACCCAGAAAGATACTCAATATATCAATGCCCGTATTTTGGGTTGCGCCGATGCAGCAGTTCCTGTAATTATTGTTCCTGGAATAGCACAGACCATTACGGTGAATTTTGTAGCCGGGACTTCGAGTTTGTAATTTTTTTTGATTATATTAAACTATTTTAGAAAGGCTCTCCAATGGAAACATTGGGGAGTTTTTTATTACCCAAACTATTTTTAATTTTGAATCCTCTATGGAAAATAAAACACCGTCAGAACTTAATGTAAAATGGAAGCAGCTCCTGGTCTCCCTTGAAGCGCAATTCGGCGAAGAGCCGGACTTACAGACCATACTATTCCTTATCGGCGTGAATGAATTGGGCAAAGGGGCGATGGAATTCACCAAAGGACAGAAGATGGATTTGATGCACATCGCCACCTGTAGTTTGTTGAGCCAATACGGGTATTATCTCTACGAAGGACTTGATACCGACGGCTGGCCCCACTACACCCTGGTCGAGAAACTCCCTCCCCTGAAAATAGGGCAGCAAGAAGACCTGCTGCGCGAGGCTATCCTGAGTTATTTCGATGTATCAGATATAAAGGAATAGGGTATAAAGATATAAAGAATAAAGGTGTGATGTTCCTTATGCCTTTATACCTTTATACCCTATTCCTTTATACCCTTGTCAACGATTAATTCACCCTTACGGTCTGCTCAATAGTTTGACCCACCTGAAGGCTTATTTCGCCCTTGCCGGATTTACCAGTAGTCGTAGCCGAAATGTCAAGCACAGCAGGCAATGGAAAGGTAAAATTGGCTGTTCCAGAACCATCAGAAGTTTGTGTTTGAGAAACATTGGCAGTTACCTGATTATAATTCGTAATGTTTTCTTTGAATAGCGTAACAGTGGCCCCTGCAACAGGGTTTCCAGTCTCATCTATCACATGAATGACAGCTAAACAATCTGTACGCTTTTGACAAGAAGGCATTAAAAGAATCGTGAAGGCTACCAAGGCTACCATGATACTTGCGGTTTTGAAGATTTTCTTATTCATACTCTGAATTTTTTGTTAATATGATTCAATAAACTGAACTTTGAGTTACAAAGTTACAAAAAATTTTATTAACAACCAAATTCTATAAAATGCGAATAGGGTATAAGGGAATATGGAAAATTCATCCATGAACCCTTATACCCTATTTCAAGGATACGATTTAAGTTTAATAAACCCTCACGGTCTGTTCGGTAGTTTGACCCACCTGGAGACTGATCTCACCTTTGCCTGATTTGGTAGTCGTCTTGGCTGTAATGTCCAGCACGGCAGGCAAAGCAAAAGTGTAAGTACACGTTCCTGAACCATCGGAAACCTGCGTCTGGGTGACGTTTGCAGTTACCCCATTATACTGAGTAACGTTGGTTTTGAAGAGCACCACCGTAGCCCCGGCAACAGGATTTCCCGCTGTATCAATCACATGAACCACTGCAACGCAATCGGTATTTTTACTACAGGAAGGAGTCAGGATTACGGTTACAAAAAGACCTATGACCATTAGGCTTAGGAAAGATTTTACTACATACTTTTTCATTATTCTAAGATATTTGTTAATATTGCGACCTGATAATAATATTTCAAGTCCACAAAATTAAGAAAAATTTCGTAAATCAAAAAAGTATTCAAAATGAAAAGTGTAAAATTAATTGTAATTGTAATGATTGTAATCGCCATGAGCCATGTATCTACAGGACAGACTGCGCCTGGAAAACCTAATGCTGCCGCAGCATCAAAAGATCGTTTTGTAATGATCACAACTGACTATGGAAATATCAAAGTAAAGTTGTATAGCGAAACCCCGAAACACAGTGATAACTTTTATGCACTGGCACAAAAAGGGTTTTATGACGGAACTCTTTTCCACCGAGTCATCAAAGGATTTATGATTCAAGGTGGCGACCCGACATCAAAAGGTGCTGCTGCAGGGGTATCCCTTGGCAGTGGTGGTGGAGAATTGGCAAGAATACCAGCCGAGTTTAATCCAAAGTATTTCCACAAGAAAGGAGCTCTTGCTGCTGCTCGTGATGGAAATCCAGAAAAGGCATCAAGCGGTTGTCAGTTTTATATTGTTCAGGGAAAAGTCTATACCGATGCAGAATTAGACGGTATGGAAAAACAAATGGGACATCCATTTTCAGCAGAACAAAGGAAGGCTTATACCACCCTTGGCGGAACACCTTTCCTTGATATGGGTTATACAGTTTTTGGTGAAGTGGTTGAAGGTTTGGATGTATTGGATAAGATAGCAGCAGCCCAAACAGCACCTGGCGACAGACCTGTAAAGGATATTAAGATGACAGTAAAAGTTGTTAATTAGTAAACCAATTAACGATTAACCGTTTCCCTACAAGATGCAGGAAAAAATTAAGAATCTGATTCATGATGTTGAAGGGTTTATTCCTTCGACCGAAGAACAACTGGAAGAATTCCGCTTAAAATACCTAAGTAAAAAAGGAATTCTTTCAGACTTGTTTCTGGAGATGAAAGAAGCCAGCCCCGAACAGAAAAAGGACTTAGGCAAGATTCTTAATGAATTAAAAAATAAAGCGGAAGAGAAGTATGCTTCCTTCAAAGAAAGTTTAGAAGGGAGTAAGTTAGAGGTGGCGACTGACATGGATTTGACCTTACCTTCAAGCTCTTATTTAGGATCACGACATCCCATATCTATTGTCAGGAATGAGATAGTAGAAATCTTCTCAAGGATAGGATTCACCGTCTCTGAAGGACCGGAAATAGAGGATGACTGGCATAATTTCTCTGCACTGAATTTCCCCGAAGAACATCCCGCCAGAGATATGCAGGATACTTTCTTCATCCAAAAGGATCCTGACATTGCTTTAAGGACACATACCTCCTCAGTTCAGGTCAGGGTGATGGAATCTTCACAGCCTCCCATCAGGACTATTTCTCCCGGAAGAGTTTTCAGGAATGAAGCCATCTCTGCACGTGCTCATTGTATATTTCACCAGGTAGAAGGACTCTGCATTGATGAAGATATTTCTTTTGCCGACCTAAAGCAGACTTTGCTTTATTTTGCAAGAGAAATGTTTGGCGAGGATACCAAGATTCGATTGCGCCCATCTTATTTTCCTTTTACCGAGCCTTCGGCTGAGATGGATATTTCATGTACTCTATGTGGCGGCAAGGGCTGCAACATCTGTAAATATACCGGCTGGACAGAGATCATGGGCTGCGGAATGGTTGACCCGAATGTATTGAAGAATTGCCACATCAATCCCTTAATATATACCGGTTTTGCCTTTGGAATGGGAATCGAAAGAATCACAATGTTGAAATATCAGATTAATGACTTGAGAATATATTTTGAGAATGATATACGATTCTTGAGACAATTTTCTGGTATGATTTAGGATAAGGAAAAAAATAATTAATCAAATATATTTAAATAAACTTAATATTAAAAAAAATGAAAAATTTAGTAATCTTAATGGCAGCCATAGTGTTGTTCGCATCATGTGGAAAAGATGGTGCCCCAGGTGCTCAAGGACCTCCTGGAAATGCAAATGTAAACTCTTATGTTTATGATGTAAATTCATGGGTTACAACAGTCAGTCCTCCTTATGAGTGCTATACTGACTTATCGGTACCAGAAATTACAGGTAGTGTTATTTCCGGAGGTACTGTGCAGGTATTTGAAGGGAATGCTTCATCAGGAAGTTCTATCTGGTATGCAATGCCTTATTCATTCCAAGGTACAGAAGTATCTTTTGACATTTCTATTGGAGGTGTTAGAATTTATCGAACTTATGACAGTGGCAACCCTATTACCCCCCCATCAGTTATCGTGGAGTATAAAGTAGTAGTAATTCCTCCAGTTTAGTATTCAATAAAATTAAGCAATAGAGAATGGACAAGAACGATCAGTTATTAGCTCAATTATTATACATCTTTCAATCTTCGGCAATGCAGGGAATGGGAAAGATGAAGAATCCCATGACCGATAAAATCGAAAGAAATATGGAGCAGGCTCAACAATCTATTGATATGCTGGAGATGATTAAGGAAAAGACGAAGGGTAATATTTCTCCTGAATTGGCAAGGATCATGGATAATTTCCTTACCGAATTAAGGCTGAATTATGTTGATGAATTGAACAAAGATAAAATTAATCCCTAAACGCAGGGTCAATAATTAAATTAATAAAAATACTAAACTAAATGGAAACGAATCATAAATCCAACAATGGAAGAAAGGTAGTTATTATAATTATAATAGCTATTCTGCTTGCCGCAAATGGTATCTTGTTGTGGCAATTCTTTACACAAAAAGAACAAATCACAACAATTACGACCGAGAAAAAGACCGTCATTATGGAGCGTGATGAATTGCAGAAACAAAAGGCTGATTTGCAAATGCAACTCGATTCATTAGTGGCAATGAATTCTGAACTTACCGGCAAATTAAAGATCAGTGAGGACTCTCTCGCTGTATTGCAGGCAAGGATAAACAGCCTGCAATATGTTCAAAGTCAATACTCAGATATGAAGTCTCAATTAGAAAAATTGAAAGCCGAGATGAGTTCTAAGATGGGCGAAATGGCAACTTTACAGAAGGAAAATGACGCCTTAAAATCTGATAAGTCTGATCTTACAAATAATCTTAATGACGAAAAATCCAAGGAACAGAAATTAGCTCAAGATAAAGATGCCCTTGCAAGTAAAGTTGCATTGGGATCTGTGATGCGGGCTGATAATTTCAAAGTTTCTGCTGTGAAGTTTTCTAAGAGCGGCAAGGAATCAGCAGTTACCAGTGCCAAGTCCACACAGAAGTTGAAGGTTTGTTTTACTGTGGAAGATAATATGATTGTGGATAAAGGATCCAAAACCATCTATGTCAGAGTGATGGGTCCCGATAACAAATGTATTACCAATAACAGCCAGACCTTTCAATCCGGCAGCCAGAATCTTCCATACAGCACCAACCAGGATATTAATTATTCGAATCAAAAGATTGACCAGTGTATCTATTGGGCAAAAGGCTCTACCTACAAGGCTGGTAAGTATTATTGTGAAGTTTATATTGATGGAAATTTGATTGGCAAAAGCAGTTCAATTGTATTGAAATAAACATCAGAAAATACCATTAACAAAAAAGCCGCTCCAGAAATGAAGCGGCTTTTTTATTGCCAATGAGGATAAACTATAAACTTATGCTTTATACTTAGGTGTCAATTCCCCAGCTACCTTTTCCAAAATAGCAGCAATTTCATCTGACCATTTTCCTTGTTGAAGTGCCGATAAAGTATCCTTGTATTTCGCTTCGAGGAAAGCTAAATATTCTACTTCAAATTCTTTTACTCTCTTCAAAGGAACATCTTTCAATAAACCTTTCGTTCCACAATAAAGAATCGCAATTTGTCTTTCAACAGTCATTGGAGAGAACTGTGCTTGCTTCAGGATTTCAACGTTACGAGAACCCTTGTCAAGAACTGATTTTGTTGCTGCATCCAAGTCAGAACCGAACTTAGAGAATGCCTCTAATTCACGGTATTGAGCTTGATCTAACTTCAAAGTTCCGGCAACTTTCTTCATGGATTTAATCTGTGCATTACCACCAACCCGTGATACAGAAATACCAACATTAATAGCTGGACGAACCCCTGAATTAAACAAGTTTGTTTCCAAGAATATCTGACCGTCAGTGATAGAAATTACATTCGTTGGGATGTATGCAGAAACGTCTCCAGCCTGTGTTTCAATAATTGGAAGAGCCGTCAAAGACCCGCCTCCCTTTACAATCGAACGAATACTTTCCGGAATATCATTCATCATCTGGGCAATCTTATCATTGTTATTCACCTTGGCAGCACGCTCCAAAAGACGGCTGTGAAGATAAAATACATCTCCCGGATAAGCCTCACGACCTGGCGGACGACGCAACAAAAGCGACACCTCACGATAAGCCACCGCTTGCTTCGATAAATCATCATAAACAATCAAAGCCGGTCGACCGGTATCACGAAAGAATTCCCCAATAGCAGCACCTGCAAGCGGCGCATAAAACTGCATCGGAGAAGGATCAGATGCAGAAGCCGCAAGCACCACAGTATAAGGCATTGCGCCATTCTCATCAAGGGTCTTTACGATCTGCGCGATGGTCGAACTCTTCTGTCCGATACCGACATAAATACAGAACACAGGTTGTCCTTTTTCAAAGAATTCTTTCTGATTGATGATGGTATCAATCGCAACGGCAGTTTTACCCGTCTGACGGTCGCCAATGATCAATTCCCGTTGTCCGCGACCAATCGGAATCATCGCATCAATAGCCTTGATTCCAGTCTGCAAAGGTTCATTCACAGGCTGACGATAGATTACTCCGGGAGCCTTCCTTTCGATAGGCATCTCATACGTTTTGCCAGTTATAGGTCCCTTCCCGTCAATCGGAGTGCCCAAGGTGTCAATAACCCTTCCCAGCATGCCTTCGCCCACGTTGATGGAAGCGATTTTGCCGGTACGTTTCACCACATCGCCTTCTTTAATATCATTGGAACTCCCCAATAATACGGCTCCTACATTGTCTTCTTCAAGGTTCAGGGCGATACCTTTCAAGCCGTTTTCAAATTCAATTAATTCGCCGGATTCCACCTTCGACAAGCCATAGATACGGGCGATTCCGTCACCCACCTGCAGCACCGTCCCCACTTCTTCCAGTTGGGCTTCGGTCTTAAATCCTGATAATTGTTCTCGAAGTATTGCCGATACTTCATCGGGTCTTATTTCTGCCATTTGTTATATATATATTATGATTATTTGTTATCTTTTCGGGGTGCAAATATAGAAAAATAGTTTAAGGTTTAAAGTTATTGCTGGACCTCAAACTTTAAACCTATTGATCCTTTTATTGCTGCACACCTGAAAATGTGAATGCGGTCATAAAGGATGAAATAAAAAAATAAATGAAACCCTCCGATGATACCGATATATCGGGTATCATCGGAGGGTTTCATTTATTTTAAAAACATTCAAAAATACTATTGAGGGAATTCCTTTTCAATGATTCTCTTTAATTCAAAATATTGATAGTTATTTATATAATCGAGTAGCTTTATTCCTTAAACCTCAAATAATTCAAAGGGTCATTTATCTCCCTTAAAGTCCGGCTATGATTTTGTTGCCTGGTAAGGAGGATTCCTTTTTCATAACAAACAATCGCTTCCTATTTCATATTTAATTTCTTGCTGTGCGAATAAGACGTGTAAGTCATTCTTATCGTATTGGAGAGGGTTTTCAAAGAGGTATAATTCTTATCCGAATATGATTCATCATCGTCTTGTTGCCCCGCCGCAAAAGCGGACGGCATCACAAGACGATGAAAGAAAAAAATTCCGAATTTGAAACTTTAAACTTCAATTGAAATTTAGAAATCATATCGGGGAAGCTTTCGGCAAAAACTCAAAAATAGGTAAATGTTTCCAATAAGCTTCCTCCAAACCGCCAGATATACATCAATGTACACAATTAGCTTTGGTCAATACCTCAAAAAAAGGTCGATGTTTCGAGGAAGCTTCGCCCAGAAAAACGTTTTTTTGGGCGAAGCTAACTCGAAATTGGGTTTATATTTATTTCGAATTCCGATAGAGACATGCATAAATAGTTTATCAAATAAATAATAAACCATCTATTCATGTGTATATATTTATTTTTTAAATCAACAAAACATCTATTCATGTATATATGGAATAATCGCCTATTTTCTGACTAAGCCCTCCAAAATCTGTTGGGAATATTTTTTCATTTCCAAGAAACCTTCCTATATATGTTGTCTATATTTTATCCCACCCAAATCCCATTTCCCCACCCTTTCCTACTTTTGCCACAAAAAAAATGAAGATGGTTAATGATTATTTGGGATGAAAAAAGATAAAGCAGAAGTTACGGACTTCAAAATCTATGTGAAGGATAACTATAAAGCAATGGTTCAGAAAATTGAAGAATTTGAACCTTCTTTAACAATCGAAACTTGGAAAGGGAACTCTTTTAAACATTCAAAGTTTAATGAATCAGAATTCAATACATATTTATCGGAATTAATACAAAAGAACTTTAAAGGATTGTATGCATACTTCGTAGAAGGCACTTGTATTTATATTGGCAAATCAAAAGATATAAAAGGACGGTTATTGAAGCATTATCAAGCTTCCCAAAATCCTAAAAATTGGACAAGAGGAGAAAAACATATAGAATTATTTAGCAAGCATTACGAGGATACATTAACTGTTTATTGGATTCCTTTAGATGATGAAAAGGAAGAGCTAGGTGAAGAACTAAGAAAGTATCTTGAAAATATTTTACACCTAATATACAAACCGACTTTTATTTTAATAAAAAAGGTTAAGCACGAATGAACCTTAAACCTTAGACTTCAAACCTTAAACTGTTGAGTGCCTCATTAATCTCCCTCAAAGTCCGGCTATGATTTTGTTTCTTAGAAAGGAGGATTCCTTTTTCATAACAGGCAATCGCTTCCTCTTTCTTGATTAATTTCTCATATAATTTCCCGCAATGGTAATAGGTAGGGAGGTAATCCTCATGGTCATGCAGGAGGTTTTCAAAGATGGTTAAGGCATCCGAATCTTGTTCCATTTTAAGATATTCCAATGCCAGGGAATACTGTAGGAATGGGTCATTTGGCTCCTCTTTGAGGAAAGATTTCAGTTGCTCGATACGGTCAGTATTCATAATATAAAATAGGAACGCAGATAACGCAGATTATTATGATTAGGTATGATTTCATCAAGAAAAAATCATACCTTTTCATAACAATCTGCGTCATCTGCGTTCCCATCAATCAGTATCATTTTTTATTTATTAGTATTTAATTAAATTTGCGCACCCTAAAGAAAAATAAGAGGGGCAAAATTACGATGAAAATTTTAGTTTGTATAAGCCACGTTCCTGATACGACCACAAAAATCAGTTTTATAGAGAATAATTCCAAGTTCAATGCCGCAGGAGTGCAGTTTATTATCAATCCTTACGATGAAATTGCCCTTGCCCGCGCCCTTGAATTAATTGAAGGTACTGAAGGCACCGTGACCGTGATTAATGTTGGCGATATTTCCACAGAACCCACTATTCGTAAGGCTTTGGCAATAGGTGCTACCGATGCCATTCGTGTCAATGCTGCACCAAGGGATGGATATTTTGTTGCCACGCAAATAGCTGCTATTGCTAAGGAAATGAACTTCGATTTTATCCTTGCAGGCAGAGAATCTATTGACTATAATGGCGGACAAGTTCCTGCTATGATCGCTGAATTATTGGGCATTCCATCCGTTTCGATAGCAAAGAAATTAACAATAGAAGGCACCACCGCAACCATTGACAGAGAGATAGAAGGAGGCAAGGAAATTGTTTCGATTCCATTTCCATTTGTTGCCGGAGCCAGCGAAGGAATGGCGGAACCCAAGATTCCGAACATGCGCGGCATCATGTCTGCCCGCACAAAACCTTTGGTTGTGAAGGAAGCAGTGGCAGTTGATTTATTGCAAGAGATTAAGAGTTATGACACCCCAAAACCTCGTGGCCAGGTGAAGTTGATTTCTCCTGATAATGCAGGTGAATTGATAGAGTTGTTGCACTCCGAAGCGAAGGTTATTTAATTACAAATAAAGAAAAAGAATATGTCAGTTTTAGTTTATGCAGAGAATACCGGAGGACAATTTAAGAAGTCTGTCTATGAATTAATCTCTTATGGAAAAGCCATTGCCGATCTTTTGAAGACGAATCTTTCGGTGGTTTCCATCGGGAATGTGAGCGATGTAGACCTTGCCGCTCTTGGGAAATATGGTGCTACCAAAGTTTTGAATTGTGGGAATGAGAAGTTCAAGGATTTTAATTCACAAGCCTTTGCCTCCATTATCAGTAATGCCGCAACTACTGAAAATGCTGATGTTGTTCTTATCTCGAATTCCTTTGCTGGCAAGGGATTAGCACCACGTGTTGCTATCAAGTTGAAAGCTTCATTTGCTTCTGGTGCTATTGAATTACCAGAGATAGGTGAAAGTTTTATTGTTAAGACAGGAGCTTACTCTGGAAAGGCTTTTGCTCATATTGAATTAAAGTCGGATGTGAAAGTTATTTCTTTAAATCCAAACTCTTACAAGGTAATTGAAACAGGAGGAACAGCCGAAGTAGTTAAGGTTGAATCCTATACAGGCGATGAACATTTCAAATGTGTAGTAAAGGAAATAGTCAGAGCAACTGATAAGATTTCTTTGCCCGATGCAGAGCTTGTCGTCTCTGGAGGAAGAGGTTTAAAAGGACCGGAGAATTGGGGAATGATTGAAGAGATGGCGAACCTCCTCGGTGCTGCAACTGCCTGTTCTAAGCCAGTTTCGGATGCTGACTGGAGACCTCATTCAGAACATGTTGGTCAGACTGGAATTGCTATCAGTCCTAATCTTTATCTTGCCGTTGGAATCTCTGGTGCCATTCAGCATTTAGCTGGCGTAAGTTCTTCCAAGTGTATTGTTGTTATTAATAAGGATGCTGAAGCTCCTTTCTTTAAAGCCGCTGATTACGGCATTGTTGGAGATGCTTTTGAAGTTGTGCCGAAGTTAATTGAAGCCTTGAAGAAGTTTAAAGCAGCACATAACTAATTTTATCTAAATGAAGAAAGTAAGGTTAGAAGTCGTTGGTTTATCTTATAGTCAGACACAATCCGGGGCGTATGCTCTGGTGCTTGGGGAGAAAGGTGGAAAGAGAAGACTTCCCATTATTATCGGGGGCTTTGAAGCACAAGCAATAGCTATAGAGATTGAGAAGATGACTCCTACAAGACCTTTAACTCATGACTTATTCAAAACCTTTGCTAATTCTTATAATATCGAAATCACCGAGATCATAATCTATAACTTGGTGGAAGGCGTTTTCTTTGCCAAATTGGTTTGTAATCGGGAAGGAAAAGAAACCGAGATTGATGCGAGAACCTCTGATGCCATTGCCATTGCAGTGCGTTTTGATTGTCCGATATATACCTATGAATTCATCCTTAAAGATGCCGGTGTTGTACTCGATGAAGGTGCTGCTGAAGAAGATGAATTTGCTGAAAAACCATTGAAATTAGATAAGCCTCAATATATCGAGGGCGACCTCACAACCTATACTACTGCTGAACTTAATGAACTTTTGAATAATGCCATCGAAGAAGAAAATTATGAGAAGGCATCGAAGATTCATGAGGAATTGAATAAGAGAACTAAGTCTCAATAAGTGTTTTTAAACCCTTAATTTATTACTATGAATTCTACATACATCATTGATGGAATCCGCACCCCTGTGGGCAAGCATACCGGTTCCTTATCAAGCATCCGAACAGATGATATGGCGGCACTTGTCATCAAGGAATTATTGAAGAGAAATCCTAATGTCAATCCTGCAGAGATCAATGAAGTATTTCTTGGTTGTGCCAATCAAGCCGGTGAAGATAATCGTGATGTGGCTCGCATGGCTTTGCTGCTGGCGGGCATTCCAACCAATGTTGCTGGGGAGACTGTTAATATTTTATGTGCATCCGGAATGGCTGCTGTTATCAATGCTTCCGGGGCTATTGCTTTGGGGAATGGTGAGCTGATGATTGCCGGTGGCCTGGAGAGCATGACTCGTGCGCCTTTCGCTTTATCGAAGAGTTCACAGGCATTCGGAAGGAATGTTGAGATATTCGATACAAGTATTGGATGGAGGTTTGTGAATCCTAAGATGAAGAAAATGTATGGCACCGATTCTATGGGAGAAACCGCCGAGAACGTTGCCGAATTGTATAAAATTAATCGTGAAGATCAGGATATATTTGCATTCAACTCTCATAAGAAAGCAACCGTAGCAATGAACAATGGTCGCTTCAAAAAAGAGATAATTGCAGTGGAAATTATTCAAGGAAAGAAAGCCCCTGTGGTCTTTGACCATGATGAATTCATCAAGCCGGATACTACTCTTGAAACCTTATCAAAACTGAAACCTGCCTTCAGAGAAAATGGAAGCGTTACTGCTGGGAATTCTTCCGGTATTAATGATGGAAGTGCCGCTCTGCTATTGGCTTCTGAAGAAGGTATTAAGAAAAATAATCTCAAGCCATTGGCAAGAATTGTTTCATCGGCAGTGGTGGGAGTGGAGCCAAGAATCATGGGAATCGGTCCTGTAAGTGCTTCTAATCTTGCATTGAAAAGAGCGGGTTTGACATTCGCTGATATTAATATTATTGAACTCAATGAAGCCTTCGCAGCACAAAGTCTTGCCTGCATTCGTGAATGGAAATTAGAAGATAATGACCCTCGCATTAACCCTAATGGCGGGGCAATTGCTATCGGGCATCCGCTTGGAATGTCTGGTTCGAGATTGATTCTTACTGCTGCTTTAGAGCTTCGGGAACGTAATGAGAAATATGCTCTCTGCACCATGTGTGTCGGTGTGGGACAAGGCTATGCAGTCATTATCGAGAATGTAAATTAGATGGCAAACATCTTTGAATTCAAGGGCATCAAGCCTGTCATTCATCCCTCGGCTTTTATTCATCCTAATGCTGCCGTTACCGGAAATGTCGTTATCGGAAAGGATGTGTACATAGGTCCTGGTGCGGCATTGCGGGGTGATTGGGGAAGGATAATTATTGAAGATGGCTGCAATGTACAGGAGAACTGCACGGTTCACATGTTTCCTGGCTTGACTGTTACTTTGAAAGAGGGTGCTCACATCGGGCATGGTGCGGTAATTCATGGTTCTACGATAGGCAAGAATGTTTTGGTGGGCATCAATGCAGTGATTATGGATCATGTCGTTATTGGTGATAATTGCATCATCGGAGCCTTGACTTTTATTCCGGAAGGAGCTATTATTCCAGAAAGAAAAGTGGTGGTGGGCAATCCTTATAAAATCATTAAAGATGTCAGCGATGATATGCTTGAATGGAAAACCAATGGCACTGCATTATACCAAGCCCTTCCAAAAGATTGCCATGAGACCTTGAAGCCTTGCAAACCACTTCGTTCCATTCCAAAAGATAAGGATGGGATTACAAATCCAGTCCATCCTGATTACAAGACTTGGAAGGAAGCCAAGAAGAAATAGAAATAATTTATTCCGTTAATCTTTCTTCATCCTTTTATTGCTGCACCCCGAAAAGGGGCATGCAATCATAAAAGGATGAAAGAAACGATTCCCATGTCACATCCCTGACAGGTGGGAAAATTTCACTACCGTGAATGGCAGTACGACAGCAGCAGGGATTTATTCCCTTTCCTAAACATCCCACATTCACTTTTACCCCTCTCCCCTTTGGAGAGGGGCAAGGGGTGAGGCTTCTTCCCGAAATCTTCCAAGGTTTCGGGATTTTCTTTTTAGGTCTATGACGAATCATGAAACGTCCGATAGCAATCATGAAAGGTTTTACCCGAATCATGATACGTTTTTAAAAGTTTCAAAAAACGTCCCCGACCTTTCCCTATTCGTATCCGACCTCTCACAACACGTCACCCACCGTTTCCAATACATACACAACCTCTCCAAAGACATACTCCACCAAAAAAAAGACGTCCTGCACGTCTCCTAAGACGTTCCCCAAGAAAAAAAAGACGTGTACGACGAATCATCATTCCTATAAAACCTTTGATTCTTCGTAGATACACGTCTTACGATACATCTAAAACACCTCAATTATCATAGTTTACCGCCTATAAATCAATGCTTTACGCTCAATTCAATAAATCCAAACTTTACTAAAGTTTTTCACTTTGGTAAAACTCCAAATCCACTTCAATAAAATGAAGAGGATTTTTTGTTGAAAGAATATCGAAATCGTTTTAGTAGTTTCGCACCTTAATAAAATTGCAACATGAATGAACTGATTCCAGATAAAAATCTTTACTCAAAAATTGTTGAATTGCTCGCTGCGGCAAGGCAAAACGTTGTAAGAACAGTGAACCAGACTATGGTCTATACCTACTATGAAATCGGGCGGATGATAGTAGAAGATGAGCAGCATGGCAAGGAACGCGCTGAATATGGGAAGCAGGTTTTGAAAGAACTTTCCAAACGGCTTTCCAATGAATTTGGGAAGGGTTTTTCTAAAAGAAATTTAGAACAGATGCGTCTGTTTTACCTAACCTACTCAATTGCGCAGACGACTTCTGCGCAATTGGAGAAGGTGAAAAATAATGATAGTTCAATTCAGCAGACGGCTTCTGCTGAATTGGAAAATGATAAAAATATTGATTTAAAGATTTACGAGAAGCCGTCTCGTAAATTTATTCTCTCGTGGTCGCATTATCTTAAACTGATGCGTATTGAAAACCTTAATGAACGAAGCTTTTATGAGATAGAATGTGCATCAAATAATTGGTCTCTTAAAGAATTAGAACGCCAATTCAACAGTGCGCTTTATGAACGTTTGGTTTTGAGCCGCAATAAAGAAGGTGTGAAGCAGCTTGCAGAAAAAGGACAGGTGATTGAAAAACCATTGGATTTTCTTAAAGACCCATACATTTTAGAATTCTTGAATCTTTCGGAACACAAAGAATATTCCGAGAATGATTTGGAATCGGAAATCATAGATAAACTTGAACATTTTCTCTTGGAATTAGGCAAAGGTTTTACTTTTGCCGGAAGGCAGGTTCGGCTCACATTTGATGAAAGCCACTTCAAAGCCGATTTGGTATTTTATAACCGCCTCTTGAAATGCTTCGTAATAATAGACCTTAAAATCGGCAAACTCACCCACCAGGACATCGGGCAAATGCAGATGTATGTCAACTATTACGACCGCATCATAAAGCTGCCCGAAGAAAACAAAACCATCGGCATCATCCTCTGCAAAGACAAAAGCAAAACCCTTGTAGAATTTACTTTACTCCAAGATAACGACAGCATCTTCGCAAGCAAATACCAAACTATATTGCCCGATAAACAAGACTTTATCAACCTGCTAAATCAGTGAGGATAAAACTTACGGCTGCCCACTGCTGCCGTAGGGTTTCATTCCTCTAAACTTTACTAAAGTTTTTTCAACTTTAGTAAAGTTGCAGGTCACTTTAATAAAACTCATTCCCTTCCTTATTATATGCATCTATTTTTCCTCCCCCTTGCATGAATGATTCCTATTTTCCTAATTTTGCTTCTTAATAATAAAAACTTGTTCGTTATGAAAAGAGTAAAATTTTTAATAATTGTAATGGCATTCGCACTGATGGGCTTGAGTGCAAGGGGGCAAATAACATTTCAGAAGGCATTTAGGCTTTGCAACTCTTATGAATATATTCAAAGAACAGTAAGTCAGACATCTGATGGAGGCTATATAATATCAGGAACTACAGATAATTTTGGTGCTGGTAATACTGACTTATATTTGATTAAAACAAATGAAAATGGTGATACGCTATGGACACGTACATTTGGAGGAAGCGGAGATGACTTTGGATACTGTGTCAAACAAATAAATGGTGGCGGATATCTCATGACTGGAGTATCCTATGATTTTGGCTTTGGTGCTGGAGATGTTTATTTAATAAGGCTCGATATTAATGGAGATACGCTGTGGACCAAGACTTATGGAGGTACTCAAGAAGATTGTGGAATATCAATATTAGAATCGAGTGATGATAGTGGATTTGTTATCGCTGGATATACATGGAGTTTTGGTGCTGGTGCAGAAGATTACTATTTAATTAAGATTGATGGAAATGGAAATATTCTATGGACAAAAAGTTATGGTGGAGACCAGATTGATAATCTCCTATCCGCTGACCGAACAAGTGATGGAGGGTATATTTTGATTGGGGATACTTATAGTTTTGGAACTAATAGTGATAGAGACGTATATTTAGTAAAAACAAATTCTATTGGAGATACCTTATGGACAAGAATTTATTCTGGAATAGGAAATGATGATGCTTGGTCAGTTAAACAAACTCCTGATGGAGGATATATTATTGCAGGAGGAACTAACAGTTTTGATGCATCAGGATTTTATGATTTTTTTCTGATTAAAACTGATTCTTTAGGAGATACTTTATGGGCAAAAACATACGGAGGAGCCAATGATGATTATGCAGAATCTTTAGAGATAACATCCGATGGTGGATATATTATCATTGGCAAAACAGATAGTTATGGTGCCGGAGCTAATGATATTTATCTTATTAAAACAAATGTAAATGGAGATATTTTATGGACAAAGACTTATGGAGGGTTATATGATGATGTTGGAAATTCAGTAAAACAAACTGATGATGGAGGATATATTATTACAGGATCTACGGAAAGTTTCGGTTCAGGTATTTATGATATTTATTTAATAAAGACCGACTCCTCTGGGAATAGTGGTTGTAATCAGAGTAATACGGCAACTGTTGTTGGTCACGCACCATTTAATATTAAACGACCCCCTACAATTGTTTCATCCGGAGGGGTTGCATTATCACCACATACAATAGCTAATCGTGGCAGTGATGAAACATCAATTTGTACTACTGCTGGAATAACCGAAATAAAAAATAATAATTATCTTCTCCTCTCCCCCAATCCCTTCACCACCACTACAACTCTCACCCTTCAAGGGACCTGTCATAACCCCTCCTTATTCATCTACAACCTTCTTGGTCAGGAAGTAAGAAGCATACCCATTGGCTCGAATACCCAATTAACCATTAACCGGGACCATCTCGCCTCCGGCATGTATTTCTATAAACTCATTGATGAGAATAAAGAAGTCATAGGAATTGGGAAGATGATTGTGGAATAATCACTCTTTCAAAAATAAATTTGGAACCAAAACCAAATTTCACTAACTTTGTTAAGTGAAATTTGGTTTTTTTTCATTTTGTTGGGAAACGGCTCCACGAAAGTGGGGCTGTTCTTTTATATACCAATGAAAGATTATCTAATCCCTTATTCCGAGACCTTTCCAGCAAGAAGATACAATACCGCCATGCGGATAGCGACACCGTTTTCGACCTGGTCAAGAATGACGGATTGGGAAGAATCAGCTACATCACTCGTGATTTCCACGCCCCTGTTTATCGGACCGGGATGGAGGACGATAATTTTTTTATCTAATGAATCAAGGATGCTTTTATTCAAGCCAAATTGCATGATGTATTCACGAAGGGAAGGGAAATATTTGATGTCCTGCCGCTCCAACTGGATACGCAACATATTAGCTACATCGCACCAGTTGAGGACTTCGCGAAGGTTATGACTGACCTTCACACCAAGAGAGGAAATATATTTTGGAATCAAAGTCGTAGGTCCGCAAACCATCACCTCGGCACCTAATTTTTTAAGACAAAAGATATTCGACAATGCCACGCGAGAGTGCATGATATCACCTATGATAGCAATCTTTTTTCCTTGAATATTGCCCAACTTTTCTTTGATGGTAAAGGCATCAAGAAGGGCTTGGGTGGGATGCTCATGAGTGCCATCGCCGGCATTGATGATATTGGCAGAAATATGTTTGGAAAGGAAGACCGCAGCCCCGGGATTTGGGTGACGCATGACCAGCATATCCACCTTCATGGAGAGAATATTATTGACTGTATCAACAAGCGTTTCGCCCTTGCTGACGGAGGAACTGGAAGCCGAGAAATTCAAGACATCCGCCGAAAGCCGACGCTCGGCAAGTTCAAAAGAAAGACGAGTACGTGTAGAGTTTTCGTAGAATAAATTGGCAATGGTAATGTCCCGAAGCGAAGGCACTTTCTTGATGGGGCGATTGATGATTTCTTTGAAGTTTTCGGCAGTCTCGAATATGAGATTAATATCATCCGCATTGATATTTTTAATCCCCAATAAATGCTTTACGCTAAGTCCTTTTGCCATCTTCTTTTATTCTTTAGTCTGTAGCCATACTTGATCTTTTCCATCTGTTTCCACCCATTCCACTTTTACTTTTTCGGAAGCAATGGTATCCACCGTCTTGCCGATATAGTCAGGTTCTATAGGCAATTGACGACTATATCTTCTATCAATCAAAACCAATAATTCAACCTTCTGTGGTCTGCCAAACGCCAGGATAGCATCCAAACCAGACCGAATGGTTCTTCCGGTAAATAATACATCATCAACTAAAATTACTTTTTTATTCTCAATGATAAAATCTATTTCAGTAGCACTTGGAATGTGAATCTTCTCCGACCTCCTGAAATCATCTCGATAAAAAGTAACATCCAGATTACCACAAAGAATTGTATGACCAAGTATTTCAGAGAGATGATTCTTTAATCTCTTAGCTAAGAAAATACCCCGAGGCTGAAGACCAATAATCACGGAATGTTCAAAGTTATTATGATTCTCTATCAACTGATAACATAGCCTGTTTATCGTGATGTCGAATTGTCCGTCATTAAGTAATAATCTTTGTTGCATCCTGTTTTTATTGAATCAAATATTCTCTGTTTCTAACCATGCGAATTTAAATCTTCTTTGGGTAATGAAATCATAGCCCTCATTTTTGAAAAAGTATTAGTCAAAAAAAAGCCTCCCGATTGGAAGGCTTTTCTAATTTTATTATTCAGCATTTGGTTTATCATCATCTGCTTTGAGTTCTTCATTTGCAGGTATATCGGAAGGAGTTTCTGCATGGGTTGAATTTTCAGCAACCGGAGTTTCGCCATCCTCAACTTTCTTCTTAGGACGACCCCTCTTAGAAGGTTTCTTTTCTTCACCTTCAACATGATTTTCACCTTCATCATTTGCAGGAACTTCAGCAGGAATATTTGATTCAACTTTAGCCTTAGTTGCTGCTTCAGAAGTTTCTAATTCATTTTTAAGATCAGACAATGCAGAAATATCACCCATTGTAGATTTCTCTATAGAGCCTTGAATCTTCTCAACTGTCTTTGCATTTTCAACATCTTCAGCAGACATCTTTTCACCTTCTTTGGCAGAAGCCGCGTGATGCTTGTCTTCTACTAACCTAGAATGAGAAACAAAAATTCTTTTTTGGTCTTTATTAAATTCCAAAACTTTGAATTCTAATTTTTCATCGAGTTTAGCAGGCATCCTGTTTTCCTTGATTAAATGTTTCATCGGTGCAAAACCTTCAACACCATAAGGAAGCGTAATTAAAGCCCCTGAATCAATTATCTTTGCAACTACTCCCTCATGAACAGAACCAACAGTGAATACCGTTTCATAAATATCCCAAGGATTTTCCTCTAATTGTTTAACACCCAAAGCTAATCTTTTATTTGCCTCATCAACCTCAAGAACTATAACATTAAGGACATCCCCTAATTTAGCAAATTCATTGGGGTGTCTGATCCTTTTCGACCAGGACAAATCAGAAATATGAATCAAGCCATCAACACCTTCTTCCAATTCCACAAATACTCCCCAATTGGTGAGGTTTCTGATAATTGCCGAATGTTTAGATCCAACAGGATATCTTTCCATAACATTAGCCCAAGGATTGCCTTTCAATTGTTTCATGCCAAGAGACAATTTACGTTCTTCTGGATTGATACTGATAATTGCAGCTTCTACCTCATCACCAACTTTAAGGAAATCACTTGCACTTCGCAAATGAAGACTCCATGACATTTCTGAAACATGGATCAATCCTTCAATGCCAGGAGCAATTTCCATGAATGCACCATAATCAGCAATGGAAGTAACTCTTCCCTTAACTGTATCACCAACTTTCAATGGGGGATTCATAACCTCCCAAGGATGAGGAGTTAATTGTTTCAAGCCTAACGCGATTCTCTTTTTCTCATGATCGAATTCAAGAATAACAACACGAACAGTCTGGTCAACTTTCAGAATTTCTTCGGGATGATTAATCCTTCCCCAAGCCATATCAGTTATATGAAGCAATCCATCCACGCCGCCCAAATCAAGGAAAGCACCATAACTCGTAATGCCCTTTACTACTCCTTCAATAATTTGACCTTTCTCTAATTTTGACATGATTTCGGCTCTTTGGGATTCCATTTCATGTTCTATCAAAGCTTTATGAGAAACGATGACATTCTTAAAATCTTCATTGATCTTGATGACTTTAAACTCCATTGTTTTTCCCAAAAACACATCGAAATCTTTTATAGGCTTAAAATCAATTTGAGAGCCAGGAAGAAAAGCTTCCAAACCAAATAAATCAACTATTAAACCTCCCTTAGTTTTACCTTTAATATATCCATGAACAACTTCTCCTGATGCCAATAATTCATGAACCCTGTCCCAGGAACGTAATGCTAAAGCTCTTTTATGGGAAAGAACTAACTGACCATTTTTATCTTCCTGCGTTTCAACGAAAACATCCACTTTATCGCCTATTTTAAGATTTGGCATATCCCTGAATTCAGAAGCAGGAACTAATCCATCTGATTTGAAGCCAATATTAACAACAACTTCCCTATCGTTTATCAGAACAACTGTCCCTTTAACCACATCAAAGGTCGCTATCGAGTTTATGGTCTTAGCATATTTTTGTTCCAATACTTCCCGTTCTTCAGATTTATATAAATTGCCTCCTTTTGCAATTGAATCCCAATCGAAATTGGCATCAGGTTTAGGTGGCACTCCAGGAGCAGCTTTAATTTTTACAGGCATTTCTTCAACAGCATTTTCTGTTGCCGTTTGTTTTTCTGTCTCTGCATTTAGGGATTCAGTGGAATTTTCAGCCACAACACTTGTAGTTTCTTGAGAAGATACTACCTCCTCGTTTGTCGCGGATGTGTTTTCTAATTCTTCGTTTTCTGTCATTTAATTTTATTTATTTAATACTGTTATTATTTTGTAAAGGGTTGCAAATTTATTAAAAATATCTGACATGCCAAGAAATTACATAAATTTAATTCCTTACATTTCGGAATAATTGCAGGGTGAAAAGATATTTCTTAATTCAAATTAATGCCGTTTCCCTTGATTTCAGTGCATTTGCAACTTCCTCCATCAGCCACATCGGGGTAGAAGTGGCACCACAAATACCCACAGATATTATTCCATTAAAGTTAATTTCACCTATCTCTTCGGTTTCAGATATGAAATAAGTTCTTTCATTTTCCTCTTTACAAACCCCGAATAACGCCTTACCATTAGAACTTTTTTTGCCGCTTACAAAGAGTATTATTTCATGTTCTTTGGCAAATTTTCTTAATTGTGGTTCTCTATTAGAAACTTGTCGGCAAACAGTATCATTAGAAATAAAATTATCTGAATCAACTTCTCCTTGTATTACCTTTAATCTTTCTTCTATCAAATGTTGCATCCGATTAAATCCATCGGTACTTTTTGTTGTTTGAGAAAAGAAATAAACCGGCTTGTTGAAATCTATTTTCTCTAAATCTTCCTCTTTGCTCACAATTATGGCATCACCATTTGTCTGTCCAACCAGACCTTCCACTTCTGCATGACCTACTTCCCCGTAAATGACAATTTGCCCGCCATCATTTTCCAATCCATCAAAACTCGTCCGAACTCGGTTTTGCAATTTCAAAACCACAGGGCAGGAAGCATCTATTAATTCAATATTATTATTTATTGCCATTTGGTATGTCTCTGGTGGCTCGCCATGTGCCCGAATCAAAACTTTACAATCATGCAAAGATTTTAAATCCTCATGATTAATAATTTTTAAGCCTTTAGCCTTCAATCGTTCAATCTCCTTATTATTATGCACAATATCTCCTAAGCAATACAAAGTGCCCGACTGCTCTAATTCATCTTCTGCCATTTGAATGGCGAATACAACTCCAAAACAAAACCCTGAATGCGGATCAATTGTAACTTTCATGCTGCAAAAATACGAAATTTGGGATAAATTCCAGAATCTGCACCATCAATGATACCGACCTTGTATCTAAATCAATTTCTAATCCGTCCTAAATAAAACGTTATCCCGATAGTTAATCCATAGCTTTCAAAGGAATTTGAGGGTGCCAATTGCTGACTTGGTTGAGCGGGATTGACGTATATAGTTGGGAATTGAAGATAATCAATTTGTTTCTGGGCAATGGTGAAATTAGCAAGATTAACGCCGCCCGTAGCTTCCGTAACCTCGGAATGGGTAGGAGTCCAATGAATTCCTGTATAATTCAACTCAATAAAAGCAGACACAGAGGGAATCAACTTGTAATTATATCCTACGCCAGCCTTAATTCCATAGGCATAATTTCCTTGTGTGATGGAGGTAGTATAATGAATATCGGGTGTGTTGGCATTTGGAGTTTGAGGGATGGTGTCAAAGACCGCATAAATCCTGTCCTGCTCCCTGATTCCGGGAAAATCAATGACGATGCCGAACCTTGCATAGAGCGAAAATTTAGTCTGTCCGAAATAGACTTTTACCGCAGGAATCAATTCCGAACGATTAATGGAATATTCGCCAATAGAATTGCCGTTGCCTTGTTTGAAACCGCTTGAAAGATGCGAATATTCCAATTCCAGATTGATCTTTTGCTTATAAACCGGTACTCCGAGGAGCAGAGAAAAAGCAGTTCCTGAATTACTGCCATTCGGGTTGCTGAAAGTCATAGGACCATTGAATTGATCAAAGCCAAACATCCCGCTGAAGTATAGACTTTGGGCAAAGCCATTGGTAGCAAAAAGAAGAATGATAAACGTCGTTTTTAATGGTCTCATAAATTATTCTGCAATCATTTTCCTGATGCCTAAGACTTCTTTATTCTCGTCAATGCGAAGTACATTCAGATTATCGCCGTAAAAAAGTTTATTCATGTCTTATAAATTAATTCAATTCATAGTTTTCACAATATGGATCTAATGGGTCATCCACCTCAACCAATTGAATTTTCATACTCTCAAAAAAATCTCCTACTGTTTGACTGCATCCTTCCTTTATAATATCGTCTAATCCTATTCTACCAAATTGGAAGTCTTCACAAAGTTTCAACATTGCTTCTATCGTTTCATCGCTGTAACTTGCAAAGAATTGGTTGTAGAAATACCATTCCAAAGTATCGTAATAATCTATCTTTAATCTTCTTTCTTTCTTTATCATATTTATATTTAAGGATGCAAAAGTAGGAATCTGTCATCAATCAAATTCTTTCCTGTCATATCATCTACTTTTAAATTAGGAAAAAAGCAAAATTAGGAAAAAAGAATATCATTTACGATTTCAAATCTGAAATCGTACATCGTAAATTCTCATTAAAACCGCCTTTTTACACCTGAAAAAAACCGCGATGGACATTCATCGCCTGTGAATATACATAGAATCCGTTGGAATGTACATTCGCTCGGTTTGAATGTATATTCACTCTTTTGGAATATACATTCACACTCTTTGAATATACATTACATGGCATGGTAATATACATTCACTCGCTTTGAATATACATTACCTACCCTTGTAATATACATTCATACTCCTTGAATGTATATCCGCTCGCCTTTAATATACATTCGCTCACTTTGAATATACATTAGCTATGCTTGTAATGTACATTCACACGGCTTGAATGTATATTCAGACGCGTTTTTCGTCTGTTCATAGTATTTTGATTGATGGCATGAATAAAAGAAGCCCCCGAGTGCCATATAATTTGTGGCATCGGGGGCTTAAAATTCTTGTCTGAATTAAACAATAGGAGCTACACGAACTCTGATTGCAGGATGAAAACCTTCGGGTCCATGAGCATCGCATAACTGATAACGCACCCAGACATAATTGCCCGGAATCAAGCCTGTCAAAGTAGCATGGTTATAAATAGTAGGGTCCATTCTTATCCAATTAATATTATCAACACTATACCAGTTATCGTAGCAACAAGTTCCTACGCCGGTGATGAAAGTCATATCAACTTCGCCCGGCAGTTTTCCAGATGCAGCATCCCAGGTAGAAGCATGATTTCCGCCTACACCTTTTACGTGAAACCCGCCTGACTGTATGATCACAATGCTATTTGCCTTGTTTGCCGGGAGGTCGGCAAAGGCTTGGAATTTCGCCATAAAAACTTCGAGAGCCGCCACCGCAAGATCAAGAGTTACCTTACGTGCTGCACCATGCGCTTTGTTATAATTTTCTATCAAATCGCTGGCAGCATCGAGGTCAATAACCAAGAGAGAAACATACTCGTTTCCGGTGCATTTCGTAACGATTCCATTCATCAAAACCACCGCTTTGCCGTGATTGTGAGGAATGACCAGATAGGCTTCCACGCTGGCATTAGGATTCGGGAGGATTGACAAGATAACGGGCATTCCACGCTCGATTTTCAGTCCCTTTCCACGACCGAAATCGAGGATGATAGTAACCATTTCGAAGCCGGGGGTACGTCTCAATTTAGCAGCAGCCTTTCTGCCCTGCCAAGTGTTCGGGAATCTAAATTTCGGCTGTTTTACTTTCACAACAGCTCCTTTTTTGGCAACCACTTCTGTCCACTCAAGGAGGAAGCTCAATACAACGATTACAAGGGTTACAATTTTTTTCATTTTTTTTTAAATTTTAAATTATTAATATTATTTCTCGGGATTTATAAACTCGGATTGCATTCAGTAGGAGTCCCATTCGCACTTACCAGTTTACCAAACCGCAGGAGGAAGTATCAAATAATTTGATGGGACAAAATTAGAAAACTAATTGGAATAAAAGAATCGAAAGATTTTTCATCATCTTGAGATACCGTCCTCTTCGGAGGCGGTGTATCAAGATGATGAAACCAATTAGGAATTACGAATTAGGAATTAGGAACATACCACGCACCCTAATTCCTAATTCCTAATTTTTAATTGATTTTATGGAATCCTTTTCCCTTTTGCATCTTACTGTCAAAACGTAGATAATCCAAACAGTAATTTAATAATTTAAGAAAATGAAAAAGAAAAATGTAATCCGTAATGTGTTCAGTATTGCCTTCGTAATGGCAATGGTATTTGGCGTAATGAGCCTCATCAAAGCTGGTGGTTATTTCCAGCAGGAAGTGGAGAATGACTTCATCAAGAAAGCGAGAAGTAAATTTGATTCCGCCCTCCTCAAACATCCCGAAGACCGCGTGTACATGCAGTTTGACAAGCCTTTCTACAAACCCGGCGAGACCATCTGGTTTGCTGCCTACGTCAGAAATGGAAAAGATTTTACGCCCTCCGAAAAGAGCGACATTCTTCATGTCCAATTGATAGGTCCGAAAGGAAATGTCGAGAAAGAAATCAAGTTGATTGGCAAGAATGGAAAGACCATCGGCGACTTCACCATTGCAGCCGAATCTCCGGGCGGGCTGTACAAAGTCAAAGCCTTTACCAACTGGCAAAAGAATGAAACGGATACCGTTTTCTTTGAAAAAGAATTGACTGTGCAGGATGTTGTCTTGCCAAATCTCAAGATGAAATTAGACTTCGAGCGCAAAGCCTTTGGTCCCGGCGATGAAGTCATTGCCAAGCTCGAATTAAACACCAACGAAAACCAACCTCTGGCGAATTATAATTTCAAATATGTCGCTAATCTTGAAGGAAAGAAATTGCTTGAAAGCACTTCTGTCACAGGGAATGACGGCATCATGTATATTCATTTCAAGCTCCCTGAAAACCTCAAGACCAATGATGGCTTGGTGAATGTTCTGATAGATTATCAAGGTCAGACGGAATCTGTTTCTCGTTCTATTCCAATCGTATTAAACAACATCAATTTCTCGATGTATCCTGAAGGCGGCGACCTCGTGAATGACTTGGAAAGTCGGGTGGCATTTCGTGCCTTGAATGAGTTTGGAAAGCCCGCCGATGTGGAAGGAGATGTCTTTGATTCGAATAATAAATTAATAACTCATTTCTCCAGCTATCACCAGGGAATGGGTGCTTTCAACATCAAGCCAGAAGGAGGCAAAAGATACTTTGTCAAGATCACAAAACCAGAGAATATCAGAGAGAAATTTGATCTCCCAGAACCGATGCCAAGAGGCTATGTTTTAAGCACCGACAATGTCAATCACAATGAATTGGTCTTGAATGTGAAGTCCACAGAGACCGAAGAATTAAACATCATTGCCCAGACCAGGGGGAAGATTTGTTATGCCACTTCCTTTGCTGCAAATGCCGGGAATAATAAACTCATTCTTCCTGCTAATCAATTCCCAATAGGTGTCTCTCAAATCACTTTATTCGATTCAAAAGGTATAGAAAGAGCAGAGCGTTTGGTCTTCTTGAATAAGAATAAACAACTCTCCATTGCTATAGAAACGGATAAAGAAAAATACCTTCCAAGAGAGAAAGTAAAGATGACTGTTACTGTAAGAGATGATCGTGGAATGCCAATGCCTGCAAGCCTTTCAATGGCAGTGGTCAATGACCAGTTACTTTCCTTTGCTGATGATAAGTCCGGGAATATTCTTTCTAAATTACTTCTGGAGAATGATATTAAAGGTAAAGTTGAAGAGCCTGCATTCTACTTCAATACCAAAGAACCAAAGGCTGATGTTGCATTAGATTACCTGCTGATGACGGCAGGTTGGAGACGTTTCACCTGGAAGAAGATTTTGGAAAATGATCTTCCAAATATTGCCTATCAAGGCGAGCGCGCTATTCTATCAGGGACTATTATTGACCAGAATGCTTCGAAGCCTATTTCATCGGCAAAGATTAAAGTTAATGGGACCGAAAGAACTATTTCTGTTAATGAAAAAGGAGAATTCTTTCTTGATAAATTAGATCTTTCCAATCCTACAAATATTAATGTTGATGCCGAAGGATACATACCTCAAACCATTGCTGTGTATGATTATAAGGAGGGTATTAAATATTATTTAACAGATAAAAATCAAGTGGTTTATGAAAGGTCGGAAGTAGTTATTCAGGGGGCCAATATGGATAGACAGAATCTAATGGCTGCACCCAATAATGTATTTATGGATATGGGTGCTGTTGCTGTTAAGCCTCAAAAGATGCCGAAAGTAAATAAAGCTCCAGCACCAAAGGCTATGCCTGCTCCTGCTAATGTTGATATCGTTGCTAAAATGGATAAAGATATAATGGTTGCAGACCAAGCTGAATTAAATGCCTTCAGAGGAATGCAATGGCAAGCAAATGCTAAAGAGGAAGTTGAACAAGTAAATAATGGATTTGTTCCTGCTAATAACAATATGAAGATGATGGCTCGAAGGATAAAGCCTGTTAATCCTAATGCCTCAACACCGCCTGCAATTGGTTATTATCGTGCCAAGGAATTCCCTATGATTAACTATCCTATAGTTCAAGAAAATGTAGTGCGTAACGACTTTCGTTCAACGATTTATTGGAATGGAAATGTAGCTATTGACAGAACAGGAACGGGTGTTGTGGAGTTTTATAATTCTGATGACATAAGTTCTTTCCGAGCAACTGTCGAAGGCATTTCTGCTGATGGAATGGTTGGTAGAACAGAGAAGACTTACTTCACTCAATTGCCTTTCGCAATGACTGTGAAAGCCCCGGTAGAAGTGGCAACTGAAGACAAAGTCTCTATTCCATTAACCCTTAAAAACAATACTAATTCCTCCATAACAGGAACATTGAATTTTAAGGCTCCAGCAGGCTTCAAAGAAATTATTCCAGTGGAAACTACCCAAACATTATCTGCGGGTCAGGTGAAGGTTATTTACCTGGATTATCATGTAATGAATACTATAGGTGATGGCGATTTGGATGTATCTTTCAACAGCTCTGGTTTGAATGATGCCTTCACTCAAAAGATGAAGATTGTAGCGAAGGGATTCCCTGTAACTATCTCCTTCTCCGGTAAGGAAGCAACTAAGGAATATGAGATTAATATTCAGAATATTGTTGATGGTTCGCTCACAGCTCAACTGACTGCATTCCCTTCTGTGGTAAGCGATCTGACTAAGGGTGTGGAAGGCATCTTACGTGAACCCAATGGTTGTTTTGAGCAGACTTCCATGAGTTCTTATCCCAATGTCATGGTCATGAATTATCTTAAAGAAACAGATAATAAGGATGAGAAGTTATTGGCATCTGCAAGTGGTTTTGTTGACAGGGGTTATAAGAGACTGACTACCTTCGAAACCAAGGATAAAGGTTATGAATGGTTTGGTGGCGCACCTGCCCATGAAGCCCTTACAGCTTATGGTTTGATGCAATTCAATGACATGAAGGCTGTGGATAATAATGTGGATCAAAAGATGATTGATCGCACTGCCGAATGGTTGATGAGCCGAAAGAATGGCAATGGCGGATTCCAGCGCAATCCAAGGGCTTTGGATAACTTCGGTGGTGCTCCAGAAGACATTACCAATGCCTATATCGTCTATGCTTTGACCGAAGCGGGATACAATGATTTGGATAAAGAAATTGATCTTGTTCAGAAGAAAGCTGTAGATAATAAAGACCCATATCAACTGGCTTTATTGGCGAATACATTATACAAAAGAAAAGAAATCGCCAAGGCTGATAAAGTTCTTGCAGAGTTATTAACGAAGCAAAACGTTGATGGCAGTTGGACTGGTACTACTTCTTCCATCACTCGTTCGGGAGGGAAATCATTGACTATTGAAACCACTTCATTAGCCATCCTTGCTATCATAAGAAGTACCGGAAATAACATTCAGGCATTAAACAAAGCCGTTCAATATATTGTCGGAGAACGCAGTGGATACGGGGCTTTCGGCTCTACTCAAGGAACTATCCTTGCTCTTAAAGCCTTGACCGAATATGCCAGATTCTCCAAGCATACCAGCGAAGACGGCACCATAGAATTCTATGTTGATGGAAGGAAAGTTGCCGAGAAATCATACAAGGCAGGGGATAAGGATGCCATCGTTATTGATGGTCTGGATAAATATATCAAGACGGGAAAGCATGACTTGAAAGTAAGGTATGTAGGAGTCAAGAACCCGCTCCCATACAGCATTGCGGTATCATACAACACTTTCCTTCCGAACAGTTCCAAGGATTGCAAGGTGAGTATCGAGACGAAGTTATTCAGCAATAACATCAAGACCGGCGAGACTGTTCGATTGTCTGCAACCCTTACCAATACTACTAAAGAAGGACTTCCAAGCACAATGGCTATTATTGGAATTCCGGCAGGACTATCTCCACAGCCTTGGCAATTAAAGGAGATGCAAGAGAAACATGTCTTCGATTATTATGAAATCAAGGGCAATTCGGTCATCTGTTATTACAGACAGATGGCTCCTTCAGAAGTCAAGAATATCAACTTCGATTTGAAAGCAGATGTGCCTGGAAGCTATGATTCACCTGCATCTTCGGCATATCTTTATTATACCAATGAATACAAGTGCTGGACTTCGACGGGGAATGTTATTATCAGGAAGATGATGTAAGAGGGAAGATGGTGAGAAGCCACGAATTTCACGAATTATAATTCTAATTCGTGAAATTCGTGGCTTAATTGTTGGTTAAAGCCCTGTGTTAAACAAATAACCAGTATGTCAAATTCCAAATTCAGGTTCAATTCTTAAATCAAATAATCATTGTGAAATAGGACAACAATAGTTGCTCATACAGTAATAAATAGAAAAAAATCATATCCAGCTTTTGTGCCAAAAATATAAAAATCATCTACCATCTCATTTTTGATACAAAGCCCCCGAATGTTGCCATCCGGAGGCTTAATTTCATCAAATCTTTTATAAAGACCTATTGACAGATGCAATATGCACTGTAAATCCATGCGCCGGGACCATTACTATCATTCATCCTGAATCGAAACCAATATTTGGTGAGCTGAGTCAAGCCACTGACCAGGATTTTCGCCCTGTTAGTGGTGCCGCAGCCTATCCAGGCAATGTTATCTGTAGTAAGTTGATATTCATAAGCTTTTCTTGGTCCTTAAAGATTTCCCGATTACTTTAATCGTTCCGGTCAATTTTCCCCAGGTAGCTGCTAAAGGCGCTTTAGGCGTCCTTGTATGAACAATAACTTTAAAATTCGAACTTACGATAATAGCTTCAGCAATTTCCACTGTTAATGCAGCGTTTGCAAGTCCCTGAACCCAGGCTAATAAGGCTATCAAATCCAATTCTACCTGGTTCATGGCACCATCGCGAAGTTTAGTAGCTCCTTTTTCATCATTATTCGCTTTTGTTTGCAATTTTCCAAGGGCTATAAGGTCAGTATTTAATCCCGCAAGACCGCTCCATACAGGTGTAAAGTAAAAAAAAGCACCTTAATTACCTTCTGAATTCAACCTTCAAAAACCTCCCTTTTTCCGTGTCAAAAAACAGGCTGCTTTTTACTACCTTATTCAGCATGATAATTTGCTGCTTTTTGCTACTGTTTGCTCCCCTGAAAACGCCCTTAAAAGAGCATTAAAACTGGATGGTTTTACTATGATTTCTGCCGCTTTTCCAGTGAATTCCGTTCCTAATATGGTCAAAAAACAACCGTTTCGACTACAATCCGAACCGTCTGAACTATAAACCCTTCGTCGTAAGCTATAAACCGAACCGCGTACGCCATAGCGCGCTCCGCGTTAGCTATAAACCGAACCGCGTGCATTATACGCCGAACCCGCTATACCATAAGCCGAACCCGCTATACCATAAGCCGAACCGCGTGTACTATACACCGAACCCGCTACACCAGAAACCGAACCGTCTGCATCATCCGGCGAACCCGCTACACCATAAACCGAACCCGCTACACCACAAAATGAACCCTCTGAACCCCAAACCGAACCCGCTCACCTACAAACCGAATGGTATTGCTTACAACCCGAACAGATTCAGCATGAAACCGAACCGCCTCGACCTCAGGATGAACCGACTCGCTACTCTCTTTTTATTTTAGCATATTATTTTTTGGAATAAATAGTAATAGAATGGATCAATACTACCTATAATAGTGGTATAATTATATTCGCCATCAACAAAATCTTTCTATAATCACATAGTCGAACAATAGGTTAATTTGTGTTAATATACCTATGATGGGTGTACGACAAATTTCAAAATTATAGTATCTTATATTCATTGCCGTTGGCTTTAGCCAACGGTATAAAAGGGATTAAGTAATTGGCTTGAGCCAAATTGTTATTGGTGGTTTGGCTAAAGCCAAATTGTTATTAATCCATTATCCGTTGGCTAAAGCCAACGGCAATGAATGATGAATTTGGGAAATTTGTCGTACACCCTCTATGATTTCAGGGATTTTAGTGGCAACAATCGGACAGGTTAATTTTAATCTGTGAATCTGTGGCTTCTTGTTTTGGTAATAACTTTTGGTGAAGGACAAGGAAAGTTTTTATCGGATTATTTGTTTCCTATCCTTATTCTACATATCTTTGCATCCCCAAATACATTCAAACCTACTTATTAATGACATCAGTTTTCCTAATTATTATCCTTCTTCTCCCCCTGCTTTTAGCGAAAGCACTGCATGAAACGCCACGTCCCGCAGGTATTTCGACGCTGTTCACTATTCACTATTCACTATTCACTATTCACTGTTCACTATTCACTATTCACTATTCACTGTAAGTTCTTCACGACTTCAGGATATTTCATTTCTGCTCATCTCAAGATGGCTTTCCTCCCGCTGGCGAAAGTCGGATCATGGTCACGAATGAAGCCGACTTTAAATTAAACAAGTAGTGGATTCCGAACTACCATAGGTTTATTACATTCAACGTATTAGTGATAATCGCAAGCAGGAAGAAAGGTTGGCGAGAGGGATAAAACAAGAATTCAAACAAAAATTTAATAATAATGAAAGAGATTAATAAATCAATTGCAGCGATGATAGCATCTATGCTTATGCTGCTGGCTCCGGCTCTTTTGCTGTTGAGCCTTTCGAATAAATGTTCTGCACAAGCTAATTTTCTTGTTCCATCTATATATTCAGATGTTTCTGCTGGTGGTCCAGGAGGGCATACAAATTGTGACGTTAAACAAGATTACATTGGGGATACTGTTTTGGCGTGGGTAAGTCCTGATCATCTCAACTGGGCATATAATGGATATACTGGTTCAACTGGATTTCAACATGCAGGTTCAAATTATTTCTCTGATGTAGCAATTTCAATTGATGCAAGTTCTAATCATAATGTTTGGATCATGGTTGTTTACTATTCTCACCCTGATTATTATTTGGAAACCTATGAATGGAATTCCATATCACACATGTTCAATTATAACGCAACACTAACGCTTGAATCAACAATTGTCAGATCCCTATTAAGATCAACAATTAATATTGATGAAGAATATGGTAATTTCGTAATTGTATGGCCAGATTCAGTACATCTTAATGCTTGGACTGGTGTCAACGGATCGGCTGGACCAGTTCTTACGGGAAGTTATCAACCACTATACACAAGTATTTCCAGTTCAGATAGTTTTCAGTATAGATTACCAGACGTTGCTATATACTCAATTTCAACATCTTCACCAGATGTCTATATTAGTTATATTGATAGTGTTAATAATCTTCTTGATGTTGATGAATATACATTTTCATCGTCTTCAGGGTTGAGTCTGAATGGTAACATATTTAATACTTCTATCAATGGCATTGCACCTCCTCGAATTGCTTGTGCTCCAAGACTTAACAGTATACCTGCGAAAAATGAAGATTGGACCGTAGTATGGGCAGATCCTACTACAGATATTATTTATGGCGAAACATATAACATGTATACAAATACAGGTTATTCCAATATTTATACAGATTTATGCACCACAGATATTGACTTGGCAACAGAGCAAAATTTTGATCCTGTGGTTACTTATTCATCAAGCTATAATATAACTGGAAGTGGTGCAGGAGGAATAATGGTTGCCTGGATTACTTATGGCATAGATCCTTCTAAAGTTTGGCAACCTTTTCCATATTTCTATGGCAGAGTACCATTAGCAGAAAAATGTGATGTAACTGGTGCTGAAGTAACAAATTGTAATTATCTGGTTATCCCTACAAATCAGAATACAGATTGGTTGGATTATCAAATTGCTATTTCGCTCGCAGGCAGAGATTATCCCTGGGTAGCATCCAGCAATGATGATATTTTTTATGTATGGGATGCCGGAGTTGTCAATAGTACATTGGTTGAATCTCTTGAAAGAAAAGAAATAACATATTCTGGTGGTAACAGCAGCAGTGACTGGCGAAAGCAAAATAATATGCAAACAAATCAAATTCTAAATGGTGTATATCCTAATCCAAGCACTGGTACTTTTAATCTGAATGTTCAATCAGAAATTGGAGAGACGATAAAGATTGAAATCTTTAATTCACTGGATCAGGAAGTGTATTCTTCTGAAGAAGAATCAAGATCAACATTCTATACAAAAGCTATTGCATTAAAGAACTATAGTGAAGGTATTTATTTTATAAGAGAAACAGGCAGCACTACTACAAACAACTGGAAAATTGCAATAACAAATTAAATTCACATTAACCATCTCATTCTTTACCCCTCTCCCTTTGGAGAGGGGCAAGGAGTGAGGCAAAAATAAACAATCATGAAAAAAATAATTATATTTCTAATTACAATCATAATAACATTTGGCTTTAATAAATCAAGAGCCCAATATCTTTGGGGAATGGCTGCTAGTCAAAATAGCAATAATATTGGAAGCAATATTTTTAAAATTAATGAAGACGGTACCAATTTTCAAGCAGTCCATGTATTTGATTCTGCAACAGGATATATTGCTATTGGCACCCTTTTATTTGCAAACAATAAATTTTATGGTCTAACTTGTTATGGAGGCTCACATGATGACGGTGTAATTTTTAGTTATGATTCCACCACATATACTTACACCGATTTATATGATTTTACTGGAATTGATGGAAAAAATCCCAATGGGAGCCTTATTAAAGTAAATAATGGCTTGTTATATGGAATGACAAATCAAGGTGGCACTACCAATGATGGCGTGATCTTTAGTTATAACATAATAACTAATACCCTGACAGATTTATACAACTTTGATGGAACTCATGGAAAACGACCTGATGGAAATTTGTTTTTAGCATCAAATGGATGCTTCTATGGAATGACTTATAGCGGAGGATTATATAATGCTGGAGTTGCTTTCAAATATGATACTTCCTCACATGCCTATACAGATATTCATGATTTTCACAACCCATCAGATGGTCATCAGCCTTATGGTTCTTTAATGCAAGCAAGCAATGGATTAATATATGGAATGACTTCATTAGGTGGAGGCGGGACAAGTACTGGAATTTTATTTAGTATAAATCCTATAATTAATGATACTTTTATTTTAGTTCATAACTTTATAATTTCAACTGGTGATCAACCCCATGGCTCACTAATACAAGCAAGTAACGGTTTATTATATGGTATGACCTATGTCGGTGGAATAAATAATGAAGGAGTTATTTTTAGCTTTAATACTTCAAATAATGTATATGCTGATTTAGCTGCTTTTAATAATACAATAAATGGTTCTGGACCTCAAGGAGATTTACTTGAAGGAAGAAATGGGAAATTATATGGTTTGGTAACCTTTGGTGGTTCTGGTGGTTCTGAAGGAACGATCATAAGTTTTGATACTAATACCAATATAGTTACGAACATGCACACATTTACAGGTTCAGATGGAAGCGAACCATGGGGAAACCTCATAGAGCCACCATCATGTATTATACCAGTATTATTAACTAATAACAATCAAAACTTATGTGTTGGAAGTAGTATCACGCTTACTGTTAGTGGTGCGAGTTCATATAGTTGGCAGACTAATAATAGCACAGATAGCGCAATAACAGTTTCCCCCATATCAACAACAACTTATATAGTTACAGGTTCTAATGGTGGTTGCAGTAAGACAGATAGTATAACTGTTACTGTTCTTCCTTCCCCAACCCCCGTCATTACCCCCAATGGTCCCACCACCTTCTGCCAGGGAGGTTCTGTCCTTCTTACCACAGGTTCCTTTGCTACCTATCTTTGGAATAATGGCATCACCACACAAAGCATCAATGCCACGGCTTCCGGCAATTACAGCATCACCGTCACCAATAGCGGCGGCTGCACAGGCATAGCATCTGAGACAGTGTCTGTCACTGCAAATCCCGTCCCTGTCATCGCTCCCACAAGCCCCATCAATCTCTGCGAAGGAGAAAATGTGACGCTTCACGCCAGCAATGGCATCCTCTACAACTGGAGCAATGGCGCCACCACACAATACCTTGATGTTTCAACCTCAGGGACATATAGTGTTACCGTTACCTATGGTGTCAATTGCAGCAATACATCCGCCCCCACTGATGTCATCGTCCATCCCCTCCCCTTAGCCACGATAGCAGCCCTCCCCGAGAACCTGGAATTCTGCATCGGCGACAGCATCCTGCTCACAGCAAACAGCAGCACTTCACCAATAACTTATCTATGGAATCAAGGATCCACCACCCAAAGCATAGAAGCCACGCAGTCCGGCGACTTCACGGTAATAGTTACCGACACCATAGGGTGCCATAGCAGCAGCTCCATCAACCTGACAAGCTATCTCTATCCGGTAGCGAACTTCACCTACTCGATATTCCTGAATACCACGACTTTCACCAACACCTCCACTAATGGCACGGCATATCAATGGTACTTTGGCGATGGCAATGTCTCCACCCTCATGAACCCCACCCACACCTATTCTCATGACAGCACCTACACCATCACCCTGATAGTTACCAATCCCTGTGGTGCCGACACGGTAAGATATACCATAACCCTAACAGGCATCAATGAAATCAATGTATCCAATAGTTTTTATATCTTCCCTAACCCCGCAAACAATCAAGTGAAAATATCTTTCTCGTCAGATAGAGAGGAATCTTATAATGTGCGTTTAATAGACGTTACAGGCAGAACAATCATCACAGACAATCAAATAGCTGTATCGGGCGATGATCATTATCTTATGGATGTATCAACTATCGCCAGGGGTGTTTATATAGTTTCCCTTCAAAAGCGAGATGCTGTTTTGAAATCTAAATTAGTTATACAATAAACCTTACCTTTTTCATATAAAAAGACCTCTTCAATGCGAAGGGGTCTTTTTGTTTTATGTCAAATTATTAAAGATTGAAACTTTAGTAAAGTTCAATCCCATTCATCCAAACATAATACCTTTGATACTTTAGGTTTACATCTGATGCCGAATTTTGCGGCGTCGAATAAATAACACCATGAAGGAAAAACAAATGGGAACGCAGATAAAAATGATGGCTTATGAAAAGAGCGGAATCTTAAAAGATCTTATTTTTTCATAAACAATCTGGGGCATCTGTGTTCCCTTTTTTATAAAGGAATTTACATTAAATTGATTAAATGATAATATACTCTTTACACTCACTTTACATAGGAAATGAAACTTTGCAGCGTTGATAAAATGACTATTCCAAAACTAAAATAAACTAATATAATGATAAAAAACTTAAAGATTATTGCCGTAATTTCTGCCCTCCTTTTCATAGGAGTAATTCCTTTGAAAGCCCAATTCACCCCAGGAAATATTGTTATTGAACGATTAGGTGATGCTGTATATCCTTCAGGTACTTCAAATGCAGTTCCAATATATTTGGATGAATATACTACTACTGGAACTTATGTTCAAACTGTTGCTTTACCTACAACCACAGCAAATGGTAATTATATGATTACTGAAAATGGTTCTGCTGCAAAGTCTGCACTCATGTCTCGCTCTGCAAATGGACAATATATCTGTATTTCAGGATACATGGATACTATTAATGCTGTGAACGTTTCTAACACATCAACAGGAGGACCGGATTTTATTCCAAGGAATGTGGCTACAGTAGATTATAATGGAAATATTAACAGTACAACTTTAATCTATGATACTTATAGTGGAGGGAAAATTCGTAGTGTTGCATCTGTTGATGGTACTCATTTTTGGACATCCGGAAATTCAGGAGCTATTCGGTATATGGCTTTGGGAAGTATTGGGAATACTACTCCTATTACCACAGCTCCTACTAATTCAAATGCTTTAGATATTTTCAATGGACAATTATATAACAGTGGTGACCATTCTCCGACAATTGGTCTAAGTAAAGTAGGTGTTGGTTACCCCACAACTACGATTGGTGGCAGTGGTCACGATACAACCTTAATGGCTGATACAAATTCAACATCTCCATTTCAATTTGTATGGTTAGTTCTTTCTCCTGGTGATACCGTGTGTTATGTTGCAAATCAACTATCCGGTGGTTTAGTAAAATATTCCTGGCGTAATGATTCGCTTATTAAATGTGGAGGAATTAATGGAGTTTATGTTGGAGTAACAGGTACTGTTAATTGTGCTGGAAATGTTGAACTTTTTTATTCTACATCTTCTTCAACAAGTTCTAATTCTGTCCTTAAATATATTGATTCAACAGGCTACATGGGACGTATGCATACCTTTTCTCAGCCTGCATTTATTTGGGGTATTACGAATTACTTTTTTAAAGGAATTAAGTTTTGTCCCTATCAAGACCTAACCATCACAAGCTCCCAAACCATTGCTGCAGGCTCCTATAATAACATTACCATCAGCAGTGGCGGGGTAGCTACGCTGTCAGGGAATATCAAGATAGTAGGCACTCTTACTGTCAATAGTGGCGGCACTTTGATTTGCGGGGCGCATAATGTCGTTGGGAATTCTGATTTCCAGAATGCTTTTGTATTGAATTCAGGAGCTACCCTGGAGATGGGTTCTGCCGCAGGTATCACTGCCAGTGCAGCCTCCGGCAATATTCAGACCTGTGCCAGAGTCTATAGCACCGGCGCAAATTATATCTATAATGGCACCGTAAACCAGGTTACCGGCAACGGGCTTCCTGCTACCGTGAATAACCTCACCATCGCTAATACAGGTTCGGCAGGAAACGATACCGTTCACCTCACTGCCGGAGTTACCGTTACCAATGACCTCACCATAACCTCCGGCGTTCTTGATGTTTCCTCAAACAATTATTCCATCACGGTGGACAGTAGTTTCTATAACAATGCCAGCTTCAGCGCAGAAGCAGGTACAGTAACTTTCAATGGAAGCGTTGCCGAGAATTTCCTCCCTGGTTCTTCCAGCTATTACAATGTCGTGATCAACAATACCGGCAATAGTTCAGTCTATCTGGAATCTGCCCTTACTGCCGCCAATAACATCACTATCAGTAATGGTACTTTGGATGTAACTACCAGCAATTATCCCATCAATGTAGCAGGAAACTTTACCAACAACTCTGCATTCGCATCTGAATCAGGAACTGTGACATTCAATGGAAGCGGCTCTCAATCCTTTACCCCAGGCTCATCAAACTATTACAATACTACCATAAACACAACTGGCGGCGGCACCGTTACCTTAGCCGGCAACCTGACCAATCTCCATGATATTACCATCACTACAGGTACTCTGGATGTTTCTTCCAGCAACTATTCCATCACTGTCAAAGGCAGTTTCTATAACAACGCCACCTTCAATGCCGAATACGCTCCCCTGACATTCAATGGAACTGCCAATGAGAACTTCCTTCCCGGTTCATCCAATTTCTATGCTGTGGTCGTAAACAATACCGGCAGTGACACGGTGAAGTTGCAATCGAATCTTACCGTAAACAATAACCTCACCATCACCAGTGGCACCTTCGATGTAAGCACCAACGATTACTCGGTGAATGTTGCCGGAAACCTTACCAATGGTGCACACTTCGATGCTGAGACTGGTACGGTGA
>Ga0206965_10019_pt2 | contig 43020 bp, 22 predicted proteins | sample Alteio_BWOrgHeat_26_FD_152973 | JGI IMG/M metagenome (GOLD analysis project Ga0206965, IMG submission 152973) | Enriched cells from forest soil in Barre Woods Harvard Forest LTER site, Petersham, Massachusetts, United States -... | ecosystem: Environmental > Terrestrial > Soil > Temperate forest >...
GAACCGATTTCTAAAGCTCGGAGGTCTGCCACATGAAATGTCTCCGGAAGCTGTTTTGAAAACTCAGCCAGGGCGGGATCGGATGCCATCCGAGCGGCTCCTAGGTCTAAAAGATACGGATCGTCGCTCCATATTCGGCTGGTCGCCGTTTTGCTCACAGAGTCCAGTTGGCTCTTGCGTTCGGGCCAACCTAACTCGAACACCTGCTCAATGAAACGCGCGAGGTTGGGAGCTTGGATGACGGCAACCGGAGGGTCATGAGACATGAACAAAACCGGTCCCCATTCGCCGGTACCTTTCTTGATGTCCACTACCCAATCGTTGCCGGAACCATCTGTAGCTATTGTGAATCCAAGAGGAAGGATTTCTTCAAGCCCAAACATTTCTTTTGCGGAAAAATCCACTTTCCCGAACGGCTGAAAGTTGAAACCCGAAGTGAATGTAAGCAGCTCACGAACCTCATTCGGAATCGGGGCAGCCAGCCGCTCTTCAAGCTCGCTTAATTGAGATTGCGGAAGGCCTGGTTTCAAGTGAAGCCGATACGCACCATTGGCATCCTTGAAACTCTCTTTCAGGCCGCTTTCGATCACTTCTTTCGCTGTCATCTGATCCTCATCTCGGTGTGCCTTAGTTACTTACAATCGCAACTTCTCCCCGCCATTGCACCTACTCCGCCCAATGCACCACCCGCAGCCGCCCCTTTGAGCAAGAGTGGTATGCGGTTGAACTGTTGCAGCCATGCAGGATTGATCGGGTTCAATGCCTTCCACGCTGCGGGCATGAATTTATATCGGAAAGGATCATTCAAGGCGTGCTCGGCAATGCTTGTCCAGTTTCCATTCTCCAATATTCGTGGGCCGCCCATACGGTTCGGAATCCAGTGCGAAAACTCAAAACCCTGTTCACCAGCATTGGCCTCCGCAGCTTCTGCTCCGGCTCCTCCACCAATCGCAATGCTAGCCACGAATCCGGCAGCCGAAGCAAGTTTGTGTCCGATACCGCATCTGTCTACAGCTACATTGGCCCCTAACGCGTCATTCAGTTTGGACGCGCTTCCAAAAGTAATCATGTCCGCAAAAGCTTCAGCGGCTGTACCCGTGTCTCTTAGCGTCGTCCAGCCGTCTGTATAGTAACTCCTGGGGTCCCACCAATCACCTCGAGCAAGGCCAAAAGGATCTGAGAAATCAATTGGATCGTTTCCCACGTAGGCGTAAAAATTAGGTCCGCTTCCTGCAAAGCCTAACGGATCCTCATTGATAAACCTTCCCAATGTCGGCGAGTAGTACCGTGCGCGATAAAAGTAAAGCCCATTGACTTCATTCTCTCGTCCTGTGTACTGCGAAGGATTGGCACTCGCTGCGCCTGACGCCATGGTGTTGCCGAAAGGATCGTACGAATACTGCGTTACCAGATTACCACTGGCATCCACCAAGGCAATCGTGCTTCCGAGCGCATCCTTCAACGGGGTGAACGTTCCGCTTGAATCGACACGGGCAAAGATTTCGTCAATGCCACCATTGATCAGATTGGCTGTCACAGTAGAACCGGAAAGCTCCTGAACGGTATTCGCGCCATCAAAAAGGAATGACTTGCCGGCTGCGTTTTTGTTCCTGCGGCCAAACCCGTCATACTGCAAGCTCACACTATTGAGCGTCGCCACTTGATTCCGTGCATTCCATGTGAACGCATTTGTTCCATCGGACAGCATGTTGCCATTCAGGTCATAACCGATCGATGTGCCGTTCCAGTTGGTCAATTCATTGGCTGCATCATATGTGGCGGACGAAATAGCGCCGGGCAGGCCGGTCTGGGCGAAACTGCCGCCCATCTGCATTCGCCGGCCGAGCGAATCATACGAGTATGAAAGATTGCCCAGCGTCGCGGCGTTGAATTTATAAGTAATTCCGGTCACGCGGGAGTCATTGTCATACGAGTAGGACATGTTGACACCGTTACTCAGGGTCAGGGTCGAACGGCGGTTAGCATTGTCAAAGCCGAAGCTGACAGTCGATGTTCCCTGAGCAATCTGCGTGAGCCGATTTGCATCGTCATATGAATAATTGACCTGCGGCTGGCCGGCGACGGTCATGCTGATGCGGCGGCCGGCCAGATCGTATCCGTAAGAAATAGATCCCTCCGGCGTGGTTTCCATGGTCAGGCGATCTAGATTGTCATACGCCTCGGTGATGGTTCCACCCGCGCTGTCCACGGCCTGCGTCATGCGATTGCCGGCGTCATAGGTATAGCCAGTGGTGCTCTCGTAACTCGTCACGCCGCCATTGACAACCGTGTTGTAACCGACCAGGGTGAGCCGATTTAGCGGATCATAGGTGAAGCTCGTCACTTGGCCTTTGCGATCCGTCGCGCTGACGAGGTTGCCGTTCGGATCATAGTCAAAACTCTCTCCGCGCAAAAGCGGATCAGTGCGAGTCTGCACACGATCCATGTAGTCATAAGTCCAAACGGTGGGATTTGAGGGATGTTGAGCATCCGCCAGACTCAGCATGTTGCCATTGGGGTCGTAGGAAAAGGCGGTGATGCCATTCTTGGAATCCGTGACCTGCGTAAGCAAATTGAGGTTGTTATATTGAAATTGACTAATATTCCCTTGAGCATCGGTGCTGGAGAGAACACGACCGACTGCATCCGTAAATCGAGAGCTGGGATTCCCAGTTGGATCGATTGCTTTGGCCAGCTCGCCACCAAAATAGTCGAACTGAACCTCGTTATTGAGCGAATCTGTTACCGAAGCCAGCGTTCCGTCAGGATTGTAAGCAAATAAGGTGGGGTGAGTCAGCGGATCCCTGACTGTAGTGAGATTGCCCTGAGCATCATAACCAAATGTGATCGCGTGATTCAGCGGATCGGTGGCACTGGAGATTTGCCCAAACGGCCCGGAGTAGCTGGCAGTGCTGGTCACGGCATCGGGAGTGCCGTCCAGTCGGGTTACGCGCACAGTATTCCCAAGGCTGTCATAGTCAAAGCTGGTAATGCGGCCCAGCGAGTCGGTGACGGATTGCAGTAAGTTGTCCGCATAGTAACTATACGTGGCGGTCTGTTGTTCAGGCTGGCCAAGCGCGTGCGTATCGCTAGTGACATAGCCGGTCTGGCCGAATACGACGCGACGCACATATCCACGTGGATCCGTAACGTCTACCTGGGCCACCAGGGGCATGTACCCCCCGGCGCAAGTGGGATCATAACGCTTATATCCGGCATCTCCCCAGCAAGAATCACGGAAAACTGTGCTGCTGCCGCCAGTGTCGGTTGGGCCAGACATTGCTAAAAAGTGTGTCTGCACGCTCTGGGCCGGAGTCCAGTTGAACACAAAGAGTCCGCGATCCGCCTCAGTCTGCTTCCAGACTCGTCCGGCGGCGTCATACTCGTTAGTGAGATACGGGATGTTTCGCGGATCGGTGATGGTGAGCATCCGGTTCTGGTCGTCGTAGCTGTAGGAAGTTATGCCACCGTTAGCGTCAGTGACGGACGCCAAGCGGCCCGCTGTGTCGTAGCTGTAGTAGACGTTTCTGCTGGAATTGTCCGTTATCTGAGTAATGCGGTTGGAGGAATCATTCGTAACGGTGATGTACCGTCCATTGGGAGTTGTGATTTTTGAGAGCAGACCGCCGACTCGATCGATTTTTGTTACATTGCCATAGCGGTCTTCAATCTGCAGCACGGCCTGGCAAAATGGCGAAGGAGTGCAATCTGGGGATTCTGGAAAGCTCAGAATCGTGCCATTCTTGAGCATCAGCTTCCAGACGCCCGGAAAAGCCGGATCGCTGCTCCAGGAAAGAACCGAGCCATAGTAGGGGCCTGGTGCCGATGCGGCGACATACACGGCATCTGTATTCCCCGTGTTCGCAGACACCCTGTCAAACCGAACCCTTGCGCCGTTCGGCAAGATCAGCTCCTGGAAGGTGTATGGGAACCGGTTGCCGACCATAAAAATATCGTAGGAGTCGGTTGCGCCGATACCAAAGGATCGCAAGCGACTGTCATTGCTTATATATGTTCTGCTGAAGTCCAACGGAATGACATCGGCAAGAACCATGTCGGTCTTTTCATATACGAACTGGCCCGTCTGCAAGCTGACAGGATCGGCCGTGAAAAGGCACCGGCCTGCAAGACAGCCTTGAATCCCCGCGCCATCTGACGCCACCATCGCGCCCGTAAACTCATAGATCTCGACGCCAGGGTTAGGAATGATGCTTCTGGCATCAGCACTCACCTTGCCGCTGCCGTAGACGTACCAACCACGCGCGTCAGCGTCATAGTTCCAAAACTCGAATGAAGTTCCAGGTCTGGATTGAGAAGAATTTGGGTAGAACAGACGCGCGCCCTTAATTCCATTCTTATTGGGAGCCACATGCAAGTAGGCGCCACCCGGCTGAACGGTAAAATAAATTGGTACCTTCACTCCCGCCGGCAAGGGGAATGGAGGTTTATCGAGAGGGATTGGTGTGATGCTCACTTCCCGCACGATTCGCCCTTGGCGGTCAGTGATCGTGGTGCCGGCGGGAAGATGCAGTTCCAGACCGGACAATGCGGGGTTGGTCAATACCGTCTCGACCGTTGTGGGTGATGGTATCCGGATAGCATGGGACAAATCCAACTGGGTCATCCAAATCGTGTAGTTCAACACATTGGTCTTCTTCGGCAGAACCGTCACGCCGACTTCGTAGACTCCATACGTCGCACTGGACTGATTTGCCGTGGTTGCGTCAATCCATAGCACGTGATGACCGGGCGTGAGTCCCTTGAGCAAGAAACGTCCAGTGCTGTCTGTGCGCGTTTTCTGGCCATCCATCTCCAGGGTAACGTGTTCGAGCGGCCAGCCGCTCAGCTTCAAAACCTGGCCGGCTAACGCTGTCACCCCTGGCATCGCTTGTAGGGCTGGCAGTTCCTGCCACTTGGAACCACCGGTTCCGGTTGTCCAGTTTGGCCCGGGCACCCAATCCGGGCCCGCGACCTCCGGAGGTTCGCCTTGGGTTTGGAATGAGATTGAGGTATCCGCCAGTTGCTGGCCCGTGCGGTCAAAAACATTTTGAATGCGCAGTGTATAACTCGAACCGGGCTGCAATGGTGTGCGAGGAAGAACGAACACCAGCCTGCCGTTCTCGGCCGCCGTGACTGTAACATCCACGCGGGTATCGTTGGGGCCTGCCAAGACAAAGGTCTTTTCGGTAACACTTCCATAGGCTAGAAGGTGAGTAAAACGAACGGCAACTGAAGCCTGAATGGAGATGTCTTCGGCCCCATCTTGTGGAATGGATTGTGCGATGTCAACAGGCGACGGAAAATCGGCCTCCGAGGGTGCATCGCCATTGTTGGCAAATCGAAATCGCTTGCTCACTGGGTCATAAATCTCTCGTACTGTGACAGGCTTGCCGAAGTGATCGGTTCCGCCGGAAAGGCGGATCGTACCATCCGAAAGCAACTCTGCTGAGTGGCCTTCACGTGGGAAAGAGAGGATCGCATGTTGGCTCAACGCGACATTCGCGCGCCAATCCAACAATTGGACGTCATCAGGAAACTGACCGCCGGCCAAAACGCCTCCCGCGATTAGGACGGAGCCATCAGTAAGAAGAGTTGCAGTATGGAACGCGCGTGGCACCGCAAGCAGGTCCGGAATGACAGCGAAGCTTTGCGCGGTCGGGTCAAAGCGCTCAGCCTGCGGGACAACCTTCCCATCGCTGCCGATGCCACCGAAAATGAGGACGGTGCCATCCGGCAGGACCGTTGCTGAGTGACCAGCGCGGGCAAAAATCATCCTTTCGTTGAGCGAGGTGGTGGTTCCATCCGCAGCGACAATCGAAGCACTTCTCGTAGCGACAGATGTTGCGTCAAAGCCCCCCGTTATAAGAGTTCTACCGTCCGAAAGTCTGGTGAGAATTTGGCCAGCGTTTGGATGCTGCTGGGCCGACACCGGAAAGGTAATAACCATAAGACAAAACAACAAAACCAAAGCTTCGATCTTGGTCCGCATTGCCATGCTCCTGAAATTTAACGTGATTCGCATCTGTCGTTCGCCGAGTATTTTGTTCGTGTCCTTATGGGTTATCTGATGGGGAGCTGTAGATCCAATTGGTTCAACTCCGTAGTTGTTAAAATGCGTCCGCGATAGACGGCGAGATAGAGGATTCGTCCGTTTAAAGAACCAGTGGCAGTGCTGTAGCTCGCATTACCGACTCGGAACGACTTGTTGGTCGCGCCTGCATAGCCGATTGTTCCTGAGCCGTCTTGTGAAACTGTCTTGGTCTGCTCGACGCCATTGATATAGACGTGTGCGGCCGCTGCGGTCCCGATGGTTCCATCCCAGGTGAAGGCCACCTGTACCCATTGCCCACTGGTTACGGCTCCAGCCGCAGTCGCGATGTGCATCGCCGTGTTGCTCTTTAAGACATAGCTGCTCAGGGCTCCCGTGCCATCCACCAGGAATGTGAAGCCGGTAACGCCGCCATCCGTCTTCTCGGCAATTCCGCCGGTTGCAGCCGAATTGAGAAATACCTTAGCCACAACAGTTATCTTGCTGGTTGGGAGCTGATCGAAATTCAGGTCTGTTCCCGCGTCTAGATAACTGCTCAGCGAAGTAGTTGTACCCTTCATCGCGACAGAAGGCTCGCTCGCATTCCATACAGGAAGTGCCGTTCCTGAGAACGTTGCAGTTTGGTTATCGACGATATTCTTATCGGTTGTGCCGGTGCCTTCATTCATCAGAAATAATCCGACTAAATTCGTTGAGAGTGCATTCCCCGAATCGACGACCGAACTATTCGCGCGACCGCCTAACGCTGTAACCACTCCCACAGCAATGCTGCCGACATTCGCGGGGCTCTGCATGAAGACGTCGTATGTACCCGTGAGGGATAGTGTCGTTGTAGGTAAGGCAAATGAACTTGCTGAAGAGCTGGTGCTTGTAAGCGTGCTCCCATCGGGAGCCACCAGATTCACTGTAACCTGGCCCATGGTGTTGTTACTCAATTGCACTGGGACCTGCTGTCCGGCCCAACCCTGGAAGCTCACGTGGGCGTTCTGGCCACTTGTGCTCGTTGTCACGGTCGTCGCAGTCCCATTTTCGGTAGTCGTTCCGACAACGGCGGTAGTAATGGGAAGCTGAGTATCCAGTTGGCTCAGTTCGGTCGCACTCAGCACTCGATACTTGTAGACCGCAACATAAGCGACCTTCCCGTTGAGTGAGCCTGAATCACCGAAGATACTGCCATTACCGATTCGGAATGACTTGTTTGTCGCGCCCGCGTAGCTCAGTGTTCCTGTGCCATCCTGCGCGATAGCCTTCCCTTGTTCCACGCCATTCACATAAATGTGGGCAGCTGACGCGGCCCCGTTTGTCCCATCCCAAGTGAATGCCACTTGTACCCACTGGCCGGCGGATATGGCTCCTGCTCCTGTTGAGATCTGCATCGGCGTATTACTCTTGAACACATAGCCGCTCAGAGCTCCAGTGTTGTCGAGGCCAAACGTGAACCCAGTCAATCCTGTGTCCATCTTTTCGGCTATTCCAGTTTTGCTTACGGAGTTTAGAAAAACTTTTGCAACAACCGTCATTTTGTTCGTCGGCATCTGATCGAAATTCGCGTCGGTTCCCGCATCCAAATAACTGCTCAGGGAAGTGGACGTTCCTCTGACGACGACTGAGGGATCGCTGGTGTTCCAGATCGGAAGTGTCGTGCCGGAAAAGGTTGCTGTTTGGTTATCGATGATGTTTTTGTCGGTCGTGCCGGTGCCTTCATTCATCAGAAACAATCCGACCAGATTGGAAGAGAGAGGATTGCTTGGATCCACGGCAGTACCTGAGCGATTGGGAACCGCAGTCGGACCGCCAGCTTGGGTCACCTGAACTGACATACTCCCGGTCCCAGCCCCAGCCGGATCGATGAGAATCGTGTACGTCCCCGTGATGGGAAGCATCGCTAGAGGCAAGCTAAACGAGCCAGCTGAGGATGTAGTGCTAGTGAGCGTGGTTGTTCCGTCTGTGCTAAATAAAGTCGCTGTAACCGGGCCTATGCTGTTGTTCGTGAACTGAACATTGGCCTGGTAGCCCGCGTTGCCGCTAAAGGTGATGCGGGCATTTTGTCCAATCGCGAGGGTACCCGTCACCGGAACCGGCGTGACGGCGCCAAGCGTCAAAGCGGCACTATAATCGGCCGGGACTGTGTTCAGCTGGAGCGTTACATTGCCAGTATTTGCGACGCTGTGTCTGAGCCAAATCGTGTACGTCCCGGCCGCTGCCAGGGTCTGCGTATCCATAAAGAACAGTTGGCCAGCAGGATTATTGCTGATACTGAAGCTGGCTTGAGTGAAGTTTCCAGGCTGCATCAGCAAAACCGTCGCTCCGGGAGTTGTAACATTCGTGACTCTGAGAGCGACTCTTTGGCCAGCAGTGGCAACAAACGTATATCGAGCATCTTGCCCCAAACCCATTGACACAGTTAGCGGAGTGCCATCGGTATTGATTGTTCCTGTGATGTCTGAGCTGTCATTGAGTTGTACAGTGGTATTGCCCGTTGCCGTGCCCTGAGGATCCACCAAGACAGTGTAGGTACCGGTGGACGAAAGGCTGACGGAGTCGATGAACGACGAGGCTCCAACTCCGCAATTGCCCGATGCTAACTGAGTTCCCGCCGAATTTTTTATGTATGCAATGCAATTCGTGGACGGAGAATAGGTTCCGTTGCTAACGTTCATACTGACTTTTTGGCCGGCGGACGCGGTAAAACTCAAGACTGCGTTTTGTCCAAGCGCTGTATCCCCAGAAGATGGCACCCGAACCGCGGTTCCACCGAGGGTAATGGAGCCAGTGATGTCACCAGGTACACTGTTTATCTGTAGCGTTTCACTGCCCACATTCGTTCCACTGTGTTGAATCCATAAGGTATAAATGCCTGTGGTGGAGAGGACTTGAGTATCCAGGACGAATACCTGTCCGGCGCTGTTGTTGATTCCGGTCGATACCTGAGTGGTGTTGTCTGGTCGAACGAGCCACAGCGTTGCAGACGGATTCGTAACGCCGGTTGCACGAACAAAGATTCGTTGCCCAGCGGTACCAGTAAATGTGACACGCGCGTCCTGTCCGGCGGTTGATGTGGCTACCGTAACTGGCTGGCCATCAATCGTGATTGTTCCTGTGACGTCATTGTTGCTGGTCAGTGCAAAGGTTGCACTGCCTAGAGTGAGGCCTTGAGGATCGACGAAGAGATTGTACGTTCCGTTCGTCGCCGCGGTGACGAAGATTGGTGAAGCCCCGCTTCCGCAGTTACCAGTCGCGACCGTGCTCCCATTTGGATCTGTTGCGGTCAGGAAACAAGCCGTCGACGGAGAATACGTGTCGCTGCTCAGGTTGATACTGAACTTTTGCCCCGCTGTGGCACTCACTAATAGATTGGCATTTTGACCCAACGCGTTGTTGCCACTCGCAGGGACACGAACTGACGCGCCGCCGATGGTGATGGAAGAGGTAAAGTCTGCAGGCACACTCTTTACCTGGAGAGTTTCGCTTCCAATATTTGCGCCATTGTGCTGCACCCAGAGCGTATACATTCCTGTTGCGGGCAGCGTCTGCGTATCTATCCAAAACACTTGCCCGGCGATGTTGTTGATGGAGGTAGAGGCTTGCTGGGTGCCGTCGGGCCGCAGCAGCACGACGGTTGCCAAAGGATTCGTGACCGAGCTCGCCTGCACAAACACCCGTTGGCCGGCTGTGGCATTAAAAGTTAATCTGGCATCTTGTCCCTTAGCCGTCGTGGTGGCCGTGACTGGGGATCCGTCGATAGTGATCGCGCTGGCGAAATCGGCTGCGCTTGTAAGTTGTAGGGTCTCACTCCCGACATAGCTGGTGAGATGATGTACCCAGAGTGTGTAGCTACCCGTCGCAGCGAGCGTCTGGGTGTCAATGAAGCATGGCTGCGCACAGTTGGTTCCGATCACCACAGACCCCGCTTGTGTGCCGTCAGGCCTTAAGAGGATCACGGTGGCACCGGGGTTAGTGACATTGCTTATTTGGGAGAAGACCTTTTGGCCTGCCGTTGCATTGAAGGAAATACGTGCATCCTGTCCCTGCACAGACGTTGTGGTTGTGACGGGAGACCCATCGATAGCGATGCTGGCCGTAAAATCGGAGGCATCGTTCAGGCGTATGGTAGCGTTTCCAGTTGCTCTCTGTTGGGGATCAACAAATAGCGTGTAGGTTCCAGCGCTTGGGAGAGTAATGGTGTCCAGATAGGTATCGCTAGCATTCCAGGTGCATGTGTGACCTGCGTAAGCTGTACCGCTGGTATCGCGAATAGTGAGTGCACAGACACTATCAGGCGGACCAAAGGTCGAATTCACAATGTTCAGACTCACGTGTTGTCCGGCATTTGCCTGGAAGGTAAGCCGACCATTCTGCCCAACAAGTGTATCGCCTGTTGCCGGAACCCTCACGGCAGCGCCGCCAGCTAGGATTGGCGCAATGAAATCCGGTGCGCTGAAGATCTGTGTGGTCTCGCTCCCGACATAGGTTCCCGAGTGTTTGATATGTATGGCGTAGCTTCCGCCTACCGGAAGGGTCTGCTGATCGAGAAAGAATAGCTGTCCCGCCGGGCTGTTACCTATTGAAAAATTCGTAACTGGCTGCAGCGTCAACGGCTCTCCCGTCGGCCCGTCTAAATCAATCGACGCAGCTGCAACTGTGACCCCGCTTACCTGCAGGATGATCTGTTTGCCGGCAGTTGTATTGAATCTCAACCACACGTCCTGGCCTCGAACAGTGGTTGTTGTCGTGACGGGCGGGCCATCGATCACGATTGGGAGGTCGACGTCGACGAGTCCGCTGACCAAAGCGTTGACACTACCGCCTGATTGACCGGCGGTGATTCCAAGCGAATACGTGCCCGTGGCCGGCACAGGTGCGAGAATCGGAAACGTCAAATCCGAAGTACTAAAGTTCGTTGAGCCAAGAACGCTTCCATCCGGCCGGAAAATGAAGGCTATGCCCGCGCTGATGCTGGAGCTGCTCAATTGCAGCGAGAGTCGCTGCCCGTGCGTAGCGTCGAATGTAAAAATTGCAATCTGGTTGCCGGCAAGGTTAACTGCTTGAGATGTGCCGACCGTCGTTCGCCCCGTTTGTCCGACCGCAGCACTGTTAAAGGAAAGAAATGGAATAAAGAAATCGCTGCCACTGATCGTGTTGCCGGCAGGTGTTGCCAACTTGATTTTGCCTGATCCGACTCCTGCAGGAACCGTTGTCGTAATTGTCGTAGCGTTTGATGCGGTCACCGGCGCGTTCGCAACGTCGTTGAAGCGCACGTGATTGTTGCCCGGCGAAGGGTCAAAATTTGTCCCGTAAATTGTTACTGTGCCGCCTGCGTTCGAGACACTTGGGGTAAAGCTAGATATCGTCGGCGCTCCTGCCGTGGCATCTATCTGAAAGATCCCCGCGCTAGTCACGCTTCCAAGAGGGGAAGTCACTGAAATAGGGCCCGTAGTCGCACCCGCGGGAATGGAGGTGACTATCTGATTTTGCGTCGCGGAACTGACTGTAGCTGCCACACCATTGAAACTGACGCTGTTCTGCGAAGGAACAGCACTGAACCCTGTTCCCGAAATCGTTACGACTGACCCGACAGCGCCATGTGTTGGGCTGAATGAAATAATTGATAAGTCAGTTGCCGAGTTATATCGATGTATTGAAAGAATGTTGCCAACTGCATCATAGGAGTAAACAGCCGCATTTCCCGATGCATCTATTGCGGCAACCAGCCGGCCTAATTCATCATAGACATAGGTAACCGGCCCGCTTACTGACCCCTGCAGCAAGGTAGCCAGTCGTAGCCCGTGAAACGCGATTAGCGACTGATTCGCGAGAAGTGGGCGCGCAACAGATGCTGCTATGGGGACACTTGGTGTTGCGCCGCTCACATAAGTGCTTGCGACCAGAATAAGCGCAGCACACACGCGCCGAATTGCCGCCATAAACTTTCCCTCCAAATCTCTTGGCACGATGCCAACACACACCTCAAGAACGCACGTTTAGTGCATAAACTGCTCTCAATCAATCAATGAACCCTGCGCGGGTTTGAACAGCGCCAAGGGGGGTGGCGACTGTGCTTCACATCGCCGTCGGCGATCATCCTATAAAGCGGTCATGCAACAAACCTAGCCATTGCCAGCCTCAAGTGCGGCAGGTACTAGCTGCAGTGTCTTCTCCATGACTGCTGGGATCAGTCGTTACTTTATCGACTACAAGTTGAGGGAGATTAAACCTGAGCTATCAAACTAAAGCAAGAATATTTTCAAGCTAGATTTCCACAGGTAGATTACCCTGCACACATGCTCCAATCGGGTTCACATACTTATAAGCAGTTTGTGGAGGAGAGGCACTGTTTCAGAAGTACATGGGTTTGAGTCCTTCGATTCGTGCCGAAAAATTGTCGAGCTTTGTTTTAATATGCGCGTAAGCTACTAATGAAAATCATGGGATGCCACCTCGGCATCAGTGACCATTAACGCCTCAATGCTCTCAGCTCGCAAATGCACAATTCCATCGTGGTTCTGCACAGCACCTGATACTTTTACAAATCTCAGCTCTAACACTGCCCGTCGATACTTCTCATAAATGTCCGGCATGATTATCACATTGGCATTGCCGGTTTCATCTTCCAAGCTCAAGAAGACTAGCCCTTTCGCCGTGCCCGGGCGTTGCCGCGTGATAACGGCGCCTGCCACTGTTGCTTTCTTGCCGTTTGCCGTCTCTTTCAACTCGGCAGAAGACTTGATATTCAGACTTCGCATCTCTGTCCGTCTGTAAGCCATCGGATGTGGGCCTGTAGTTAGCCCGGTTCCGTGGTAATCGGACACCAACCTCTCCTCCACTTCCATTTGCACAAGCGGTGAAGCCGTATCCTGATCCATGATTCCTTCCAGCAGCCTGCCAACCCGCTGCCCTGCCTTTTCTACCTGCCATAGTGCATCGCGCCGGTGCAATCCCTTGTCGCCAATCTGATTCAATGCCCCAATCGCTGCCAGCATTCGCAGATTGCCGCGACTCAGCTCCGGCACTCTGCGGGCCAATTCTTCTATCGAACCAAACTGACATTGCTTTCGCGTCAGGACCATGGATTCGCCCGCGATCTGCTGCAAACCACGTACGTACCGGAGGCCAATCCGCATCACGATCTTTCCATCCGTCTTTTCCAGTGAGCAATCCCAGTTGGAACATGTCACGTCTATCGGCTTCACTTTCAGTCCATGCCGCTGCGCATCTTTTACCAGTGTCGCTGCCGAGTAAAATCCCATTGGTTGATTGTTCAACAGTGCCGCGGTGAACGCAGCCAGGTACTGCACTTTCAGAAATGCGCTGGCGTATGCGATTAGGGCGAAGCTCGCGGAATGCGACTCAGGGAATCCATACAGAGCAAATGACGTGATGAACTGGACAATCTCGTCTTGCGCTTTTGGTACGATGCCATTCTGCGTCATACCAGCCCGCAGCCTGGTTTCGATTTCCAGCATTCGCTGCTTTGAACGTTTGTGCCCCAGCGCACGGCGCAACTCTTCAGCTTCGCCGCCTGTGAAGTTGGCACAAATCATTGCCATACGCAAAAGCTGCTCCTGAAAGAGTGGTACTCCCAGAGTTCGCTTAAGAACCGGCTCAAGAGAAGGATGAGGGTATGTGACCAGTTCCTTCTTTTGCCTGCGCTTCAGATATGGTGCTGTCATCGCGCCGGTGATCGGCCCCGGCCTAATCAACGCAACCTGTGTCACAAGATCGTAAAACTTCTCTGGATTATTTCGTGGCAGTGACGCCATCTGTGCCCGCGATTCGATTTGGAACATACCAATGGTGTCTGCCTTTTGGATCACGCCATAGATTTCCGGTGCATCTTGCGGCAGATGCGCTAGATCAATTTCCTCATCATAGTGATCGCGGATCAGCGTGATTGAATCCTTCAGCACAGCCATCATGCCCAGACCCAAAAGATCGACTTTCACGATCCCTAGATCGGCGCAATCTTCTTTGTCCCACTGCACTACAACTCTGTTCGGCATCGTGGCTGGTTCTAACGGCACCACGGAATCAAGTTGCCCTTGGCAAATCACCATGCCGCCTGAATGCTGACTAAGGTGACGCGGCATATCCTGAACTCGCATACAGAGGTCGAGGTACTTTGCGATTCGCTTCTGGGTGAGGTCAAGGCCAGCGGTCGTGAAATGCTTGTCGAACGTGTCGTTTGGTCCCCGCCATTCAAAGTTTCCGACCATTGCCGACAGACGATTCAGTGTTTCCGTGTCGAAGCCGAAGACCTTTCCAACCTCACGAGCTGCCAGCCGTCCACGGTATGTGATTACGTTCGCAGTCATCGCCGCACCAAATTGCCCATATCGTTGATAGACGTATTGAATAACCTTTTCGCGGTCGTCTCCACTGGGCAAGTCAAGATCAATGTCCGGCCACTCGCCGCGCTCTTCGCTCAAGAACCTTTCAAACAGAAGCTCCATTCCTATTGGGTCAACAGCGGTGAGACCCAGGCTGTAGCAGACAGCGCTATTGGCCGCCGATCCTCTGCCTTGCACCAGAATGCCGTTCTGATTGCAGAACCTCACAATGTCCCAAACGATCAGGAAATATCCGGCCAAGCCGAGATGCGCAATGAGTTTCAATTCACGGTCGAGCTGGGCGGTGACGCGATCTGTGATAGGTTGGTATCTTCTGCTGGCACCTTCCCACGCACGGGCGTAAAGAAATGAGTCCATGGTTTCGCCAGTCGGCACCGGATAGTTTGGAAATTTGTAGCCCAGGTCTTTCAGTGTGAATTGCAGACGTGAGGACAACTCAATGGTGTTCGCAATGGCATCAGGCACGTCTGCGAATACCCTCGCCATCTGTTCCGGTGTACGGATGTGACGCTCAGAGTTGGCACAGAGCAGTCGCCCTCCTGTCGCCAATTGCCGTTTGTTCTTGATACAGGTAAACACCTCCAGCACTTCACGGTCGGTTGCAGTAGCGTAGCTGACACCATTCGTCGCCAGCAGCGGAAGATTCAACTCCCGCGCTAATGCAACCGCGCACTGATTACGGTGTTCTTGTTCCCGATAGAAGTGGCGTTGCAGCTCAACATACACGTTGTTATAACCAAATATGGAGATGAGTTTGGTCAGCAGATCGCGACCGGCATCCATTCCTCCATTGCGAAGCGCATGAGTAAGAGGACCGTGTTCATCGCCGGTCAAACAGATTAGACCCGCCGCATGTCCTCCCAGTTCACTAAGCTGGGCAGAACTTGCAGAATGCTTCGGTACCCGCAGCTTCGTCCGTGTAATCAAACGACACAGGTTCTGGTAGCCCAGCTGCGATTCACAAAGCAGCGGATAATGCACCGTGCCAGTCTCGCCACTGATGCTCAGTTCCGTTCCAACATGAGCGCGGATGCCGGTCTTCTGGGCGGCGATGTGAAAGCGGGCTGATCCATAGAAGCCGTTGCGGTCGAGCAGGGCCATTGCTGGCATGCTGAATCCAGTGGCAGTTATTGCAAGGGCTTCAGGTGGAGAAGCACCCTCCAAAAAAGTGAACGCCGAACGGGAATGTAGTTCCACATACATGGTTCAGTCATAAACTCCATCAACAAACCAGCTTCTAGTGACCAGATCACGGAATATTCGATAAAGAGCTGCGCAGCCGTCTAGTGTTATGTGGACATCCCATTCATCACGGTTCCACTCACTCGCCGCGTCCCACCAATCCCCGCTACTACGCCATGGACCGGACGCATGCAGCACACGGCCTTTCCTACGGAAGAATCCAATCCAAACGGGAATTTGCTCTGCGCTCACTTCAACTCTTGCGGGAATGACCGGACGGAATCTTCGCAATGCTAGCTTTGCTGACGGCTGACCTTCACGGTGTTTGGTGGTTGGCGGCGTCATTCTGAAATGATCTGGGCGATGTGAATCAAGAAGAGCGGGGAAGCCGACTAATTGCCGATTCAGCGAATCTGTTTCGCCAACCACGGCGCGGATGCGGGCCATTGAGATTTCCAGCTTTGCAGGCTCCGGCGCTAGTGGTTGAAACAATCCAGTCTGTGTATATCGAACGCGAGCCGGTATCGCTTCAATCTTGATCTTCTTCACTGGGGCATGCGGAGGATGAGCGGCGAGGTCAAGCTGGGCCAGCTTGAGCAACACCTTGCCATCCTGGGTCGGCACCGGCAGCTTTATCGTGCGCTGATAAGTCGCGAGAGCGGTACAGCACACAGGCGCATTTACATCGCGATCAGAATTAAGTTCAAGCGTTAGGTCTATTTCGATTTGATCTGTAGCCAGCGATCTTTCAATCAGTCGGTTCATGATCTGTTCCAATAGGCAATTGAGAACGAATGCCAGCCGTTCTAGCAGCTCAATAGACTCTTCCAGTTCTGTGGTCTCTTGAAAAGATGGCGGCAATGCAGCGGGTACCAGCTCACGCATGACAGTTCCTCTGGCCAGCTGCTGGAGATGCAAACCGTACTGCCCCAGTCTTTCGGTCAGCTCAATGGAAGGCAGAGCGGCGAGAGCTTTGAGCGACTTAATGCCCCACGCATGAAGTACGTCTTGAACATCAGGTTCCAATCCCAGGACTTCAACCGGCAGCATCCCTAACCATTGCGCTTCATGACTCGGCTCAATGATCGTGATTCCTTTAAAGCCTCGTGCAGCATAGTGGGCAGTATCAGGATTCGCCGCTATGCTGACATTGCTTTCAAAACCGTGCTTTGTCACTTCACCAAGAATGAGTTGTGCAATTGTTCTGCCGGTTCCCATCAGCCGTTCAGAGCCAATGAGGTCGATGATGACTGTCCCTGGGTTAGTGACTTCGATATGTGGCGAGAAGTTGTAGCCGCAATCAATCAACTCAGCTTGCGCCGCATCCTCGTGCTCCTGAACGCGCCTTCTGAGAGGCACGCCGCAGACCTCAGCTTGCAGCTTTGACATTCCAATGCTGACGCCAGCAGATCTAGCCGATGCATTGCAGGCGACAACCTTCAATTGAGATTCAGGACCATCGAACAAGGCCAGAGGAAGAGATTTTGACTCTCGCAGCAATGCCGCTTGCACAGGGAAGTCGGGAACGTGAATGCAGCCAAACATGGTTCACGCCCATTGTGGTCGTACGGTGAAATTGTTCCTTGCACTTTGTACTGGCTTCTTTGTGCGTGTGCGGCCAATCTCCATATTGAAATTCACCCCTGAGACCAATTGAGTGTGAGACGCCGCTCCTGTGCCGGTCCATTCGACTGATGCACCCATGTTCAGCGTCAACGCAGCACAGCTTTGAGCCGCAGAGTAAGGCAGCATGATTACGAGTGCGGTCGGCAGCGCTTCCATCACGCGGGCGAATCGGAACCAGGTGGTGAGCGGGATTTTCCTGATCAGTTTTTCATCCACATTGCCCAGGTCGATTGCGATCACTCCAAAGCCGCCGTTCTGTATCAGGATGTCGGCTGCCTTGAATGCTTGCTCTACCGCTTTCATGCCGCGCTCTGCGCACCGCACCCAGAGCAAGCGAGATAGACAGACTCCAATTGCGTCCGCTGATTCAGGATCGAAAGAATCAGAAGCATCCACCAATGCACAAAACTGTTCCTTGCCGGTGATCTGGCCTAACAGCGACAGCAGCAAAGTTGTCCGGCCCGAAGTGACGCCAGCCGGAGCGCAGAGCTGTGTCAAAGCGCCCTTGGGAATGCCACCCGCCTCACTATCAACAGCGATAATGCCGGTCTGAAAGACTTCAGGAGTCTGGCGCTCATAAACAGTGAGAGCGCCGGGAATTCGGCGTTCAACAAGGGAACGGATAATGGCAACAGAGGACATGGCTGGGCAAACCTGATTCGCTTCTTATTCGCTTTGGAGTGCCAAGATAGAACGGTGGTGCCGGGGATGTCAATACTGGTTTTGCCTGTTATTCGCTAACCTATTGAGAAGACGGGGAATAGATTTATTTGTGTAATCTATTCCCCTGCCATGCGGGAGATTTGGGATTATTTGATACAAGCGGCGTATTCTTTTTCTAATACGGTGATCTCGTCACGTAGTCTTTGCAAGATAGCCTGCACACCCGGACCAAAGCCAGCCGGGCTCTCCGGCCTGCGTTCAATAGCTTGTATCGCTTGTTGTAAGTGGTAAATTGCAATTATGTAATGTGTACATTTATTCATTGATTTTCCTTTCATTTAATGAGAGTCGTTACGACAGGATGGACGTAGAGACTATCTAGGGAATTGTCTGTGAACCTCAGCCGGTAATAATGAAAATGGAAAACAAGTTACCTTGCCATTCACCACGACAATGCATGGAGGAGGAATATTCCCCTTGTTCTGGCCTTTTGCGTAGTGCTCGTGAAGCTCCCGCGTCGTTTTGAATTCGGTATCTTTCCCGTTTGATTTCAATACGAGCTTTAAACCGATCTGACTAAGTTTCTCAACGAAGTCTTTCGGCAGTTCGGTCTCAGCTTTTCGTTCACTTAGATGTCCCACGAGACCTCGTGCAATCAGTTCCGTTGTTTGCGCGGCCTCTCCTTCGCGGTAGGGATCGCCGCCGTGAATCCAATGCCACAATGTGATGATCCATGCAACGTCGAGCGTGTGTGCGAAATAAAGTTCTCTTTCGTCGATTGCCATACTGCCATCCTTTCAAGCAGCCGTCTTGGCCGCTCTTTATGTCTAGTGCTGCGCCTTGCAGATACATTTCAACGAGATTTACCTTAGAAATTGCCTTACTACCTGCTATAAAACGGGTGTCAGAACTTAAATGAGGAGATGAAAGCGGATGGACACATAGTCAATCATCGCTGAACTGACCGCCCAGCGGGACCGCCTCGACCAAGCCATTGCAGCTTTACGAGGAGCAGGAACACCACTCGTACCGTTACAGGCAAACCGGATGTCCGCAGTCGGAAACGTACACTGTCAGCAGCGGTCCGTAAACGGATCGGTGAGGTCATGAAGAAGCGTTGGGCGGGAACGGAAGAAAAAACAAGCAGCCTAATGTTCATCTAAGCTGAAATGCCCAAGAAGAAAACAGCGCTGGTAACGACATCTTTGAAAGGCTGGACAGCTATTGCCAAATTCATGGGCACCACCCCGGCTTCTGCTCAGACCTGGGCTAAACAGGGAATGCCGGTCAAGCGTGAGGGCCGATTCACCGTAGCCGATCCTGCTGAAGTCGAAGCATGGCTAGGTCAGCAATCGCACATGCCGAAGCCGGCGCATATTCTGACCGACGAGACAGACCTTGCCGCAGCCCTGAAGGAATCCTTGGCTGTTACGAAACGGAAAAAGTAATGTGCGGTCGTTACAGACTAACCGCGAAGGAACGCTGGCTCAGCGACTTCTTTAATCTCGATCCTCAGGATGTCGAGTGGGCCGCCCGTTGGAACATTGCGCCCACCGATGAAGTCGCAACAATACGCCAGGACCGCGACGAACCAAAGCGCATATTCGCAAAGATGCGCTGGGGAATGATTCCATACTGGGCGAAGGATATGTCCATTGGCGCAAAGACCATCAATGCTGTATGTGAAACCGCTGCCGAGAAGCCGGTCTTCCGGGATTCAATGAAAAAACGCCGATGCCTCATCCCGGCAGATGGCTTTTACGAATGGAAGAAAATCGGCCCGAAGAAGAAGCAGCCGTACAACATTGGGATGGCGGATGATGGACTATTCGCATTCGCCGGTTTATGGGACAGATGGAAAGACCAGGCAGGGAAGGTCATCGAATCCTGCACTATCCTGACCACGGAAGCCAATCCGTTGCTCAAGGATATTCACGACAGAATGCCGGTCATTATCGCGAAAGATGACTATGACCTATGGCTCGATCCTGGCATTACCAATCCGTCCCAGGTGGCAGATCTGATGAAACCGTTCGATCCGCGTCTCATGCGCCTGTATCCGGTCAGCGCGACAGTCGGTAATGTGAAGAATGACGGCCCGGAGTGCGCGGAAGAATCAGAAGCAGTCAGTGATGATGCGGATCAATCTTCTCTTTTTTGATGGATGATTAGCTACGCTTCTTTGGGCCCGCGCGTGGAAGCGCCCGGCCCGCCTGCACTAATTTTTCATACTCCTTCTTATAGTAGTTAAAGATTCCCATTCCGGGTCCCCAATAGCCCTGCCGGACCCAGTCCAACGCTTGGGAGGTGGAATCAGCCTGATCCTTGTGTTTGGAGTTGGGAAAGGTCGTCAGTTCATGCAGGTATTCAGGCAGCCACTCTGCTTTTTCCGGCAAGTAGACAAATCCATTTTCGATGGAACTTGAAGCCGTGTGCAACCTCGAACTTTTGTCCATGTTCGGCTCATAGCGCTGTACGCCGTGAACCCCGCCATGGACAAGCTCCTGGATCAGTTGGGTGCCCGATGCTTTGTCTTCAATGAGGATCGTTTTCGGGTTATGAGCCAGCGCCTGCTCTTCCACCGCACGTTTGAGGTTGGGGTAATCCAAGCGGCGGCGAAATACGTGCAACAAGTAGATGTTTCTGTCCTTCAGTCCCCACGTCGTGCAGACGCTGAAGTCGCTCAGCTCCGTAGCCTTATTGGCAGTGTCCCAGCTCTGAACAACTGTTTCAAACTTTGTGGGGAGATCACTTTGCTTATAAGTCTTGAACCAACCGGCTTTGACTATGCCGCCGCCCAGCGGGGCTGGCGCCTGTTGGTACTGGCCCGCGAAATTGTACTCGCCTTGGATTTCGCGGATGTTCTGCAGCATTTCCAGGGACTCTCGTCCTGGGTGCAACGCTTCTCCTGCCCGCCGCTGAAACCGCCGTGGACCGAAGGGTGTCTGAATGGCGTAGTCTTCGTCCTCTTCAGCGATGGCGGGAAAGCGCAAGACTTTCCACTTATTGCCCTGGCCGAGAACGTGTCCCACCAGGTCGTCCTCATGCAGCCTCTGCATAATGAGGATGATGCAGCCGGTATTTTTATCATTGAGCCGGCTGTAAAGAGTATGGTCGTACCAGGCATTCGCGGCATTGCGCTGGGTTTCAGACAATGCTTCGTCTGGTTTCAATGGGTCGTCGATGATAATGAAATCTGCACCGCGGCCGGTCAACACACCGCCGACCGAGGTTGCGAGTCGAACACCTTTCTGTGTAGTCACAAATTCCTGCACTGCCTGGCGTTGTGAGGAGAGGCGAGTCGGGAAAATCGATCGATAGAATCCGCTCGAGAGCACAGAGCGGCAATCCAGTGCATGTTTATTGGCCAGATCCTGTCCGTAGCTGGCACAGATGATCTGAGCACTGGGATTCTGACCCAAGAGCCAAGCAGGAAAGGCGACCGACGCAGCCTGCGATTTTAGCGATCGCGGCGGAACGTTGATGATCAGCCGCGTGGTTTCGCCACGCGCACATTTCTCCAACTCGGCGGCAATGACCTCGATGTGCCAGTTGGGCTTAAATTCGGTTTCAGGGTTGAGTTCATAGAACGTGCGCGCAATAAATGTATACAGATCCCGGCGCAGAAGTGCGTGGTATTCATCAGCCGTTAGATTCAGCATCTCCACCTCCGTTGCCGCTCTTCTCGAAGCGGTTAAAGATACCCTGCAGTACCTTCTGGTCTACCTCTGCCAGGACGGTTGTGGGAGTGCTCGCCTCGAGCGATCGCTCTCCGATGGAACGATCAAGCTCTATCAACTGCTTCACAGCATGGCGATCGCCGGATGCCGCTTTATTAGCTAGTTGTTTCATGGCCGCTTCGAGCTTGGTGACGGTCTTGCGCCGCCCGTTTTCGTTGATGATTACTTTCTCGTGTAGCATCTTCTCGAGCACGGTGGCCAGATTGCGCTTGCCCTTCGGACGTCCTTTGGGGTTTCCCGAATGGCCTTTCTTGAACTGCGTGCTCCGTGGCGGTTTGCGGTAACCAATCTTCTCGTTACTGCTGTTCGACATGGGCGGCTTCCTCCTCTAACTCGCTGAATCTCCGGCCTGATAAGGCGTGGACGGCGGACTGCCCGGTGAAGGCCTCCCAGCGGCGAACGATCGTGTCGACGTACGCGGGATCGATCTCGATGCCGTAGCACACACGGCCGGTGCGCTCAGCCGCGATAACCGTGGTGCCGCTGCCCAAAAAAGCATCGAGAACCACGTCTCCACGTCCGGAGCAATCCATGATCGCGTCGGCCACCAGGGCCACGGGTTTGACTGTGGGATGAAGCGCCAACAGGTTGCCTTCATCCGTTGATCGCGAGAAGGAGTTCACGCCCGGGTAGTGCCAGACATTGCTGCGATAGCGCCCATACTGGCCAAGCTGAACGTTGTTCCGATGTGATTCTTTGCCGTGCTTAAATACAAAAACCAGTTCGTGCTGGCTGCGGTAGAGCGATCCCATGCCGGCATTGTCTTTAGCCCAGACACAGACGTTTTTGAGTTCACTGTAAGCTTGTTTGCCGGCTGCGAGCAGTTCGCCCAGGTGCCGCCAATCCATGCAGACGAAATGAATCGATCCGTCAGCGCTATGCGCAGCTAGCAGGGAACAGACGCGGCTAAGGAAATCGGTAAATTCGGCCGCGCTCATCTCACCCGATGCCATTTTGAAGTCCCTGTGTTGAATGGTCCCCAGTCCCGTCGCGTGTCCGTCGATCCGGACGTTGTACGGAGGATCGGTGAAGACCATCGCGGCCCTGACGTCTTCCATCAGGGCGGTATATGTGGGTTGATTGAGGGAATTGCCGCAACAGACCTTGTGGCGGTCTAACTGCCACAGGTCTCCAATCTTGCTTACCTGAATTCCAATTGCAGGCTCGGGCACCGCATCGGCGGGATCTTCTTCGCCTTCAGTTGCGGGAGCGAGGTTCTCGACCATGACGTCGATCTCGCCCATCTCAAAGCCAGTCGCTTCAAGGCTGAAATCCAGCTCAACCTCGGATAGGTCTTTGAACTGCTGGGCCAACAAGCGGTCGTCCCATTCCGCGTTTTCAGTCAGCCGGTTATCGGCAATCATGAAGGCACGCACCTGGACCTCGGTCAGATGCTCAAGGCTGATCGTCGGCACCTCCGTGATGCCGAGTAACCGACAGGCTTGCAGTCGCCCGTGGCCGGCAACGACATGCATCTCGGCATCAACCAAAAGCGGCACATTGAAGCCAAATGCCTCAATGCTTCGGGCGATCTGCTGCACCTGCTTTTCGCTGTGCAGGCGTGGATTCTTAGGGTCCGGTTTGAGGCTGCCTGTCGCCCGATACTCGATGGCGAGATTGCGATTGGATGGGACTTTGCCTGTGCTGCACTGGGAACTTAAGGGTGCAGCTTTTTGATTCCTGCGCATCTCTTCCCCCCGTACGTTGGTGTCGAGGTTTAACGTACGTTGGGGGGTAAGATTTGGACAGGCAACAAAAGCGATTCTTTTTGGCTATTTTGTTTCCGGAATCGTGCCGGGTGGATAACTGCGGGTTAGAACGGTGACTGCGGCGGGATTCCTATCCTGAAAGCTCTCCAAGTTTTTGCGTAACTGTTCTTCGGTTATTGGATCCTTGGGGGTGTTCCCCTCTGCCTCAAAGCCGGCGTTGACCAGGTTTGCTAGGGTTGAATACGTGACACGATGCCCTAAAACAGATTCAAGAAATAGTTTGCATTCATAAAGGATCAAGTGAGATCGGTCCCGACCATGCCGTTTTGTCCCGTAGGCCTCTTTAACCATTCCTAGCTGTGCCGAAAGTTCCAGAGTGAGAGTACTGAGATACACAGCCTCTGCCTGGCGCCCACGTTCTCGATAAAGGCCGCTCGCCTCGTTGATCCCAGCGATCGCAGTCTCCAGGCTTTTTTTGTGCTTGGCTCCCCTGATTTTGCGCGTCTTATACAGCCAATCGGAAACGTCCTTATCGACGTAGTTGTTGATTTTGACGGCACACTCTCGGGCCAGTTGCTCGTTTTCAAGAATTGCAGCGATTACGTTGTCTAAATTCTTGTAATCCCGTTTCAGGATATCGATGAACCGGTCGACCCAGGCTGGAGTGCCCGCATTATTGCCCTGTTTCGTCGTTTTTTGTCTGACCATATGTAAGGCTGCCCCGCAATGGCCAATTCTAATCCCTGAACTTAGTCAACAGAAACCGACTCAAATACTAAGAAATGATCAGCGGAGAGAACTCTTGACTGTGCGCCCGACCAGAGCGTCAATGTCCAATGTCGTAGATCCCTCTCTATATAAGGATGAAAGCCAAGATATGGACGTTTCCGGGATTCTCAAAACCTTGCCCGAAATGAGCAAAGCCGCCCTATGCCAGCGGTGGCAGGAATGCTTCAATAAACCTGCGCCGGACGGCATCCGCAAGGAGCTGATGGTGCGTATGCTCGCCTACAGAATTCAGGAACAAGCCTTCGGAGGGCTCAATCACAAGACCCGCCGCCGGCTTGATCAGATGGCTGCCGCGATTTCAAAAAGCCCCGATACCGCGATTGCAAATATGACTCGAACCAATCCGGGAACCCAACTGATCCGGTCCTGGCAGGGAAAGACTCACACCGTGACCATCGAACAGTCTGGCTACCAGTATCAGGAACGTCGCTATCGCAGCCTTTCTGAAATCGCGCGACACATCACCGGAACCCAATGGTCGGGGCCATTGTTCTTTGGGTTGAAATCCCGCGGATCAAAAGTGAAGGAAACAGTAAATGCCGAATGAAACTAAATCTGTGATTCGTTGCGCGATCTACACGCGGAAGTCTTCCGAGGAGGGTCTGGAACAGTCCTTCAATTCGCTCGAAGCTCAACGTGAAGCCTGTGAAGCATATATTGCCAGCCAGAAGCATGAACGCTGGCGTGGCATCACCAATCACTACGATGACGGTGGTTATTCTGGTGGCTCGATGGAACGCCCGGCTCTCCGTCAATTACTTGCCGATATCGACGCCGGGAAAGTCGACACCGTCGTTGTATATAAGGTCGACCGTCTGACGCGGTCATTGGCGGATTTCGCCAAAATCGTTGAGCGTCTAGATGCCCGTCAGGTTAGCTTCGTCTCCGTTACTCAGCAGTTCAACACCACCACGTCCATGGGCCGTCTCACTCTCAATGTCCTGCTCTCGTTCGCGCAGTTCGAGCGCGAAGTCACCGGAGAACGTATTCGTGACAAGATCGCGGCTTCCAAACGAAAAGGGATGTGGATGGGTGGAACCGTGCCAGTCGGTTACGACCTTCGCGAGCGTAAGCTGTTCGTGAATGCCGATGAGGCTGCACATGTAATGAAGATATTTCGGTTGTATCTGGAGTTAGGTTGCGTGGCCAAACTGAAAGTCCGACTCGACAGTGATGGCGTACAAAGCAAAGCGAGGATGGGCCGGTCAGGTAAAAAATCGGGAGGAAAGACCTACTCTCGTGGGGCGCTTTACTGCCTTCTGCAAAACCCAATTTACATCGGTAAGATCCCTCACAGGGATGCAACATACGCGGGCGAGCATACCGCCATCATTCCCCAGGAACTCTGGGACAAAGTACAGGACCGCGTTCGGACGAATTCTAAAGTGCGGCGCAATGGCACCAACACCAAGTCGCCAAGCCTCTTGGTCGGGTTGCTTTTTGATGATCAGGGCAATCGGTTTACCCCATTTCATGCAGACAGAGGCGGTAAGCGGTACCGCTACTACGTTTCTCAGGCCAAAATCCACAATAGAGCAACTGCCAACGCCGTTCCGACGAGGATTCCCGCACAGGACATAGAGAGTATCGTTTGCCGCAGGATTCGGTCCTTATTCGATTCACCGGAGCAATTACTCCAGGCAATCGGCGGTCAGTCCGATGACGCAGCGACCAGCAAGTCATTGATCGCGGCAGGGAAGCAGCTGGCAAAAGTTTGGCTGGCCAAATCCCCAACCAACCATCGGGAATGGTTAAGGGACGTGATCGCTCGAATCGTTGTACGCGCCACCAGTTTAGACGTAGCAATAGTCCAGCCAGCGCTGCGTTCTGCGTTGCTTGATGGTCGGATAGCCGATCGCAGAGACGAGCGGGTGGTCGAGAACGGTACACGAGATGTCTTCACATTCACGATCGAGGCGAGAGTAAAGCGTTGCGGTGGAGAAACGCGGTTAGTTGTTCCTGTCGATTCTGGAACTGAGGCGCCGGCGCGGCCTGTGCTCGCTTTAATCAAAGCAATTGCCCGTGTCCATCAATGGCCGGAGCAAATCATCGGCGGAAGATTTAAAGGCCGGCACTCGATCGCGCAACTTACAGGGATCGAGGAGCGTTACGCCGGTCGAATTCTTAACTGCGCGTTCCTGGCTCCCGACATCGTAGAAGCCATTCTCGACGGGCGTCAGCCAGCGGATCTGACCGTACAGAAATTGCTGTGTGATCTACCGGTGGATTGGGCGGAACAGCGACAGCGGCTGGGCTTCACTGTTGGAAAAATCAATTAGTCCCAGACTGATTTCTCTAAGCAACGAAAAGGCTTTGATGGCAAAAGTGCGCTGTTTTTGATTCTCCCCTCTTGCCCTCGGCTCGGTCGTTGCCCCTCAAACATTAAAAGAATAGGTTGCGGAGTCAAAATTCCTGAAGCAGCGACAAGGGACGGTTTTGGTCAGCATTACACACCGTTCGGAATCCCTGCGAAAGGTGTCTTGCTGAACGCAAATAGACATGAATGGCTTTATTTAGGTTCGCCGGGTGTGGTGATGCTTACGATTTTCGGCCAATCAATTACGCATTGCTCCGATGATGTCTCGCGATGAGACGACGCACGCCCGAACGTCGGCTCGGCCGGCCAGCCTACATATTCGTACGTGGTGGTACATGGGATAACAGTGCTTCCGCAAGTGGCCATCCGCTGGTAGAAGCCTAAGTCTCCGGCGGACGGATAATGCAAGAAGTAACGGCCAAATTCGACCGCCCAGCCATGATGCCAATCCGGCGATATTACGCGAAGGATCCTGTAAACTGACAGTGGAATATCGTCCGGCACTTCAGACGTGAAGGTCACAATTCGACGTTCGTCACATTCGAGAATTTGGCGACGGACGATCTCCATTGCGGGATCCAAGGCGAATTTGTATCCCGCGACAGCGAAGATTGCAAGATAGCCCGCTCTGAACCAACTAATCTTTGCGCCGAGTTCCGAAAACCGGCGGTACTCAACGGTCATCGAACTGCCCGGTCGGGCAATTGTCTTCAAATTATCGGCCGTGCCAGGCTTGTTGATGTGTGGCGGTACGATGAGCGAGTAGCTGCCGCCAGAAAAGTGAACTTCGGCATTCACGTGCAAATCGCCGATCGCGGCTTTTACTCTTTCACGGTGTTCGCGCGTGCCAGACATTGCCGAGCGCACCAACTCCTTCACAGCTGCGTCTGCATCGAGCTTTGTACCAGCGGAGTTGTTGCATCGTTTGCAAGTCAGCACCAACTCCTTCCCGCCAACGCTCCTTGGAGGAACATGTTCAGATGATAGTCGGCCATCAGCAAGGGCATCGACAACGAAAGAGGTCAAACAAATAGGACATGTGTAGAGCTGCTGTCCGTCCTGCGTGGCGCATACGGACGCGTAGTCTGCTGCCCCACGATCAAACCAGTCTCGCCTTTTGCGCTCAGAAATTCCCATATTTGTTTTAACCATTGTAAGCGTTGACGAAAAGCAGATGCATAACTCATTCGTAGCCAACACAATGAGTCGGTATAAGATTGATGTTGGAATTCCCTCAATAAAACATTGTCAGACATAGATATTTATCGCCAGGCCGTTTTACAAGAGACAGCCCTCGACCTGTTTATCGATCGAAAGTTCATGACCAGCGAGCGCTGGGACAAGCTCTCATCCGAGGAATCTTTTCGCTTTCGCGGCATGTTCCGTGAATCAGAACCGGGACTGCCTGCTGTGCTGGAACATGCTCGTGTGCTGATCCTTGCTGAACCCGGCGCCGGAAAATCCACAATTTCGAAACAAATCTCGCATACAGCAGCTGAGGAAGGAAAGTGCCTGCCGATTTTTGCACCTCTCGCTGCGTATAGAGGGGATTTAGAGCAGTTTCTTGTCACCTTGGTGTCACAGCCGTTACTCGACGGGGCGAACAAACGCTTGTATGTGTTTGATGGACTTGATGAGCTGCCAGCCGCGTATGCTCCCCGATTCGTTGAAGAGCTTACAACCCAGATGAGCAGGGATACGGCGGCCCGCTGGGTAATTACCTCACGGCAAGCATTTTATTCGGCGCATCCTGAACTGGTTCCTGCCGGGTTTTCCGTTTTTCACATCCTGGAGTTTAGTGATAACGACGTACGCAAATATGTGCAGCATGCGGGTGTCGCACTCGTTGCGTTCATGGAGGCAGTCAAGAACGCGGATTTGAGCGGCGAAACCAGAAACCCTTTTATTCTGGATGTGCTTTGCCAACGCTTCAAGGAGCTTGGTACGCTAAGCCCTTTACGATACGAAAACATCTCCTACGTTATTGACCAGTTGCTACGCCGTCGAAAGGTGGTAAACCCGTCCCGGCAACGCCGCGCTTTGCGCATGTTGGCTCTTGCCAACGAAACCTATGCGCGAAATGAGCTGACGACGGATGAAGCCCTCCAAGTGCTCTCGGCTGCCATGGATGAGTCAGAGCAACAGGCGCGCACGGTTTTGGATGAATTATTTCAGTCGATCCTAGTAGATACAGCCAATGGTTTGGCCTTTCATATGCGCTCCCACGCGGAATACCTCGCGGCCGAAGAATTGAGCCACCAAACCTCCTTGGAAAGGATCAAGCAACTCGCATTCTTCGACGACGATACTCCCAACGATTCCTGGCTAAACGCCATCAGCTATTTGGCCGAAATGCATACAGGCGTTCGCAGATTGTTTCTCAATAATTACCCAGAATGGATGCTAGCATCGTGGCCCAGCGCGTTCTCACCGGACGAAAAGCGTCTCCTCGTTCAAAACTTGCTGAAGGAACTCAGCCGGGCCGATCAATACCTGGTGAATCACCCAACCATTCGACTTTGGCAATTGGCAAAATTCCTGACGGAACTGGATCGCGCCGCGCTATTGGTTCAACTCGCTTCGGCAAAGTCGGCGGTATCGGCAAATGCGATGGTCCTGCTGAGCAGCATGGGCGAGACCAGCATTCTTGCGCGCGCTCGCGACATAGTTAAAGATACGAAACGCGCTGACCCAACACGTTATTCGGGAATCATTTCTCTGATCAACCTTAAAGACAGGGGGGGAATCGATGAGTTGATTGGAATTCTCGATCGCGATGATCCTTATTATGCGAATATTTTGGATCTGATCGGAGCGGTCTCAGATCCCGAAGACCTTCCAAAAGTTTTGCCGTTGATTCTGAATACCAGCGTCGGTTTAAGTGCTACCCATCTCCGATTTCGAGAGTTCGTCTCCCAGCCTGCGGTTCGAATGGCGTTGACTTACCTGCTTCACTCCCCATCGATGATGGCATCATTCCGCAGCCAAAGCTATCTTGACCCGATGATAGAAGCCATTCCGGAATATTGGGACGATGAAATTGCCCGGTTATCTGCGGAACTCCTGATAAGTCTTGAGTCTAATCACGTGTATCCGCAACCGTCGGAACTCACATCGGAGTTCATGAAAGCCGTCGCTCTGGCGGACAAGGATCGCACATTCTTGCGGCAGGTGCTCTCTCATTACGTGGCCACTGCAACTGAACCACACTTTTACACTCACTGGTTGGGGTCACAGGTGACGGTAGAAATTGCTGAGTGGTTGGTAAAGTCCAAGGCCACGAGGTTAATTCAGCGCTTGTCAACGTCCATTTTCAATGAGGATGTGCGGCGGGTATTGAGGCCGGCTGCAGAAGGCTACATTGACGCGCAAGAGGAGAACTGGCGCGAATATGAACGCCAAGAACAGGATCGGGAAGAAAAGCAGCAAACGGAAAAAGAGGCCGTGCAGCAGGCTCTCTTGACGCAAATGAATTTCGGGAGTGTCGTCACTAAGTTTTACCAAACGAAGCCTGAGTATTGGCCCGATCTGCCACGTGATCGCGCGGAGTGGATTATCCGGGAAATCTCGGCGGCTCTTACTTCTCTTGACCTTGAAAAAAATATCGTGATGGGAGAAGGGACATCTTGGTCGTCCCCCACTTGGCTGCATATCCTACTATCAGTCATCAACTATTATAATTTTGCCATTCCCAACGATGTGGAATTGATCAACGCACTTCGCGCTTGGCCAGAGACGGCGATTGTGAACCATTATCGGCGTTATGGTATTTCCGCGGTGTCGGTACAGAAACTGGAATCGATGCTCAGAGACCAAGGCTTGCATGAGCACATGCTAAGCAATGTGCTCTCGTTTCTCGAGCAGACAGGGTATCGATCGACAACAGTCATCCAGTTATTGAAAGAACTGATTGCAAGCGGGCAGCGTTCCGAGTCTTTGCGTTTACGAACTGTCGACCTCATCGGAATCGATCCCGAATCGACCCAATTTCTAGCTTCACTCTACAAACAGGAAAGGGATGGAGCGTTGCACGATCGGCTGTTCTTGATTTTAGTACAGCAGCAATACCGGCCAGTTATTGAGGCTTCCCTTTCAGCCCTGCTTGGGAGCGACGATGCACTTCGGGAGGCGGAGTCCCGCTCTCAGATACCGTACGACGATTCGCCTGTCTCCTGGATACAGAAGATCCAGAAACGCGAGGTATGGAACAAGCTCAAAAAGCTCCGACACCGGACTCTCCAACTCGCGTTGCCGAACGTCTGCAATCTGATAACCCAGGCCTTAAGAAAGTTGGATGCCGCGCGATTGCCCTCAGTGATACGTACCCAGGTCGCCTTTGCGCCTCCGGACTGGAGGGCGCAACAGAAAGCGTTGGCCATCGAGTATGAGCGCGAGGCTCGCATCCTGCGGGCTAAAAGTACACCGTTTGAAACGGTGCTGGCGAAATTGAAGGTGACGAGTTCAATGCTCGCCCTCCGTGTGTTGTGCGAAGGGAAAAAAGACCGTGACATCTTGCGGGCATTGCTGCGAGAGCTTGGCGAAAATGAACTGGCGAATTCGGTACAGCTCGTGGGTGGCTGGCCGAACCTGTTAGCGGAGGACGAGCCTGAGCAATGGCTGACCGGCTGTCGTCGTGCCGTGTTTATCATGGACGGCGATAGGGGCCGAAACATGAGTGATCCCGAGCGGCCATATTCGGATGAGGCAAAGGTGGCATTTCGACGATTTGAGGGTCATGCTTTGAAGCTGTATGTGCTCGAGAGGTACGGCATTGAAAACTATATCCCGCGCGCGATCTATGAGAGAGTACTAGAGTGTGACCTTGCAGGTTACTTTCCTTTGCCTCCAACGGTTCCGGTTGAGGAACATTTCGTTAACCAAGTCGGTCGAGCAGAAACTCGATTTTACTCAAAGAACATGAACAGCCAAGTTGCTGCAATAATCAAGATAAAGGATATCGCCGGCACTGATCTGGAACGTATCCTCTTAGAAATAACCGAGCAGTCACGAAAGCTTGCCGGATGAGATCGGCGATACATCTACATCTCTTGCCAGTCTCCAACGCGCAGCAATGATGAGAATACAGAGGAACAAGCTATGACACTTGCGGCCCTGTTGACCGTTTTCAGTATTACTTTGGCCATCTTTTCTCTTGCGCGGCCGGTTGGACGCCGCTCATTGGCACTCTTCTTACCAGCATGGTGGATGGTTGCGGCCATTTGTTTGTCTTTCATCTGCATTATTGTCCGCGACGCACCGTTGGGCGTAAAGCCGCCGTTCTACTGGCGGCTCGATCTAGTCGAATTTGGCCTTAGCCTTGGTGCTTTCATAGCGCCGGTCGGGATAGCCCTGTGGTGTTGGAGGACATGGCACGTAGCCAAGTTAACCCGCAGGAATGTAGGCCGTCTGGAAAACGTTATCAAGGCGGCAATCCGTGAAGAGGAATTTGATGAAATTGAACGAATCATCGACAAGAACAAAGACACACTCATCCGATTGCCTGCCGGAGCGGCATCCGCGCTGTTCAATCCTAAAATCGTGGGAGCGTTAGTTGGGTCGAACTCAATGGGACACCTCGAGCTACTCTCAAATTTGGAGTTCGTCCGTTTATTGGATAACCGCTTCGGTGCTGTTGATGTCGTCGGTCGCGAGTTGCTGCGTGCGCCGGAATCCCCTGTGCAGTCTGCTGTGGTCATGCACTATGGAGGGTTGGAAAATCTTGAGTACACGGATACACAGCGCTTGTTAATGGAGAAGACTTTCCTGAATCCGCAATGGTACATGGAAACCAGAGCAGATTACCCGTTAGTGATTTTGGCAATCGAAGAACTTAATAGCGGCAAACGGGATGCGGAATATAACAATGTAGGCAGGGCATACGAGTCCGGGCAGGGGATAAGCACGCGCTCACGGTGTCCAATCTACCTTGCTGCCAAAACTATCGTGCTTGCGCTCCAGGCTGCCATTGAACAAAGGGCAAAAGGTGATTTTTACATCACTGATCTCCTTGACATATTTCGCGCAGTGCAAGGGCACTCAAAGTTCAACAAGGAGATTTGGGAAGGCGATCTAAGCAATTGGGAATTCCCCACACCCTATGCATATCTGCTTTATCAGATCGCAGGCGACCTCCTCGATTTATCGGGTGCCGCTGTACACAGTGCAACTCCGGAAGCTGAAGCCAGGCAGGTTGAGTTACCTGGCGATATTGCCCGGGCGCTGGCTATGACTTGGTCGTTTTGCGTTTGGAGCATCGCCGACTCAGATGGGCAGGTCAGCCCAAGTTTCCGTGACAGCATCATCCAGGAATATCTAAAGTTCGTTCTGGAACTCGGATGGGCACCAAGCGAGGTGTATCACGGCCCAGGAGCAAACGGAGTGCAAGGACTCGAAGTGTGGCGCGACTTGTTCGCGGAGGAGTTGCGGCAGCGATTCGCGGGCGATTCAGGTAAGCGGCTAGATGCGCTTAAGAGTGCGATGGAATCGCTTGACCGAGGCAAAATGTACGTTTTTGATGGCTACGATTGGCTCGAACAAAAGCTATCATAAGCAATGTCGCCACTGGCGATGCGCCACGAGTGGGCATCCATTTTGCGGTCGGGGCGCGCACAATCGAAATTTTTATCCGGTTTGCAATGCCATACAATGGACAATGAAGGCATTACATTTTTATGCCAATCGAAAACCCCAAATACGACGTCGCCATTTCCTTTCTGACGCAAGATGAGGCCATCGCAGCGGCGATCTACCAAAAGCTGTCTGAAGGACTGAAAGTATTTTTTTATCCGGGCAATCAAGAGGAACTGGCTGGCACAGACGGTCAAGAATCAATGCGCAAGCCGTTCTATGATGAGTCTCGGTTAATGGTAGTCCTCTATCGGGAGCGATGGGGGAAAACGCCGTGGACGCGAGTCGAAGAAACCGCAATCAAGGAAGCTTGTCTTGCGCATGGATGGGAGCGACTACTCTTTGTTGTTCTAGATCAAACCAGTATCCCTCCTACTTGGCTGCCGCGAACTCACATCCGTCTTAACTTTCAGGCGTACGGTTTAGAGCAGACGGTCGGAGTAATAAAAGCGCGCGTCCAAGAACAGGGCGGGCAGTATTTACCGTTGACGCCGTTAAAACGAGCACAGATGCTCAAGGCGGAGGAAAACCTTCGATATGACAAAGGTCGAATGAACTCGCCACAAGGTATCGAGGCCATACTCGATAGCGTGTCTGAATTGTTCACTGAGATTAAGAGGCAATGTGATGAGGTTAACGCGCAGCGGCTTATCCAAATCCGCTGCGGCATAGACAATCAGTTTCACTCCTGCGGCATGACGGACGGCCAAGTGGGCCTGTCCGTAAACTGGAATCAGTTGTACCCAAATTCTCTTGAGCACAGCGGGCTTGCCGTCTCTGAATTCGATGGTGGGTTCCACTTCCCAAACCCTGGAGCAACGTTCGTCGTCGTCAATCCACCCCGCGAAATGAGAAAAACTACGTACTCGCCGGACTTATCTCTTGCTCGTGAATACGGATGGAAGGAAGACGGCGGTGATGAGTTCTTGTCCTCCAATGCTCTCGCGGAACGATGTGTAATCCAATTTATGGATTGGGTTGAGCGCCACGCTGCTGGGCGTGATCAGCGAAGTGAGAATCGCTTAGGCGCGGTAGTCACTCGACATCGCGATGGGCGCGGTCGGCTTCGATAGTTTTTCCGGCAACAGCGCGAACACAATGAGCCACATGCTAGCACCTAGTCCGCGTTGTGGTGGGAGACTTTAAGAAACGTGTATACAAACTGAGGCAACAACTTGGTTCGTTGTCTTATCTGCACTGAAATATTCCCTCCTTACTCATCTTCTCCTGGCAGAGGAGCCGAGGAGGGCAAGACCGCGAATTGATTCGTTGGTGTCAACTGTTCGAAAAACCAATCGGTCTGTTGACGTTCAAGGGCATCCATTGCAACCCTAAGACGGTTGGCATCGAAAATCGGAATGATTCGTGGAAACCAACCTGATGCGCTTGTTTCGAGTTTCTTGTAAAGCCGGGTCTCGGCGGCTGCCGTAAAAATTACGATATGCGTTCGAAATGAATCAGCCCCCTCAAGATCATCAAGGAGCAGAGCGCGTACATTAACCAGATTGTCATAGTCAGATTCCTTCGGAGCATTGGTTTTGCAAGATCCCAGGAGTAGCACTCTCTTTGTTTCATGAAAGGCAATCATATCCAGACTCCCACGCTCTAGCCGACTGCCGGGGTCTCGAAGGTACTCATGCGGTCCGAGTACAAAACATGAAAAGCCATATGCGGCGAGCACCCAAGATACTCGCAGTTCGAATAACCTCTGAGGCATGTTTTCACTATCCCTGGCTGCGCCAGGAGTGGCAAGCAATCGTGCAAATTCGTCGATTGAGCAAAATCTCTGGAGCAGACGCCACATAGGATTAACATTTATTACAGGAATGAGACCTCTAACAAAGAAAGCACTATTGGTGATAATTCCAAGATTGTTGTGCACCAGAGTCGCATCAATCCTTGCATTCTCTGTTAATTGCTCCATCTTGACCGCCAGATCCCAGTCAGTCTCGCCGGCAATTGGAGATGACAGCGTTAAACGTCTCTGCTCCGAGTGGTCTTCGGAAGTCTTCGCCGTTAGCCAGAGATGACCGTTGATCAGTGGATCTGCTCTGTAGGCTATTGTCACCGAGCGATCAGAATTCCACGTTGGATTCCCGATGTTGGCCAATATGGGAGCCCAAACGTAAATCTCGGAAGAAAAGGAGGTGAGATTGTTTTTTCGCAAACCCAAGAAGAGTGCAATCGCTTCGCTGGGCGAGTCGTACCCGCGGGTAGAGAGATAACGCCGGACATCATCGTCATTGATAGCTGCCCCGATCTCGTGAGTTGTTGCCTGCTCCACAGTCCATTGGGACCTGTTTCCTTGTACTTCAAGATGTGGCCAGCAACAAAGCGGATCACCAAAACTGGGGTTTTGAATCCAGCCCATATCAGAGAGAAGATCCACAGGGCGGCCAAGATTAATACACAAAGCGCCAATGGTACAAGATCCCGCTTTGAACATGTCGAATACGCGCTGCCGGTCATCATACGGGAAAGTTGCTTTGAGAATGCGAAAGCGCTCATGCTGAATGTCTGTCAGTCGTCGCCATGATTCTGATATTTTGTTCTCCAGTGCAGTCTGGTCGAGTTCAGAAAATCTTATGATCGTGATGAGGCTGTACCACTTTGCTGCGATGCGGTAGGCAACTGCGCGGATATCAATACTGTGGTACGTCACTCCTACTTCAGCCAACACATGCGCAAGAGTTAGTCTACTAGTCATAAATGCGGTTTGAATCCCTCCAATAGATCATTGAGCCACTGCGGTAAACGAAGAGAAAGGCCCTTTGAAACAGCCCTGAATACGGGTTCGAAGCTGTTCCATTTTGAGGCTTCGCCCAATTCACGTTTGACTTCGCTTGGGGTGGTGAAATAAAACGCATTTTGTTCCACAACCGCGTTCCAATAGGTCGCCAGACACTTCGCGACGTAGGTTGAAAGACTTTTAGTCGAAGCGAAATATTGCTTAAGCCAGGAGAGCCATCGAACTTGTTGAACAAATACATCTCGTGGAGTTCGTTTACCGGAGAATCCGCTACCGAACGCAAGGAGGACCTGTCGGACCATACTATCGCCTTCTGCCTCGGAGTTTGCTGCAAATTCCGCTGACCAGTTAACTAATGCAGTCGCCAAGTCAACGAGAGTTGCCGTCGCTGCATGCCAGGAAGGAGAATGCTGTTCATCCGCGACCTGTGAACACTTTTGGGTAAGTGATGACAACAAGGCATATGCTGTGGTTTCGTCCTTGATAGAAACGGAAATTATATCGACAAGAGCCGGAAGCACTCCGATCACAATAGCCCATCGCTCCGCGTTTTCAGGATCAATCGGCTTCCAATGTTCTTCGGATTTTGCGATTTCGGGGTTTATGGCTCGCATTTCTTCGCTGACCTTGAGGTGCGGTCGAAGAGTGGATGTCAGCGCCGATTCACGAGCATAATTGACCACCTCGTCATAATCGCGAGCCCGAAGCAGCTTCGGGATTGCCGCCACAAGAACAATCTTACCTCTTGGATCGGCAGAAATATTGTCGGCAATCTCAACTGTCTTCAGTGCCCACTTCGACGCGGCTTCCGACTCTCCCAATCGGTCCGCGAAGAAAACCATTGTTGCGAGGACAAACCAAGCCGAACCTTCGGAATAAAGATTGGAGACGTCGTAATCGCGCAAGTAGAGGCCCATCATGGGAGGCGTCCTGCCCGGCGAAAGCGCCTCACCCGCAATGGCATCCTGGAAGAAACTTGTATGGTTACCCATTAAGACAAATAAATTTTTCCAGCGAGTGCTCCGTCGATCTTGAGCAATCATTAATTCCAACGCTCGATCCCAGGTATAGAAACAACCTGTCCAATCCTTTATCAGCCATTGCCACATTGCTTTCTCGGCTAGACAGAGTACGATGTCCAGGTCTCCGAGATCCTCACTAGTCTTTGCGATCATTTCGGCGTCAGCGAACGCTTTCTTCACATCTTGGCCTGCTCGAAATAGTGCTTCAGCCCGGCGGAGCTGGTTTTGCATACGCAACGCATCGAGTCCATCGAATTCGCACTCGGCGGCTCGGGTGAACCAAGGGAGTGCTATATCCCATCGGTTTACTCTAATGAGCGACACCCCGATCCCCTCCGCAATTAGAAAAGCCTCCGAGGCTCCGCTTGGATACCGTTCGATGCGCTGCCATCCCAAACGATCGCCGGCTTCTGGTCTCGCAAGATGAACGATACGAATTGATTGTTCAGCCCGAAATGCTGAGGCCTCAAGCAACGGAATATTGGCCTTGAGTGCTAATTCCTCACATTCGCGGAGGAACGCCATCAGCGAAGCCCAGTCTCGAGAGTCCATCGGCAACTTCTGCTCTTCCAGCACTAACTTTTCAAAGAGCGCCCATGTAGATTCAGCTGCAATATGAGAACTGCGCATCGCCGCACAGCGAGCGTTCGATAGGCTTCCCAAATCAACGAGCCAAGTACGAATCTGGTCACGTGTGTCGCAGCCGGCGCCGATAACCCACAGAACATCCGGCAGCTTAAATTCGGTGCCGAGTTCATTTCGCTTTTCCGGTGACATCAGTGCTTCATGTTCAAGGGCTATTTTTGCGCACTGCAATGCACGTATTGGGTCCTTCTTGGATAAGTAAGTTGCAATGGCGCTGCAGGATCCCACAACGCTGAGATGGCCGAAATCTCCAGAAACTTTCGTCACGAGCGCCAAGAAATCTTCAAACTGGTATTGGACGTTCTCGCCAAGTAAGCCTCGAAGAGATACTTGATAGCCCCGAATCATAATCCTAATTTCTAGGTCCATTTCGGCAGGAAGCGCCACATCACTCCACGCCATAAGTAACGAAGTGTCTTTGAGACTTTCCGCAACTCCTAGCATCGCCTGAAGTCCTTGCACCAGGATGATACCTGCCCCACTTGAATTTCCGGCGGACAGGAGATGGGAGATGCAGAAGATCGCATCCGCTTGGCTAAACTCCTTCTTTTCAAGCATCCAAGTGGCAAGGCGACCATGTATCCGACGTTGCATTGCGGACGAGAGATTTTTCTTTCCGAGGTCCGAGACGAGGGGTGATACTAGCACACTGTTTGTTCCTGAACGTTGCAACCATGTATCGAGGAGGGTTGTCAGTTCCTCATTTCGATTTGGGATCGACGGCGGGATTTCCGCAAGTACAAGAGCTTGATTTCGCGTAATGGGCCTTGTAGAAAGGCTTACACGATAGAGCAATTCTCTCGCCCCAGCGCCTTCCTGCATTAGCAGCCGGGCCTGCATTTCTTCGCGAACATCATCCGCAAAGGATTGGTCGAGCAGCATCGTCAGAACACTGTCGTTGATTTTCCATCTTCGTTGAACTAAAAACTGAAGCAGTAAGCCGAAGAGCAGTGGATGCGCCCCCGTGATTGTTGAAATGAGGGTTCGGAAGCCTTCATTGTTCAAGGCTGCTGGGGCGCCATGCACTCGGAGAAGTGCTTCTATATCCTCATCTTCATAACCTCCAATTGGAATGCTGGAGAAAAGGCTTTGGAGATTTGAAGGAAGCCTGCGAGTACTGCAGGCCAGGACAGTAATGCTTTGGCCCCGAAGATCTTTTGTGACTATTGATAACCTGTCGCAGAAACTTCTCGAGGCCAAACCGATCTCCAGATCATCGATGATCAGCGCTCGTGGCGTGATCGATTCCAGTTGCGCGACCGCTAGGGAACCGGGTTTAGGACACCGGTCTCCTACGCACTCCCGTAACGCAATGTCGAGCAGAAAACTCGGGTCGTATCCTTCGTTCGCTCGGAGAGAAAGCCAGGTCATTGCCCTTACTTCTGACGCAGCCAGAAGTGCTAGCTGTGATTTTCCAGACGCTACATCACCTACAAGTGCGACGGGGTAGTTGCTTTGTTGTCGGAGCGAGATTTCGGCGCGAAGTCGTGTGCGAGGGGCTGTTGGCGATACCAACGTCGGCGGCTCGAGAATTGGACTGAACCGACCCGGTATCACCATGGGAGCACCAGAGATGCTGCCCGTTGCAAGTTCGGTTATGGTCGCTTGGGTGCGGTCGCTGAGTCCAGTGACGATCCTGTCGAGACGCTCGGTCTGATCGACGAGTTCATCTGCGCCTCTGGAAATTTTCTGTCGCACTGCCTCCAAGCCCGTTGCAACGGTTTCCGCTGCTTCCTGGAGGCTTGAATTGATGGTATCGACACATGTCTCGGCTTGAAGTGTTTTGGTGCCCGGTTGTGATAGGAGTATGAGGGTATGGTACACGAGAGCCTGCAGGCAAAATCTTGCGGCTTGCTCGTAACCAAGAAGTTCGGGACGGCTGCGAATGGCCTGCTCTGCAACCGCAAAGGCAGACTCAAGATCGCTGGAAGTGTTCATCCAACTAAAACTCTGAACAAAGTCTAGAAATTCCGCGTCGGAGCCCTTGCGGACGAACAAACGAAAGTCTGCCAATTGTCCACGGTCAATCGATGCCGGTTCACTTGGAGCCACAAGCACGTTGCGGAGAAACTTGAGGCGAGCAGCCTGTTCCACTGGGTCGCTAAGCGTCTTTAATGAACTCCAAAGTTCGATTCCCTTAAGTCCAGAAGCATGAACATGACCTCGTTCCTGAACGGCCTTCGCATTGGAAAGCAAACGAAAGCGCAGATGGAGTTGAGAATTCCTAACCCGATGCTGATGGAAGTTTACCAGGCTTGCGAGGCTTGTCTCAGAGCGCAAAGATAAGCCCTTCATACGATATTTTACTTGACCAAGTACACGATCAGCATCTCCTCGTGACGATAGCGCACCTTCGGCCAGCCGCCGCCAATCGATGTCCTCGCCCGATTCCAATTCGAGGACTTCGTTTTTAGACAAAGCCAGCCATGCCTGAACGGTGAGCACTGCTTGGTATATAAAGCCTCGAATCGTAGCGTATGCATCGCGATTTGGAATCGCGAGAAAGCGATCGACGATAGCGGGTACGGGCGGCACGTTATTTCAATTTGACTATAATGCGATCACAGTCGCAAATCTGAAGATTAAGTTTTTGATAGCGGTATCTTGTTCGTATTGCCGGCCATGAAAGGGGACTGCCGATTACCCTGTTGAGAAAAAGAGGGAAAATTGGGCAATCATTGGGGGAAGCAATGCAGCCTTGAAGATTGTCGACGTTCCGGGAATATGTAGCCACTAGGCAGAGCCAAATCCCTCATTTGCCCACGAACCTTGCCACCTTCCGCGAGCGGCATTCGCCACTTGATCGATTTTAGAGACTGCTGCCGGTTGTGAAAGGGGACTGCCGATTTGGCCGTAGAGAAAAAGAAGGAAAATTGGGCAATGCCGCACAGCTGAGTGCCCGTTTCGGGCCAACCTGATCGATAAAAAGCCCCGAAAAGCGGCGAATTCACGCGAAATCAGAGAGCATTTCTCTGGGCTCCAGACTGTATGGCGGGCGGGGCAGAATTTGAACTCTCAGTACCCTTTATAGGACGCGAAACGGCGCGAGTTCGCTAAGTTGGGCATGGTTGCCAACCGGCTGTGAAGGTCGATTGTGTTGGGGCCGCCGTCATTCGGAGCAGGCCAGAGTTGGAACCAGTGCCCAGTTCACTCGACCATGCCAAAACTTCCCGATACCAATCCGGCCAAATAACCCGTTCCGTCACCTTGTAGTGTGGGGTGCTGCAGGCAAATCAGCTCTGGCTAGAAAATTATGTATTACTATCACGACATGGGAGCACGGCCACACTTTCCCGATCAAAGCGGCGTGATCTTTGGCAGAGCCAACGACATTGAGTGCCTGCTCGGACGGGCTGAGAGGTCAGGTGAGGTAACCGTGGTGCATGGCCGCACTCTGATGGGCAAGAGCACGGTTCTGAATGAAGTCGCGCGGCGTTTGGAAGCGAAAGGGTATCTCGTTGGACGCTACGAGACTCGGGGCGACACGGATGATATCTTGCTCAGGGCCGTTTCGGATCTTTATGTCTCGTGGCTGCATCAGTCGAGTTATTCTCAACAACTAAAGAGCCTCATCCGGCTCCGGGACGGCACCTATCTGGAGGGGGTAGTAGGAGCCGTCACATCGCTCGTCAACGCAACCAAGAAGGTGCTTCCCGTCGAAGCACTGGGCGAACTCGCAATAAACACCCTGCAAGGCCTCCTTAAGGCGCAGAAACGCCTGGCGACAGGCGGTCTCGTGTTGCCCAAGCTTGTTTATGATCAAGCTAGCGACCTTGTGCGGCTTCTCGTTGACGTTACAGGAGGCAAGCCTATTGTCCTCATCCTTGATGGATGGAAGGTTACACAGAACGCAGCGATCACGGCCAGCCAAGAGGTCTTTCTCAACGCATTTCTCAATTACCCTTCAGACTGGCCCAAAACCCATATTTTCTTGGGCTTGAGAATAGACAATCTTCAGCACGATATCGGCAAGCTGTCCGCCTGGCTCGAATCCGAGAGCTCTGTTATCGCGCATGAAATCGGTCCTATGGACTTGCGGGCGCCAGATGAACAACACCGGCTTCTCGGTTTTCTGCGAGCACAATTCCCGGTCACCTCCCAGTTCGATGAAAACCACATTCTTGAGATGGTGGATGGGTATCCAGGTGTGATCTTCCGGTGGCTCAAAGCTGCTCCAAACACGCCGGAAGAACTGGATGAATTAGCTGACAAGGCAAGACGCCTTCGCTACGATGAACTTATCGAGCTCGCGAAGAAGTTGCTCGTGGATTTTGCGTTGGGCACATCGCTCGCCCAGATTCTCCTTCTGCCAGAGTTTAAGAACGTCCAGGATTGGCAGCCCTTCGCGCGCGGACTTTTCGGCGGCGACTCATTTGACGAGACGCTTCTCAAGCTCAAACACTCGGGCGTCCTCTATGAGGAGCCAAGCTTTCCGTCGTTTGGTCACTCGACGTGCTACACGGCGCTGAGAGACTGGCTTCTCAAGAAAGGAAGCAGTGGGTTCCCGATCGCCCAGAGTGCCGCGAAAGCCCTCATCGTGAAGCTTGCTGGAAAAGTTCACGATGCCGACGCGCACGCCTATATTTTTGGAATAGCCCTCGCTCCGCTCTCCGACATTGCCATACAGCTGGATTTGCCTCGCGATCACCAACTCCTGTCCCTCGCCTCGCACGCGGTCCTGAATGAATTGAACACCAAAGCCCTGTGGACGAAGCTCAGTAACGAGGTGTCTGATCTGATGTCCGCTGCAAAGGAATACCCTCAGGGAGCGCCGTTGGTCGCGATGTCTCTATGCAGCGTCTTCTATTGGCTGGGAACCGCCAAAGAGGTGGAACGCCAAGGGAGCGTATTCTCATGCCTCGAATCACTTGCTTCCCTGTTGCCTGCGGACGCCGCAGTGCGAAAATGGTTGGACAGAGCTCTGATCATCAGGGGGTATCAGCGCTACAACGGGGGCGATCTGGAAGGGGCTGCTGCAGACTTCCAGATTGCGCTGTCCACGAACGCGAAGGATACATTTGCGCTCCTCGGTCGAGGCGTCTTGCGGCACAAGAAACGGGACGTTGATGGTGCTTGGAGAGACGTTGAACTGGTCATCCAACTCGAGCCCATGAACAGCATGGCCTACAACAATCGTGGGCTCTTGAAAGAATTGAAGGGTGATCTTGAAGGTGCACTCGGCGACTATACGCAAGCCCTCGCGCTCGATCCAAAAAATGTCCCTGCCCTTCTCAGTCGGGGAGCCTTTCTTCAGAACAAGAAACGGGATGTTGATGGTGCCTGGAGAGACGTTGAACTGGTCATCCAACTCGAGCCCATGAACAGCATGGCCTACAACAATCGTGGGGCTTTGAAAGAATTGAAGGGTGATCTTAAAGGTGCACTCGGCGACTATACGCAAGCCCTCGCGCTCGATCCAAAAAATGTCCCTGCCCTTCTCAGTCGGGGAGCCTTTCTTCAGAACAAGAAACGGGATGTTGATGGTGCCTGGAGAGACGTTGAACTGGTCATCCAACTCGAGCCCATGAACAGCATGGCCTACAACAATCGTGGG
>Ga0206965_10025_pt1 | contig 42723 bp, 31 predicted proteins | sample Alteio_BWOrgHeat_26_FD_152973 | JGI IMG/M metagenome (GOLD analysis project Ga0206965, IMG submission 152973) | Enriched cells from forest soil in Barre Woods Harvard Forest LTER site, Petersham, Massachusetts, United States -... | ecosystem: Environmental > Terrestrial > Soil > Temperate forest >...
TGCTGGTTCCGGAGATCGGCCTCACGCCGGCAGCGGCGGCCAACCTGCATCAGGTATTTGGCGATGAAGTGGCGATTCTACACTCAGCCCTTTCTGCGGACGAGCGTGCAGAACAGTGGCACCGTATTCGCCGGGGCGAAGCGCGGATTGTTGTGGGTACGCGCTCAGCGGTGTTTGCGCCGGTTTCGAATTTGGCGCTGATTGTTGTCGACGAAGAACATGACAGTTCTTACAAGCAGGAAGAAACGCCGCGCTATAACGGCCGCGATGTGGCGGTGATGCGAGGCAAGCTGACTGGCGCAGCGGTGGTGCTGGCCTCGGCCACGCCTGCGATTGAGTCTTACCACAATGCGGAAACAGGGAAGTATCGGCTGATCCAGCTGAAAGAGCGGGTGGAGCGGCGTCCGCTGCCAGAAGTTGAGCTGGTGGATATGCGGTCAGAATTCCAGCAGACTGGTGAAGACCAGATATTCTCGCGGCAATTGATCCTGGAGGTCACAGACCGGTTGACTCGCGGCGAGCAGGCGATGGTGTTGCTGAATCGTCGTGGATACTCTTCTGTGGTGCTTTGCCGCAGCTGCGGAGAGACACTGCAATGCAAGAACTGCACGATTGCCATGACATTTCATAAAGCGGCGCATCGGATGGAGTGCCATTACTGCAGCTATCGGCAGGCTGTGCCGAAGCGGTGTCCGAAATGCGACAGCGAGCACATTTATTTCCTTGGCACAGGATCAGAGAAAGTAGAAGAGCGGTTGCACGCTGCATTTCCGCAGGCCCGCATCGGCAGGCTGGACCGCGATACCGTTCGCAATCGCCATGACTTTGAACATGTGCTCAACCAGTTTCATTCCGGCGAGATTAATCTGCTGGTGGGAACACAGATGATCGCCAAGGGACATGATGTGCACGGCGTGACGCTGGTGGGAGTTGTGGGTGCAGACTACGCGCTGGGCTTTCCTGACTTCCGCGCGGCTGAGCGAACATTCCAATTGCTTACACAGGTGGCGGGACGCGCTGGACGCGGCGAAACGCCGGGCAAAGTTGTGCTGCAGACTTATCATCCTGATCACTATGCCGTGCAGTTTGCGCAACAGCATGACTACCTTGGTTTCTACGAAAAAGAAGTCCGCTTCCGTAAATGGATGCACTATCCGCCGTTCAGCTCACTGGCTAATGTGCTGGTGCGCAGTGACAAGCTTGAACTGACACTGCGGTGGACAGGTCTGCTTGGCAAGTGGTTTGAATCGACACGCAATGATGGGGTGCGTGTGTTGGGACCTTCGGTAGCGCCTATTCTGCGTTTGAAGCGCGATTACCGCTATCACTTTATCTTGAAGGCAGCCAGCCGTGAGAAGCTCAATGCCGCGCTCAGGAGGATGCTGGCCTTCGCCGATGGAGAAAAAATTCCGCGCACGAACGTGATTGTGGATGTAGACGCTCTATCGCTGCTTTGAGTTAGGCGGCACAGAACCGACAGGCAGAATACGGTGCTCTACGCGGAACTTTTTGTAATTCGTATAGATGGTGTCATATTCCACTGGATCAGGACCGTTGGGCCTGACGAAGTATGGCCTGGGCCCCGAATCATTCATCAAAAGTTCATTCGAGCCTTTTATGTGACGCCGCTGTTGCAGCCACGCTTCATCATTCACCTTGAACCATTCCTGCATAACGACCGTATCTGCGCTATAAAATAAACGTGTTTCAGCGAGCTTTTGCTTGCGATCTTCTATTTCCTGTTGCGACATGGTCTTGGAAGAAAATGCAGCGTAGTCCGGCCGGGCGAGCGGTCCCGCGCGAAGAGCTTTGCCTTCGACCTTCACAATCTGTAGTTCCTGTTGGTCGATCCAGATTTTTATCTTAAAGTTTGCGGCAACATCAGTTTTGTCTTTTGTGGGTAGCGGATTGGCTTGTACAACGTAGGTCTTGCGGCCGTCTCTAATCTCTTCACCCCGGGCCTTCAGGCGAAATTTCTGGTCCAGTTCTGCGATCGGCAATTTGAATTGATACAACGTTTGCGTGAAATAGACCACGCCCACCGATTCTCTATGGTTAATTGCAAGCTGCTGCGGGACTGCCGGCGGAAAATCCGGTTCGAAGCCATTTTCCAGCATGAGTTGTCTTGCAGCGGTCTGAAGATCAAAGTGGGAAGGGTTTGAATTATTCATGGGTAAAGATCAAAACAATGAAGACAGAAAAGCTTAACACGGCGCGGCCATTAGATTCTCAACACGCGTTGATTGCGTTTGTGAAAATCCATGAAAAAATAAAGGCCGCCATTTCAGCGGCCTTCGTAACAATCTATTTAATTCTCAACGAGCAAATGTTCCTACGAAGGCGCTGCGCTTGTTGTGGAGCGTCCAGGAGATGTTCAGATCTTTGCCGCGGTACTCATCCGTCATGGCAACGGCCGGCATGGCGTGTACTGTTTGCGTCAGCGGCTTATAAAAAGTGTCTTCGTTTCCGCAGAGATGGTCTTTATCTCCGATAGCGCGAGTTTCCACCGTGACCAGATCGCCAGCCTGTAAACGCGCGCGGGTACTGTGCTCTTCCTGCGCTACTTCCATTTCAATACGGGTATCTACAACATGGACTACATGCCGCAGCAGTTCGCCACCCATCGTCTGCGCAAAATTGATCAAGGCATCCCTCTGTTGCGGCGTGGCTTCGCGGTCCACGATCAGTACTGACTTGGCAGGATACGGCTTGCCGTAAGGATCGCCCAACGTTGCCTGGGCCTTGATGGCTCCGACAATGGTCAAGCCATCGAGCGAGACATCGTCCCACTTGCCTTCAGTAATATGCCACGCCACGATTGCTTCCTGGCCGGACAGATTCATCTCTCCATTGGCAAAACACTGGCCCACGTAAACATCGGCGCTGCGGGTCTCAAGGTATTGGCCTTGGATCTGGGATCCGAGACTCTTTGGCACAACTGGTTGTTGAGCAGTTGCCATAGAGAAAGAAAGGACAATCGCAAAAACTATGAATGCAAATGTTCGGTTCATGAGCAAACTCCACTTATTCATTACATTGTAAGCCGCCAACCAAGGGAAGGCCATAAATTCCCTACTTCAGTTTGCTGTGCGAAATTTTCTACCCCAGGCTCATTGCTAACTAGATATCTTCTTTGGCTATTGTCTTAGTAATTCCGTTGCTAGAAGTGCAAGTCTCTGATAAAGTTCGATTCTCCCCCTGAAAAGAGTTCACCAAATGTTAAGGAAAGCCACCAGATTTGTTTTGTGCATCTGCCTGTGCGGGTCGATTTTGCAGGGACAAGAAAGTGTTCCTACACCTCAAAATAAACCTGAGGCTTCTCAAGAAAGTGCTCCGCAACAGAGCACTGCTCAACCCACACCGACTGCGCTACCTCCACTTTCTGGTTTTGGGATTGAAGATGGCACCCCAATCAAATTGCGCTTAACTCGCAACCTGTCTTCCGCAACAGATAAAAAGGGAGATACGGTAGATTTCGAAGTTCTAGAAGATGTGAGCGTGAAAGGCGTGATCGTAGCACCGCGAGGAGGGGTAGCATGGGCTACCATCACTGATGCTGAGCCAAAACGGCGCATGGGGCGTGGTGGCAAACTCGATGTCAACATTGATACTCTGCGCCTGAAAGATGGCGAGAAAATACCTTTAAGAGCCGTGAAAGACAATAAAGGCGGCGGGCACGTCGGGGCAATGACTGGCGCCATGGTAGCAACCAGCATCGTCTTTTTCCCTGCAGCACCATTGTTTCTTTTCATGCACGGCAAGGATATCGACATTCCTAAAGGTACCGAGGTCACAGCCTATGTGGCAGGCAATATTCCATTGGAGGAATTGAAGTTTGAATCAAGCGCACAGCCAGTAACGAGTTCTCAGGGATACTCAGCGGCGTCTGGACAAACAACAATTTCTATCGCGTCCAATCCTTCCGGAGCGGATGTGGAAGTGGATGGTAAATTTGTCGGCAATACACCTTCTTCTGTAACGCTTGTATCCGGAGATCATGGAATCAAGGTTACAAAGAAGGGTTATAAGACCTGGGAGCGAAGCCTGACGACGTCGGGTGGTGCGGTCAATTTAAGTGCAGAGCTTGAGGAGCAAAAATAGGTCTTCGACTTATTTAAACCTCGGCCCGCAATATCTCCTTACTTACTGGCTCCGCAATGGCATCCGCGATCACCGGAGCAGCAATTTCCTGGCTCGGCGAGTTGTCCATCCGGTCCGATGCAGGTCTGGGTCATGGCACACCAGAAAAGTCCGTCGCCGGAACGGGGGACGGTTGGATCAGGCGATGACCAAATGTACTGGCTTTTCCAGTGCAAAGCGGAGCACAACCCCTCACGCTCAGTATTAAATCTCTCCGGTACGCTGCTCATGCTTTGCCTCCTGTGGGCGGCGCGCCTGCTGCCGCTAAAATGGCCCGCTTTACCGCTACGCGGGCAAGATGGATTTTCTGTTCATTGTGTCCCAGGCTCTTAGCTTTGGATACGGCAGCTTCTGCTGCTTGATCTGCCGTGGCCTGCGTTATGGCTTTGCCTTGCAGCACCTGCGCCGCTTCAATAGAAACCCATGGAATGGGCGCTACATGTCCCATCACCACGCGCGCGGTTTGCACCGTGCTGGCATTCATGGTCAGCACCACGGCGGCTGTGGCATAGGGCCAGTCAAAGGCTTCTTTCTGCCGGATCTCGTAATGTGCGGCGCGTGTACCTGGAGCCGGAGGAACGATCACATGCGTGATGAATTCGTCAGGTTTTAGATCGTGCTCGCGTTCCTGGTCTGTCTTGGGGATCACAAAGAATTTTTCGACAGGAATTTCTCTGTTGCCGCGCGGTCCGGTAATCCTTACTTTTGCGTTATAGGCAATCAGCACCGGAGCAACGGTCGACGGACTCACGAAGAGGGCCGGCCCATCATTCCCAAGAATGGCGTGATAGCGATTGTCGCCCGCCAGCACCATTGATTTGCCATCTTTTTGCGCCAGCAACCCGTAGCCGGTGCGGAAATACCAGCAGCGCGGACGCTGGCAGAGATTCCCGCCGATGGTCGCTACGTTGCGTATCTGCGGGCTCGCTGCGCCGCCAGCCGCGTCTGCCAGCATGGGATGTTGTTTCTGAATTTCACTTGCGGAACCGATTCTATCCAGCGTAACCAATGTGCCTAGCTGAAGCGCGCCAGCTTCATTGCTGATGGCATGCAGCCCAGCCACTTGTTTGATGTTGACCAGCCGCTTTGGTGTGGTGATCTCATCCTTCATCAAAGAAAGCAGATCACTGCCGCCGGCCAGGATCTCCACCTCGCCCCAGTTCTTGCCGAGCAGTGTGGGCACCTGGTCTGTGGTAGTGGGAGAGGAGTACTCAAACGGTCGCATTGCTGCCTCCTTGTTTATTGTTCAGCGCGGCCACAACACGGTCTGGCGTGATGGGCAGGAAGGGAACTCGCACGCCGATGGCATTCGCTACCGCATTGCCGATTGCGGCCATTGGTCCAACCGTTGGCGGTTCGCCCAGGCCAATCGGCCCACGCTCGTCATAGCCCTTGCCGGTCATCATGTGGACAACCAGCTCGCCGATATCGCCGATGCCGGCAAGCCGGTAGAAATCCATATTTGGATTGAGCATGTGTCCGGTATTTGGGTCCATGATTTTTTCTTCGTAAAGCGTGGTTGCAATTCCCATAATCATGGCGCCATAAACCTGGCTTTCCGCTGTTTTCATACTGATGATCAGTCCGCAATCCTGTACCGTGACCATCTTGTTCATTTTCACGATGCCGGTTTCTATATCGACGGAAACATCGGCCATTACCGCGCCGCCCACGCCGCTGGAAATCAAATCTCCCGGGCCTGGATTCTTGCCCAGTGTCTGGATGGGTTGTGTGCCCAATCTGGCGCAGGCTTCTTTCCAGGTCATGCTGCGGGTGGGAGCAGATTTCACGCGGATCGTTCCACTCACAGCTTCCAGCTCTTCAGGTTTTGCATTCAGCGCTGATGCTACCTTGGCGAACAATTGATCGCGCGCGTCAATCGCGGCGCGGCGTGTGGATGAACTTACACCGCCGATGGTAGTGCTGCCACCCGATCCGCCTGATGCCGGATATTGGTTATCGCCAATCTTTAAATCCATCTGGTTGAGGGGAAGACCGAGCGTGTCACCGGCAACAATCAAAATTGCCGTGCGCGTTCCGACTCCCAGGTCCTGCGTGCCCATCCGCATTTCTACGGAACCTGAGGGATGGATAGTAAGAGCGCAGTTGCTCTCGTGTCCCCGCCCGCCCCAGGTGTGGATCGCCAGACCCAGACCACGCTTTACTGGGCCAGAACCTTGTCCACGTGGATGCCAGTTCTTCTTCCAGTCAATCAGGTCTGCACCGATCATCAATTCATCGCGATAAGTATTAGCGCGATGGTAAGTATCTTCCGTGGGCGCTGTGAGCTGAAGATTTTTAAGTATTACGTCCAGCGGGTCCATGCCGAGCTTAGCCGATAGATCCTCAATGGCGGACATGGTAATGAGGCAGCCTTGCGGATGGTTTGGAGCCCGCCATGCGCGTGCTGGACCAATATTGGTGGCCACAGCTACGTGCTGCTTGCGCTGGTTAGGAATATTCAGCACATAGGGCATGGGTGGAGCTCCGCCACCGCCCGGACCGCCGGTACCCCATGAATCAGATTGCCACGCCGTTAGCGTTCCATCTTTCTTGGCGCCCACCTTTACGTTCGCAAAAGCCGAAGGACGGCAGCCGGCAACTTCCAGTTCAGCATCACGTTCCAGCATCACGCGTACCGGCTTGCCGCCGGCTTTCTTTGAAACCTGCGCTGTATAAGCGCCCCAGCGGTCGATTCCGAACTTGCTGCCAAAGCCTCCGCCAACGTGGTCCTGATGTACGTGAACATTCGCTTCCGGAATTTTCAAAGCCTGGGCAAACTGGCCGGCCAGGCCGGAAACGTTTTGCGTGGAAATGTGGGAGAAGAGATGATCGCTGTCAGTCCACTCCGCGATAGATCCGTGGCTTTCCAGACAGCAGTGCGTGATCACAGGACAGCCATAAACTCCTTCCAACACAACATCCGCTTCTTTGAAGGCTGTATCCGGATCGCCTTTCACCTGTTCTGCTTCCTTTTTGAAAGGCGAGCTGTTGGGTTGCGGTTCTTTTACCGGGGCAGCCTGCAGCGCCTTAATGACCGGCTCGCTGACTTCGTTATCTTTCATGCGCTGGATCATCTCTGGGGTCAATTTGAAAGTGATCCCGCGCTTTTGCACCGCCGCAATTACTGCATCGTCTTCCGCGTCATTGTTAAACATCTGGAAGAGATCGCGTTGAGTGAGTGGTCCGGTGCTCTCAGGAATGCTTTTAGGCTGCGAGAAGTCATCTACAAAATGCGAAAGCACTTCATATTCAACCTTGATAAGACGCGCAGCATCTGCTGCGGTAGGCTCGTCGACCGCAGCGACGACCGCGATATCATCGCCGGCCCAATGGATTTCGCTGCCTTTATCCTGAATTACAAAGACACCATTTACGCCTGGCATCTTTTCGGCCGCTGAAATATCAACGCTAACGACCTTGGCGTGGGCGTGCGGGCAGCGCACTACCTTGCCGTAAAGCATTCCAGGCCGATGGAGGTCATATGTATATTTCGCCCGGCCGGAAACTTTGTCAGGGCCGTCCACGCGGGAAATGCGCTTTCCAATCAGCGATCTTTGTTCCGCCGCGGGCCATCCGTATTTGGCATTTTCGTCAGGCATGGATCAGGCTCCTTTCGTTTTGGCCGCCTGCATCACGGCCATGCGCATTCCGGCATAGGTGCCGCAGCGGCAGAAGTTTCCACCCAACCCATGTTTGATTTGTTCCTGTGTGGGATTGGGATGCTGGTCAAGAAATGCCTTGGTGGCCATTACAAAACCCGGTGTGCAGAAGCCGCACTGCTGGGCGTCGTTATCGATAAACGCTTGCTGAATGGGATGAAGATGGCCGGGTTCGCCCAGGCCTTCTACCGTAATGATCTGGTGGTTTTGTGCATCGATGGCGAGCACGGAGCAGGGATAGACGGTTTTGTTGTCCATCAGGACGGTGCAGGCTCCGCATGTGCCGCGGTCACAGACGCGCTTGGCGCCCGTGAGTTCAAACTGGTCGCGCAGCGCATCGAGCAACGTGACACGTGGTTCCAGTGAAGCGCTGAGCTTCTTGCCGTTCACATTCAGTGATACCGGCACTTTCCCCGGCCCTTGAGTGGCTACCTCGGTTTCAGAAAGCGCAAATGCTCCCATCTGCGAAACCAATGGGACAGCCGCGGACACCCCGGAAATTTTCAGGAAGTCGCGTCTGGACACTCCAGGACTGGCGGGTGATTGTTCGGGTTTTTCTGGATTATCGTTTTTCGTGGGCTTCTCAGGACCGTCCATAGGGCCTCCATGACTTCGCAGAAATCGAAATGAGAGCGCGATTACGAAACGGAAGAATTGTAACTCGCAGAGGGTTCGGATGTCTCCATTTGAGCGGGACGAACAGCGTTCACTTTTTAAAACTGCCTGATAGTAGCCTTGTAGGGTGGGTTTGATGGATAAGGCCTAGACGGCTTGTAGTCCAAAAATTAGTTTATTTCGTACTCATTCTTCAAAACTATTCTTTACAATCCATCAACGTACAAGCAAACTCTATCTGCTACCTTATCCTGCCAGTAGGAGTTTTTATGGCCAGCGCATATAGCAAAATTTTTGCAGGGTGCTTTTTGGTATTGGTGTCAGCTGCGGGAATGAATCCGCAAACGGCAACCTCTGCCGCATCGGGTGAAATAAAATCAGCTTCACCCCAGGCAGCTGCTCCGGCCCAAACCGAGGAGCAAAAACCCACTTCGGTTTATGAATCGGCCACCGTACTTAAGAGTATTACCCGGCTTGTGGTTGTGGATGTGGTTGCCACAGACAAAAATGGCGCGGTCACAGACCTGCAGCGCGATGATTTTACCCTGCTTGAAAATGGAAAGGAGCAGAAGGTACGGGTCTTCAACTTTCAGCAGCCTCGGGTGAACGCATCGGGCGGAGCTTCAGTGGTGCCGCCCAAGCTGCCGGAAAATGTTTACAGCAACATTGCTCGCTATAACACGGGCAGCGCTCTCAATGTCATCCTTCTGGATGCCTTGAATACGAACCTTCTTAACCAGGCTTATGTGCGCGATCAAATGATCCGCTATCTGGAAAAAATGCCTGAAGGACAACCGCTTGCAGTTTATACACTTGGCTCCAAGCTGACATTGCTGCAGGATTTTACGAATGATCCCGCCGTGCTGAAGGCAGTCGTCAAAGAACTCAAAGGGAAAGCTTCTCCCTTGCAGGACAGTCCCACAGGCGGGCCCGACCAGGAACTACTTCCTCCCGGGGTTGCTGATTCCGGCATGATGCCGGCCGGAATGCTGCAGGCAATGCAGCGCTTCGAGCAGGAGCGCGTCGCTTTTCAGACCGATCTCAGAATCGCCTACACCTTAGACGCATTGAATTCGATTTCCCGCGCGCTCGCGGGTTATCCTGGGCGCAAAAATCTGATCTGGGTCTCTGAGGCGTTTCCCTTGAGTATTGATCCCAACATGGAGTTGACTGGGGACATATTTGCAGGCACTCGCAACTACGGCCCACAGATCGCCAAGGCTGCGGATGCCCTGATCGATGCACAGATTGCCATGTATCCCATTGATGCGCGCGGGCTCGTGCCGTCTTCACTCTTCAGCGCCGAAAGTTCTGGACGGGATAAATTTGGCCGTTCATTAGCGCGTGGTGGCAGAATGGCTACCGCCGCCAGCAATGAATCCGCCCAGTTGCAGAACGTGCATGGAACGATGCGTGATATGGCCGACCGCACCGGCGGGATGGCTTTTTACAACACCAATGGCCTGGATGGGGCGATTCGCAAGAGTATTGAGGACGGCTCTACTTATTACACGCTCGCTTATTATCCTGAGGACAAGAATTGGGACGGAAAGTTTCGCAAGATACAGGTGAAGGTGAATCGTTCCGGCGTCAAGTTGCGCCACCGTATGGGCTATTACGCAGTAGATCCCAGATCGTTTGCTGAGCAAAATCAAAAGCAGCAGGCGTCCGCTTTTGGTCTTGCTTTAGATCTAGATTCACCAATTTCTACCGGGCTGCCTTTCCTTGCGCTGGTGATCCCACCTGTGGAGAAAACTCCCAATACCGTGATGGTAAATTTTGGCGTGGATCCCCACGCTATCAGCTTTGAAAAACAGGCGGATGGCCTGCAGCATGCGACAGTGGAATGCACTGTCAGGGTATTTTCTGCTAAAGGAAAGCCCACTGGAGGCAAAATTACCACCATCAATGCTGCGCTTAAGCCAGAGACGTTTGCCCGGATGATGGAAGATAAATTTCCATGCCAACAGTCTGTTGAGCTAGCGCCGGGAAATTATTTTTTGCGATTGGGTGTGCGCGATTCCAGAACAGGACTGATCGGGACGACAAATGCGAAGGTAGCTATTGCGTCAGCGGGAAGCCCACAAGAGAAAAAACCGTAAGGGATGATTGGTCTGAGAGTTTTTTGCCTGGCGAGAAATATCTGCAAGGCGGCAGGAAAGGATAGCTGTTGTCCGGTTGAGCGCTAAGGATTCTTTGCAATTATGGTGCGTGCTGTTCTCCTTCCAGTATGTTTTGTATTCGCCTTTTACAATCTTTTTACAGCCTGCCGCGTGAGCTGCTCCTATACTGGATTGTCCAAATTTTATGGCCGTATCTCGCCTTATTGATTGGTGTCTGTCTTCGTGAAAGCCCTCAGCGTTCGGGAAGGAAAATCTTTTTCAAGGGAATGAAAATGAAAAGAATATTTTGCATGATGTCGATCATGGTTCTGGCTTTTATGCAGGCGCTCGGGCAAGGACAGGGCAGCGGGAACGGCATGCCTCCCGGAGAGACTGTTATTGGGAAGGTGACAGCGGTAAGCAAGGATTCTTTAACAGTTACGCGGCAGCAGGGTGGAGAGTCTGTAACGGTAAAAGTGAGTGAGACTACTCACGTTTTCAAGGACCGGCAGCCGTTCAAAGTGGCGGACATCAAGGTTGATGAAACGGTTTTTGCGCGTGGTGAATTGAAGGATGGCGTCATGCAGGCATCGTCGGTGGCTGTGCTCAACCCGGAGATGGCTCAGCGTTTCGCTGGCGGAACAGGTGGAACACGCAGCAGAATGATGCCCGGTCTTGGTCCCGAAGACATGGGTAAGAAATTCATTGTTGGAGAAGTCAAAGCTATCAATGAAACTAAGCTGACTATTGCCCGCCCGGATGGCCAGACACAAGAAATTGAAGTAGATGAGAATACGTCATTCAAAAAGGATAATCAGAGCATTACCCTGCCGGACATCAAAGTGGGTGATTCTGTTCGCGGCCGTGGTGAACTCAAAGGCGCGGTGTTCGTCCCGAAAGAGTTAATCGTGGGAGGACGGCAAATGCGAATGATGGGTGCTCCCAATAGCCAGTCGCAGGAACAGAAGAAGCCTGATAGCACGCCGCCTTCAGGCGCAGAGCCCGCAGCCACACCTAAATAAGCCAATATAAAGAAACAAAGAGAAACTATGCGCAGCTACCCGTCTCAGATGTTATTGGTTGTGGTTTTAGGGCTCGTGTCTTCTGTTTGCGGACAAGAGGCTTCGCCGGCAAGCCAGTCTGTGCCAGCTTCCCAGACATCACCACAAGCAAAGCCGGACGCATCGACAACAGTCTCTGTATCGCCGGCAATTGCTTCCTCGGCCAGTGCGGCTGCGCCATACGGTGAGATCAGCGGTGTAGTGAAGTCAGGAAATGTACCGCTTCCCGGCGTAGCCGTGAGTGCAGCCAATACGTTGACTGGAAAAAAATATTTTACGTCGACTGATGTGGATGGCACGTTCAAGATTTCCGTGACCGGTAAGGGACGTTATGTAGTGAAGGCAGAATTCTCCGCGTTTGCACCGTTGACGCAGGAGATTGTCATCAATGACGAAAACCGGAACGGTAAGGCTGAGATGGCGATGATCCTGCTCTCGCGAGCGCAGAAAGAGGAGCAGAAAGAAGCGCAGCAGGAGCAGCGCCAGCAGATGGCACAACAGCTTACAAGCACCGGAAGAGGAGGAGGAGTACAACAGCTTGCTCTTTCCAGTAGCGGAGCAGATATGGGTAGCGGAGCCACTGGAAATATGGACGCGGCTTCTCTGGCTGGAGCAGGCCTGCCGAATGCCGGGCTGGGCGCGGACAGCGGCAATGAATCAGTGGCCATCTCCGGAGCGCAGGGCCGTGCGGAACAGAACATTTTTGATCCGGGGGAGATGCAGGACCGCATGGCCGACTTGCGGGACCAGGCTGGGCGACAAGCGGGGGGCGGCGGCATTATTTCCATGGGTGGTCCAGGCGGAGGTTTTGGTGGAGCCGGCCCGATGACGATAATGATGGGCGGCGGAGGCAATGGGCGCGGCATGCGTGGATTCAATGCGAACAAGGCGCATGGCTCCATTTTTTATAGCTATAGCGGCTCGGGGCTCGACGCGAAATCTTATTCGCTGAATGGCCAGCCGGAAAGTAAGGCAAGTTACAACCAGAACCGTTTTGGCGCTACCGTAGGCGGCCCGCTCAATATTCCGCATATCTATAACGGCGGGACGAAGACTTTTATTTTCGGCAACTATAGCGGCTCGCGCAGCACAAATCCCTACGATGTGTTTTCCACGGTACCCACGGCAGCAGAGCGTGCCGGTGATTTTCCCGGCCTGCAAATCACCAACATAAATCCGGTGTCAGCGCAGCTTCTCTCGTTTATCCCATTGCCCAATCTTCCCGGAGACAGCAGGAACTTTCATTTTGTTTCCGCCAGCCCCACCGATAGCGATACGGGGTTTGTTCGTTTCAATCATAATTTTGGCGCGCAGCAGGCAGGCTTTGGCAATCGGGGCATTCGCCAGCAACAGCGGCGGCAACAGCAGCAAAACCAGAAGAAAGAAGACGCGCACTGGTCGCAAAGCATCAATGGGATGTTCATCTTCAACAACATTCGCAGCACGGTGCTAAATCCATTCCCGGGGCTGGGCGGCAAACAATCAACCCATAATTACAACGTGAACTTCGGCCACACTGCGGTGAAAGGCTTGTTCCTGAATTCGCTGCACTTTACTTACAACCGCAGCGGAGCGAACACGGCAAACAATTTCACCAATCAAAACAACATTGAAGGCCAGCTCGGGATCAACGGAGTATCGCAGCGTCCGGCTGATTTTGGGTTGCCCAATATCAATTTGTCGCCACAGTTCAGCAACCTGCAGGATCTGACACCTGTCCTGCGCAATTCGCAAACGTATTCCATCAGTGACTCAATGAGCTTGACGCGGGGAAAACATGGCTGGACGTGGGGTGGAGACTTCCGCCGCCAGCTGGTAGATACAAGCAACGCCACCAATGCGCGCGGCACGTTTATTTTTACCGGCGGAGTCACCGGTATACCGTTCGCCGACTTTCTGCTGGGCCTAGCGCAGGAGACTTCTCTGCAGTCGGGCGCAAACGAATACAACTTTCGCGCCAGAACCTTTGATCTCTTTGTACAAGACAACTGGCGCATGGCCAAGAACCTGACTCTCAATCTTGGTCTGCGTTATGAATATGTAACGCCATTTATTGAACTGAATAATCAACTGGCCAACCTGGACGTGGCCCCCGATTTCAGCGCGGTGGCGCCAGTACTGCCGGGACGGATTGGCCCGATCACGGGTAAGAAATTTCCCGATGGGCTGGTGAATCCCGATCGTAATAATTTTGCTCCGCGCCTGGGACTTGCCTGGAAGCCATTTCCCAAGACCGTGGTCCGTGCCGGGTACGGCGTCAATTACAACATTGGACAGTACGGCCAGATGGCAACTCAGTTGGGCTTCCAGCCACCATTTGCCATAGCGCAAATCAATCCCGCGCAAGCGACTCCGCTTACACTGCAAAATGGCTTTCCCGCGGGGCTTGCAGCTAGTGCCAACCACATCACCAATACATACGCAGTAGATCCCAATTACAGGCTGGCGTATGTGCAGTCCTGGAACCTGAACATACAGCAGGAAATCAAAACCAGCCTAGTGGTCAACATCGGCTATACGGGATCGAAAGGAACGCATCTGGATATTGTTCGCGCGCCGGACCAGTTGGAGACGGGAGGGCCACGCTTTGCCGCGTGCACTCCAGCCACGCTGGCAGCGGTCAGTTGCGTGCAGCCGTTCCTGTTCGAGTCGTCAGAAGGTTCTTCCATCCTGCATCAGGGCACCCTGCGCATACGCAAGAGGTTGCAGCACGGGCTTTCATTGGGAGGGACGTATATCTATTCGAAGTCGATTGACGATGCATCTTCCATTGGCGGCGGTGCGACTGTGGTGGCGCAGAATGATCTGGATATTAACGCTGAGCGCGGCCTCTCCAGCTTTGATCAGCGGCAGCGCCTGGTGGCTGACTACTTATACGATCTGCCATTTGGTAAGGACCGGAAGTGGCTTACCGGCAACGGCGTGGCCCAAACGGTTTTTGGAGGATTCGCACTTAGCGGTAACATGACGCTGGGATCCGGATTTCCATTTTCACCGCGTTTCTTTGGAACCGGAACGGATTTAAGCCGCGGCGTTACGGGTGCTACGCGGCCAGACCTTGTGTCTGGACAGCCTATTCAACTGGCGAATCCTACAATTCAGAATTGGTTCAACACTGCGGCGTTTGCCGCACCTGCGGGTGTCTTTGGCACTGCAGGCCGCAACACGATCATTGGCCCAGGCACCGTTTCTTTTAACATGGCTGTTTCCAAGACCGTGCAGATAAAGGAAATGCAGAGCATGGAATTGCGGCTTTCAGCCACCAACGTTTTTAATACCGCGAATTTCACATCGATTGACACGACCTTTGGTTCGCAGACGTTTGGCCAGGTGGTAGCGGCAGCGCCCATGCGCACGGCACAACTTACCGCAAGATACAGGTTCTAGGTGATGGCTATGCATCGAAAAACATCTTCCAACATGCAGCAGATGGTTGCTACGGCGCTGATTGCCGCGCTTTTGTTTTCCAGCGCAATAGCGCAAACGCCAGCGCAGCCGCAGGCCGCCAAGGGTGACCAGGGACTTTATCGGATGCGGGTGGAAAGCGAACTGGTGCTGGTGAACGTGGTTGCTCGCGACAAGCAGGGCAAACCAATCACTGACTTGAAGCAAAGCGACTTTACGCTGCTGGAAGACGGCAAGACACAAAAGATATCGAGCTTTGACTTTGAGAACCTTGATACAACACCTCTCCCGGCCAGCCCCGGACCTGCACAGCAAACAGCGAACGGTCCAGTTACGCCGGTAAAGCCGATACTTACGACTAAAGACGCCGATCAGGCATTGAACAATAAGCGAGTGATTGTGCTTTTCTTTGATCTGAGCGCCATGGGGCCGGATGAGACGGAGCGTTCCATACAGGCTGCCAGGAAATATATTCAGACAAAAATGACTGCTGCGGACTTGATTGCTATTGTCACGCTGGCGTCTTCTCTCCGTCTGGACCAGGACTTCACCGGTGACCAGGCTCGTCTGCTGCGTGTGCTAAACCGCTTCTCCCACTCTGAAGGCCAGGGCATGGACAATGGGAGCACCGGAGACGCGGATGGAATCGAAGAGTCCGGCAACGCTTATACACCTGACGAAACTGAATATAACCAGTTCAATACTGACCGCAAATTGCAGGCGCTACAGTCTCTGTGCCAGATACTGGGAAAATTTAACCAGAAGAAATCGGTTATTTATTTCAGCAGCGGCGTAACGCAGACCGGAATCGAAAACCAGGCGGCTTTGCGTGCCGCAGTGAATACCGCCATCAAATCAAACGTGGCGATTTACACGCTCGACGCGCGCGGACTTGAAGCCGAGCCGCCCGGTGGATCTGCGTCAACGGCCAGCCTCCGTGGTACAGCCATGTACAGCGGCGCTGCGGTGCAGAGCAGCATGGACGCCAATTTCGCCAGCCAGGAAACGCTTACAACGCTCTCCGGAGACACGGGCGGCAAGGCCTTTCTGGATACAAATGATTTAGGCCAGGTTTTTGATCGCGTTCAGAGAGATACTTCCGTCTATTACGTCCTTGGCTATAAGAGCAGCAACCCGCTGCGAGATGGTAAATACCGGCACATCCAGGTGAAAATCAACCGGCCAGGAATGAACCTGGAATTCCGCAAGGGTTATTACGCGCCTAAAGATTTTCAACACTTCAATGCGGAAGACAAACAGCAGCAGATGGAAGACGAGCTTGCTTCCGAACTACCCAATACCGATGTGGCCTTGTACATGGCCGCCTCCTATTTTCGAATGGACGACCGCCGTTTTTATGTGCCGGTGGCGCTGGTCGTGCCTGGATCGCAGATCCCATTTACCAAGGGCGGTGACAAAGACAAGGCGTCGCTGGATGTGATTGGCGAAGTCGTGGATGAATTAAAACGTCCGGTGGGCAGCGTTCGTGAGACGGTGAAGCTCTCGCTGGATGCCGCGCAGGAAGTGCGGCGTAAAAACGTACAGTACTCAACCGGCTTCATGCTCGCCACCGGGAAATATCACTTCAAGTTTGTGGTGCGGGAAAACCAGAGCGGACGGTTGGGATCGTTTGAGACAGATTTTGTTGTTCCCGATATCAGGAAGGCCCCGCTAAAACTGAGCTCCGTGGTGTTGGCCAGCCAGCGTCAACCAAACACCAAGAAGACGCAGAACCCGCTGGTGCGCGACGGCAATGAACTAGTGCCGAACATCGCACATGTATTCACTCAGGACCAGCATCTCTATTTTTTCTATGAGGTTTATGATCCGGCGAAGGACAAATCTCCTGAGCCCTCGCCGGCTGCGAAAGAGAAGACCCCGCAGGTAAAGAACCCCATTCATCTGCTCACCAGCATTGTTTTTTTCAATGGCAAAGTGAAAGCGTTTGAAACACCGCTGATCGAGGCGCGACAGATGAATGCATCTGAGCGCAAGGCTGCTGTTTTTCAATTTGATGTGCCGCTGGCGCAGCTGAAGCCCGGCTTATACACATGCCAGGTGAATGTGATTGATGATGTGGGCGGAAACTTTTTATTTCCCCGGCTGCCTATCCTGGTGCGAGAAAAGACAACTGCATCTCCGGCAGCAGCAACAGTTTCCACCGGTGGAGAGCTGCATTAGTCCGGGGTTCTCAAGCTGTGCAACAGTCACGTAACCAGAGTAACTTGTGAGTGCCTTCCTTCAGCCGATATTGTCAATAGTGTCAGGTTGCAAACGTAGAGTCTGCTACCGGAACGAAGGGACACATATGGCTGCCGGTGACATTACATTTGTAGAGTGCCCGTACGGAGATTCATTTCCCGTACGCAAAACAGCAAGCCTCTCTTCTGGCATTCAGCGGATTGTCTGCCCCAAATGCGGCCACGGTTTTGACATTACGCTGGAAGAGACGGTAGAACGACTATCGCCCGAGCCGAACCCGGCTCTGTTGAAAACGCGTTTCGCATAACCAAAGTCTCTGCAACAACTCAAAAATAATTTAAAGCACAAAGTCCCTCAGGCCTACTCGCAAGCTCTGCCCATTCACGCCAAAAATTAGCGTGAATGGGGCCCGAATACGCTTGCTCACATACGACCTTCGGGGATTCTCTGCACCCTAATGCTGTGATTTTTGCAGCAACTCAGCCAAATGATCGCCCCAGATTGCGGGCCATGAGTGTGTTCCATGTCCACGGGTCTGGTCAGTGATTGGCAGAAGCACGTATTGGCCATTTTTCACGCGCTGAATGTCACGATCAATGATCTTAAGTTCAGGCGGATTGATCTGGTCATCGGCGGAGTTGACGGCCATGAGCGGAACGATGATTTTATCTAACTGTGGTTCCGGGTTGTAATTTCTTGACGCGTCAAAGTAATAGAGCATGTCGTTGGCGTCAGTTGTCTTTGCATGTGACTCGACAAAGTTTTCCAGGTAGGTGTCGGCTTTGTCCTTTGTCGGTTCATCTCTTTGCATCATGAGCGGCGCGCTGCCCATAATCAGCAAAACATCGAGTGCCGCAGCCAGTCCGTGTGGTTGCTGCTTGTATTCTCCGTTGTTCCATTCAGGATCAGTGCGGATAGCGTCCATAATCATGCGGCGCATCATGCGATTGCGCCCGGCAATTTCCACCGGCTGGCTGGCCAGTGGCATGGCTGCATCCATAAAATCAGGGTGCTGCTCTGCCCAGAGCCAGCTATGCATTCCGCCCATGGATGTGCCCATTACCAGCCGCAAATGGTTCACGCCAAGGCCTTGCGTAAGCAGCCGGTATTGCAGTTCGATCATGTCGTCATACTCGTAATGCGGAAAGCGCATGTGCAGGCCGTCACTAGGCTTGCTGGATTCGCCGTGGCCAACGTTGTCCGGCAAGATGATGAAATACTTTGTAGCGTCCAGGATCTGGCCGGGACCAAAGAGTACGCCGCCGAAGTTCGGAGTAAGGAACTGGCGACCGCTGCCGCCGGTGCCGTGCAGTATGAGTACCGCATTGCGTATTTTGCCGCTGGAATCTTTTTGTGGCGTGCCCAGCGTGTAGTAGTGCAGCTTGACCTCAGGCAGCTTTTCACCGGACTTGAATTGAAAATCTTTTACTACAAAAGTGCCGGACTGCGGTGCGGGATAGTCTGCGGCGTGAACTACCATCGCGGTGAAAACGATGAGCAGGACGAAGAGGGTTCGGCGGTGCTTCATTGGCGTTTCTCCTGAAACGGGATCCTAAAACGGAAAAGCTTAAATCATGAAGGTCTTTTAAGAAAAGGAGAAGCGTCCAAAAAGGTGATTGACCTGGGCTAGATGCTTTGCGCTTTTTGCCGAGAACCTGTAACGTTCCGGCTGCCTGCAACTCCATACCACTTCATAAATGCTCATCTTTAGTTCTGGCAGGCGTATGCTTTATCCGGCGTAATCTCTGAATACACGTGAAATGAAAGAAGAAAGAGGCTTGTTTATGAATCACGTAAAAAAGATGGCGGTTGTACTGGCAGGTTGCATACTCCTGCTCTTGTTTGTTGCGCGGGCCCCAGGCGAGAAATCCAATAATGACTCTTCCCAGACTGCCGGTGCATCTGCAACATCGGCCAATGATCAGCAGATCAATAACAACATGCAGGCAATGTTCAACCAGGGCCGCAAGATTTTTCGCTATGACACCTTTGGCGACGAAGCCTTTTGGGGCAACACTCTGCATCTGCATCAGGCCATCGCAGGGGAGCACAATGGGGGCGTAGGCCCCGGGGTAAGCCCTAAGACTGCGCTTTCAGTCGGATTGAAAGTGGATGCAGACGCATTGCCTGCAAGCCTGGTGGCGCAGATAAAAGCCGGCAAAGTAAATATGGATGATCCTGCCACCACGCTGGCTCTTCTGCAGCTCAATTCTGTGGTGGGCGTTACCGGTATTTTCGATAAGCAAGGAAAATTGCAGTCGATAGGTATTCAATGCGCGTTTTGTCATTCGACGGTAGATGATTCCTTTGCTCCCGGAATTGGGCATCGGCTGGATGGCTGGCCGAATCGCGATTTGAATGTAGGCGCGATCGTGTCTCTAGCGCCCAATTTGCAGCCAGTCGCTGATCTGATTGGCGTGGATGTGCCCACAGTAAAAAAAGTTTTGGGCAGCTGGGGGCCGGGCAAGTATGACGCTGAGCTCGACATGGATGGAAAAGCGTTTCAGCCGAATGGCAAATCAGGAGCCACCTTATTGCCTCCAGCTTTTGGCATGGCAGGCATAAGCAACGGAACTTATACAGGATGGGGAGATGTTACCTACTGGAATGCCTTCGTTGCCAACACACAGATGCATGGCAAAGGATCGTTTTCCGAGCCCAGGATCACAGCAGAGCAATTTCCAGTCGGCACTCGCGCTCATTACAATCAGGTGCGCAATGCTGATGACCAGATAACAGCCAAACTGGGGGCGTTGCAGTTTTATCAATTTGCTATTCCAGCGCCCAAAGCCCCTGAAGGCAGCTATGACAAAACGCAGGCTGATCAAGGCAAAGTTCTTTTCTCCGGAAAAGCAAAGTGCGCCACCTGCCATGTGCCTGATCTTTACTCAGAACCTGGATCAAGCTTGCACACGCCGGAAGAAATCGGGATAGACGATTTCCAGTCTTCCCGCTCTCCAACCAAGATGTACCGGACTACACCCCTCCGCGGTCTTTGGAGCCACCAGAAAGGCGGTTTTTATCACGATGGACGGTTCCAAACCCTGAATGAAGTCGTTGTCCACTATAACGAGCATTTCAAATTGCAACTTACTGATCAGGAACAGAAAGAGCTGGTGGAATTCCTGAAGTCACTGTAATGGCGCAACGTCTCCACGATGAAGGCAGGAGCTTTGGCGACCATGAGTGGTAAACAAAATAAGAGGCCCGCTTCAGCAGCGGGCCTCCAGCAAGCAGGCTTGCAGAGATTTACGGGCCTGCGACCGGACTGACTCCGTTACTGCAGACGGAGTAGGTAAGTCCGTTAGGCGCCGCGCTGCGAAGATCGGGTAAGCCGAAGGTGGTGATGCCATCTCCGCCGTACTTGGTCCCCAGTTGCAGGAACAGCCCTTTCTGATTCTGGATCAGCAGTAGCTGGCCGTTCGCCGGAATGGCCCCTGCTATCGATCCGGCGCTCAGGATGATTTGCCCAAGAAAGCAAGTTGCTCCCGAGCCGGAAGCGGCTGTATTGGTGTTGGCGCCGAACTTGGTGTCAGTCGCCAACGGTCCCGGAGGTCCTTGTATTCCTTGAATCCCCTGTGGTCCCTGGGGACCTGGGAATCCGATGGGGCCTTGCGGACCAATGGGACCAATGTTGCCTTGAGGTCCAGGCAATCCCTGCGGCCCAGCCGGACCAGTCGCTCCAGCAGCTCCAGTTGCTCCAGTTGGTCCAATGGGACCGGCGTTGCCTTGCGGTCCTGCTGGCCCTGTCAACCCAATCGCTCCCGGAGGCCCAGCGGGTCCCGTAGCTCCAGGGGTTCCAGTTGCTCCAGCCGGCCCAATCGGACCGATATTGCCTTGCGGCCCCGCTGGCCCTGTCAATCCAATCGCTCCCGGAGGCCCAGCAGGTCCGGTAGCTCCAGTGGCGCCGGGAGGTCCAGCAGCGCCTGCGGGTCCTTGTGGTCCAGTAGCGCCTGCAGGCCCGGCGGGTCCTTGCGGTCCGGCAGGTCCTTGTGGTCCTGTTCCCGTAGTGCCTTTTCCGCTGGTTCTGCCTCCGCTAATGGTCAGATCAAAGAGCGCGGTTTGCGTGGGGCGATCATCGCCTCCCCGACGGCTGTTATTCGTGACCTTCAGCCGGTAAGCTCCAGGGAAGATACCCGCAGGTAGGATTGCGATGTGGGTATCTGTGAACATGGTTACGGTCTGTTCCAGGCCATCGATAACTACTGTGGGTGGGACAGCGCGGCCGAAACCGTGGCCAAAAATGTCCATTCCAACAGGTTTCGGGTTCCCGGTATCGTAAATGAACGTCACTTTATCGATTACTGGAGTGTGCTTGTCATCATCAGCCAATAGCCTGGTCGGAATGATGGCAAGCGCGAATAAAAGGGTGAGTTGTACTGCAGATAGCCAGCCCCGCTCATGTTTGCTTTGCATTGTGGTTTCCTCTTGTGCGCGTACTGCAGGGGAACTTATTTCTGCCCGGGGGGAGGCATCAGTCTCTAAGGCATTTACAGGTGAAACACCTAGGTCAATTGTAGGACTCTGGTAGCGCAATGCATCGTCACCAAGGTAGCCCGGTGAAGATGAACCTTGGTCACACAGGGCTGGCTGCTACCAGAGCAAAGGGAAAAGGATGTTGGCGATCATGGCTAACTCTTTGTTGTTCAACAACACTCACCGTCGCCAGGTCACTGTACTCCGGTCACCTGTTGATCTTCTCTGACTGTTTAAAGCAGAAAGAAATGCTGGACACCGCGTTTCAGAACGAAAACTCCGCCGGCGGTCGCGGGTGGCGATGAGGACTACACGGACTGAGGAGTTCGGGGCTATTGAACTTGGCCGTCGCGCGTGTACTTTTGCTGATCACAGCCACTTGGTCATCAGGTTCCGCCCCTCTTCTTTGAACCCTGCTTTCCGGTAGAGTGACTGTGCGGGCTGGTTTTCCCGGCCAACTTCCAGGCGCAATGCCTGGATACCAGCTTTCCTGCACAAGTCTTCAGCAAACGGCGGTACCGACTTCCCCAGTTTCCGCCCGCGATATATTTCCCGTATATAGACTTCATCCAATAGGGCAAAGCGGCCATGGAATTCCAGGCTGAAGCAGAAAGTCAGGGCAAAATAGCCAGCCAGTTCGCTACCGTGGAAGATGAGATAAATCTCTCCGTGCTCGGGCTTCTCGATTAATCGATCGATCGCGCGGATGGCCGCCGATTTTTCAAAATGCATTTCCTGCTGCGTGTAAAACTCTTTCATCATTTCCAGCAGAGAGGGAATTTCCTGTTCAGAGAGAAGCTGGAAGAGTGCGTTCATAAACGCGATTCTAGAATGAAATGCATTTTTGCAAAACCCAGCCGGCAGCTATAATGACCCACCATTTCTAACTTACTGGAGACCCAATGCTTGAGCGCAGGGCTTTTCTTGCCGTTTGTTCCCGTTTTGGACTGGCTACCACCTTACTGCCCGGAGTGCTCTGGGCTATGGCTGACGAAAAGGGAAAAATCACGCGCGAGATGATTGATAGTGCCGCGTCAGTCGCTGATGTCCACATTGCCGACGAATATAAGGATGTGATGCTGGAAGGGCTCAACAGCTATAGCGAAGGCTTTGACGCCATCTATGCACTGCATATCAAAAACGAAGTTGCTCCCGCGATCATCTTTGATCCGGTGCTTCCCGGGATGAAGTTTGAAACCGAGCGGCGTCCCATAAAGATTTCCGCTGTGCCTGGTGCCGCGGCAGTTGCGCCGAAAAACCTGGAGGACGTGGCATTTTATTCCGTGCGCCAACTGGCTGAGTTAGTGCGCACAAAGAAGGTTTCTTCCGTTGCATTAACGGAAATGTATATCGTGCGGCTCAAGCGTTATGACCCGGTGCTGCATTTCGTGATCACGCTGACTGAAGAACGTGCCATGGTCCAGGCCAAGGAAGCTGACCGGGAAATTGCGGCAGGGAAGTATCGCGGTCCGTTACATGGTTTGCCATGGGGAGCTAAAGACCTGTTGGCGGTCAAGGGTTATCGCACCACGTGGGGTGCAGGCGGATTTGAAGAGCAGACGTTTGACGAGGATGCCACAGTCGTTAAACGGCTCGACGCTGCTGGCGCTGTGCTGGTGGCCAAACTTACGCTGGGCGCACTGGCCCAGGGTGATAAATGGTTTGGCGGCATCACGCGCAATCCCTGGAATACCGGGCAAGGCTCCAGCGGCTCGTCTGCAGGATCTGCTTCAGCAACTGCCGCTGGCTGCGTTGCGTTTGCCATTGGTTCAGAAACGCTAGGTTCAATTTCCTCTCCGTCCACCCGATGCGGTACAACCGGCCTCCGTCCAACGTTTGGGTTTGTGCCACGCACTGGCGCCATGGCGCTCTCCTGGACCATGGACAAACTCGGCCCGATCTGTCGCTCCGTGGAAGATACCGCCATCGTTCTTAGCGTGATCCACGGGCCTGACGGTCATGATCGCACCGTGCGCGATGTAGCGTTCAACTGGGATGCCAATCTGGACTGGCGCAAGTTGCGCGTTGGATATTTAAAAGCTGATTTTGAGCTTCCACCGCCCACACCCGAACCACCAAAGGAAGAAAAAGAGCTCAGCGCCGAAGAAAAGAAAAAGCGGGATGAAGACGCTGCCAATCGCGCATCGGCGATGACGCGTCGCAATTATGACCACAAATTTGACGAAGCCGCCCTGGCAAAGCTACGCGCCATGGGTGTAAATCTGATTCCCGTCGAGTTTCCTAAGTATCCGTATCAGGCAATGCGCAGCATTCTGCTGGCTGAAGCTGCGGCTGCTTTTGATGATCTAACTCGTAGCGGGAAGGACAAGCTTCTCACCCAGCAAACGCGAGATGACTGGCCGAATACTTTCCGCAGCGCTCGCTTTATCCCGGCCGTGGAATACATACAAGCCAACCGCGCCCGCATGGCCGCCATGGAACTTGCAGCAAAAGTCTTTGAACAGGTAGACGTGATTGTTGCCCCCACATTCAGCACGCAACTGTTGATCACAAATCTCACCGGACATCCGGCGATTATTCTGCCCAACGGGTTCCGGGGCGAGGATACGCCCAAAGCACGTGTGCGCGAAAATGGCGAAGTGGATGCCGGCGGGCCTGGCACGCCGCTGAGCTTGACCTTCCTGGGCCAACTTTATGGTGAATCCAAAATGCTGGCGCTGGCGAAGGCCTACCAGGATGCAACTGATTTCCATCAAAAACACCCGCAGTTGGATGCGGAACTTAAGAAATAATCCGGTAGGGAATTGCGGAATTTGCCTTGGCGCAGTAATCTACTTTTTACCTATTGCTGTCATAGAAGATTTTGTATCTATATGCGATACAAATTGATTTCTGCACATGAAAGTGTGTGATGGATTGAGGCGATTATCATCCGCGTAATCATTGGGGAATGTGGTCAATTACGTTCAGGACAATTCGTCGCCTGGCACCTAAGTTCGGGAAAAACCAATATTATGTTCCAAAAATGGAACAGAGCGCTTTGCCTGGAAGGTGTGAGCAATTGCCGGGACAAAATGCATAAGAATATAAAGTGATCTCACGTAAGTTCCTGAATTCATGTTCTTTAGTGATGTGATCTGGTCGTGACGTCATCACTCCAGAATTCGCCATTGGGCATGTTAAAGATGCGTGAATACGGGAAAGAGTATCTGATTGCAATTGTTTGTGGCACGTTTTAACTTCTCCTGTACTCTATTGGCAATCTTTAATGCACTTCTAAGCAAAATTGGAGGAAACAAATTTTATGAAGATCGCAATGCGCTTGCTCGTTCTCACAGCTCTGGTTGCATCAAGCTTTGCTCAAAGCAATTTATTGTCTGGTCCCGGAACGAATCCAGGCATGCCCCCGGTATTGTCTGGTCCTGGAACAAATCCAGGAATGCCACCCCGCGTCTCAGTATTGTCTGGTCCCGGAACAAATCCAGGCATGCCCCCGGTATCGGTATTGTCTGGACCCGGAACAAATCCAGGCATGCCGCCGCGTGTTGTCGGTTAAGGTTGAATCATGCTGCAGCAACGAGGAGCAGTATGTGCACCATGAATTTTAGGCTTTGTGCTTTACTGGCGGCTGATTTAGTCTGGCCGCCAGGATGACTACACAAAGCTGGCCACTGTTTGTAATGGACTGGATCGGGCTCCCTGCGCTCGCCCTTCTGGCTGGCATTCTTTTCTATCGCCGTTGGCACCGTGAATTCCCTTTTTTCTTTATCTATGTAGTCGCAGCCGGAGTGATTGGTCTGTTGCGCCTGGCAACTTCCAGTTTTTCCATGTACTTGAAAATCTATTGGATATCAGATGCGCTACTCGCTGCATTTGCACTTTTAGCTACCTATGAGCTGTTCGTAAAACGCCTTTTTCCTGGTTTTTATCGAATCCGTTTTTATCGTTTTCTTTTTCCCGCAATTGCAGTTTTGTCCACTTTGGTGGCGGCTGGCACCGTGCTGTTTGGCGGACATTTTTCGGTTCTCAACAAGACAATCCAGGTTTACGAGTTTCTGCGTGCCGCAGTTCTTTTCCTTTTTGTCGCACTCATGTTGATTATGGGAAGGCAATGGGACAAGCAGGAATTTGGTATTGCCTTTGGGTTTGGACTGGATGTTTCCGTCACAATCGCCATTATTGGTATATGGACACAAACCTCGAACAAAAGCGTCGAGTTGGGACGTTGGTCTGTTCTTGCTTATGACATTGCCTGCATTTTATGGCTCTATTGCTTCTGGTCAGTCCCAAAAACTCAATTGCCCCCGTCGCTGCCGGCCGGGGCATTGCATGAAGCAAAAAAATGGGAAGATACTCTCAAGAGCTTCATCACTTCAGGAAAGCATTAAGTCTTGTGCGGTTTTGAGGAGGGTAGTAGCTTTTTTACAGGCTCTGCGCAAGGGCTTCATTCAAGCTGTGAAACTTCAGGCAGGTAAGGTTATCGGCTTTATCTTTGAGTTGAGCATACGCAGGAAGCAGGCTTGAGGAGACCAGGCCCTGAACGTCATTGCAGGTGACGGCCGAAAACAGCGGGATCCATTGCAGTACATTTCTGACTTGCAACACGATCAACCCCATGAAGGTGTATAGCCGCACATGAACGCCGGCATCAACCATCTCTTGTGCTAATGATGCAATCAACTGATTGCCGCTGCGCAACTGGGTATAGCCAACTTGCTGCAACAGAGCAGCATTGTGTGACATACGGCGCAGGCATTCCATGGTAAGCCCAACTTGCTCCCGGTAAATCTTCAGCAGTTCTTCCTGGCCGTAGGTTTCCTGGAGATAACGTTGTTGTGCAGGATCAATAAGATGGGAAAGGACTTCCATATTCACCGGAAGGAACGAGTTCATCAAATCACCCAGTTCCACTCCTTGAGACTGTCTCCGCCGCAGGTTTAAAAACGCTGCATAAAGAAACAGCAGGATGATTCCGACTGATAAACCGATCCAAATAGCGAACATGGTATTGGGCATTCTTTGGTCTCAGGTGTTACACGCAAGACTCTACCCCCAGGCGAAGCCAAGGTCAATCTAAATTGCTCTAAATCGCTGGCACTTTGGTAATTCTTTTCTTTTCCAAAATGGAACAGCTGCCTCTGCCTGTATTAGCCTGATTTCATGGGGTTTCCCGGACATCCTTCTTAATCTTGAGCGGCCCTCCGTGTACTCATAAATAGATGACCTGGCAAAGCGGCCCAGTCCAAAACTGCTCGTCTTAGACACGGGAAGGCGATGGTGAAGCGCTTTTCAGCTGTATTTCTGGGTGGCTCTTGCTTCGCAAAAGGTTAGAGGGGATTTAATTTTTCTTGACACGGCTTTCTAAGTTGCTGTAATTTTCATCCCTGCCTTGACTGTATTTGAAGCAGATCAAGGAGCATTTCCGGATCTTTACTTCAAGTTTGTACCCGTCACCTTTTGGCAGACAATTTCTAATCGTCTGCAGTACGGTAAAGGTTCTCGCCCCAAGAACAAGTTGATTGCATGCAGTGTCTCGTAATCACGAAGGCAATATTTGCCTTGTTTTTGCGTGCCACGCCAATTGCGGGATAGTTCTTTGGGAAAAAGCCAGGGTAAATAACGCTGTTATGTAGTGCACTCGATCAGCAAAAATGATCTTCGCATTCGCGCGTTTCATCCTGTCCGCCTCCTGCAGAACTTTCACGAAAATTGTTGATTGTTGATCTCCGTTGCTATTTGTTTTGTAGCTGCATTGTTCTGCGTTGGCGTTATTTATCAACCCAGAGAATGCTTGAATTTTCCTTCCCGTCCACTTTTGGCAGACAAGTCCTAATCGTCTGCAGGCACGGCAGTTCTCGCTGCAAAGTGTGTCATTCAAAAATTTAGGAGGAACTCGCAATGACGAGGCGGAAATTCCCATTCGTAAGTCTTATTCTGGTCACACTCTTGTTTGCCGACATGGCAATGGCACAGACAGACCCTGGCGTCCGTGGTGGAGCGGCGGGCGCAGGCGGGGCTTTGCCATCCGTTGCCGCCAATAACCCCGCTGGTAGTCTGGCATTCTTCAACGATGCTCTGGCTACATTCAAAGAAGTTGATTCAGTTTCCGGAACCATTGAAGCAGGAGCCGGCCTTGGACCGCGCTTTAACTCCAGAAGCTGCGCTTCCTGCCATGCTCAGCCTGCTGTAGGCGGCAGCGCGCCTGCTGTCAATCCACAAGTAACCGACGCTACCGCGGATGGCGCCAGAAACACTCTCCCATCCTTCATTACCGCCAACGGGCCGGTGCGTGAAGCGCGTTTCCCATTTTTCTTCAACTCGGTTGGAAATCCTGATGTCAATAATCCAAACGGCGGAGTGGAAGACCTGTTTACGATTACAGGCCGAACCGATGCTGGGACTTGCAATCTGCAGCAGCCCAGCTTTGCGCAGGCTGTAGCCACGGGCAACGTTATCTTCCGCGTTCCTACGCCGACGTTTGGCGCCGGATTGGTGGAAAACATTGATGATTCAACCCTGCTGGCCAATGCAGCGGCCAATTCTGGTGCATTCGGAACCAGCGGGTCCTTCAATCGGAGCGGTAATGACGGTACCATCACCCGCTTTGGCTGGAAGGCGCAGAATAAATCATTGATGATTTTTGCCGGTGAAGCCTACAACGTGGAACAGGGCGTAAGCAATGAAGCATTTACCCAGGAGCGTCCGCTGCCTGGTGAAGGTGCAACCACGGGTTTGCCGGCGAATTGCCGCATCAATGGCACGCCCGAGGACACAACGCATTTCAATACAGACAATCTTGGTGCGTCCAGTGACGTGGTGAAGTTTGCTATCTTCATGCGCCTCACGGCTCCGCCAACACCCTCTACAACAGTGCCCGGAGGCGCCACTTCCATCAGCAATGGCCGCGCGCTTTTTAGCTCCATTGGGTGCACCTCTTGCCACACGGCCTCGCTCACTACTTCGGCGTCCTCAATTACGCCTGGGTTGGGTAGCGCCGCGGCAAACCTGTTCAGCGATCTGGAAGTCCATCACATGGGCACAACGCTGAACGATAACGTGAGCCAGGGCGGAGCGGGCGGAGACCAATTCCGCACAGCTCCTCTGTGGGGACTCGGCCAGCGCATTTTCTTCCTGCATGATGGCCGTACCTCCAATCTGCTGAATGCTATTTCCGCGCACGCCAGCAGCGGCTCGGAAGCTAACACTGTGATCTCGAATTTCAATTCGCTCACAGCCACGCAAAAACAAAACCTGCTGAACTTCCTGCGCTCGCTGTAGGTTGATTCAGTCAGCATTTCGGGCGAGACGTAAATGTCTCGCCCGGCTTCTTCGCTTCAATAAAAGGGGCAACTGTGCGACACAAATTTTTCTTTGGTCTTTTTCTTTTTAGTTTGCTTTATCTGCCGGCTTCAGCTCAAACCGGTGGTGCTGCAGATCAGCCTGAGATCCCGCAGGGCGGCGACTTCTCCATCAATCCAAATCCCCAGAAGGTGCCGAGTGGAATTCTTGTGAAAGGCGCCATGCCGGACGCAAGTGATTCTTCTACTCCGATTCCGGAAGGTGGTACGGTCACAGAGAAGGTTTATAACAACTCGTACTTTGGATTTTCCTATCCGCTGCCCGCCGACTGGCGCCAAAAGTTTGCCGGCCCGCCCCCATCCGATAGCGGATACTATGTGCTGGCACAAATTGAGCCCGCCAAATCATTTACGGGGCCCAATCGCGGTTCCATACTGATCAGCGCCCAGGACCTGTTCTTTAGCTTGTCACCCGCCAGGAATATGATCGATCTGGTCGAATACAAAAAAAGCAGGCTCAGTAGCGACTACAAGCTTGAACGCCAGCCCGATGTCGTCAAAATTGCCGGACGGCCTTTCATTCGCATGGATTACATGTCGCCGGTTGCGGAGTTGCATTGGTACGTGCTGACCACGGAAATCCGCTGCCACACCGTGGAATTTATGTTGACCAGCCGCGATACAGCAATGCTGGAAAGCCTGGTTCAAGGCATGGATAAAATGCAGACATTGGATCAGGCTTCCGCAAATGCAGCCGGAAGCAGTAGCCCGGTGTGTCTAAGGGATTATGCCAGCGGGGACAACATACTGCAGAGAGTTGAACCGGCGTTTTCCGCGCATAAATTTAATCCCGTTCCGGTCAGGATCACGATCGACAGATACGGCAAGGTAAAGCATGTTCATGTAATCAGCGCGTTTCCCGAGCAGACCAGGGCGATTATCGATGCGCTGCTGCAGTGGGAGTTCAAGCCGTACAAAGTGAATGGGCAGCCCGTGGAAGTGGAGACAGGAATCATGTTTGGGATGCCATCGCAGCTAAGGAAAGCTTCGAGGGGAAAAGTTTCGGATTGAATTGGTAAATGGGTAAGTTGGTAAATTGGTAATTTGAAAAGCACAGCCGACTTATTTTTATCATTCGCGGTTTGGGATTGGCTTTTAAGGGTACCCCGACTGATCCAGGAAGCTTTTGATTTTTCAATTACTAAATTACTAAATTACAAATTACCAAATTACCAACTTACCAACTTACCAACTTACTCATTTACCAATTCCTTTCTCGGCCCTTGACGGGTGCTCTCTGGTCGAATATAACTTCTCTCCATCTGGTATTGGGAAGCGCGGTGAGAATCCGCCACTGCCCCGCAACTGTATGCGCTGAGAACTTGAGCCACATGCCACTGGGAAGATCCGGGAAGGCGCTTCAAGTTCAGTGAGGCGTAAGTCAGGAGACCGGCCAGATGCCCGTCACTGGGCGTTTCCGGCTGCGCAGGGAGAGCCGGAGAGCTTTCTTGCAACATGAGGTTCGGTCCATTTTGCTTTCGGAAAACCGTTCCTGGGTCCCGTTACATGATCCGCGTTTTGCATTCCCCCGGGACTATCGGATGGGGGTTGCGCAACGATGAGTCGGTTTAACGTGAGCTCAATCGGAATAGTTCTTCCATAAGCGTTCTGAAATCGTTCCTTTACACGCGCAAGAGGCTTTCCGCCACCGTCGCGCCATAAACGGTTCCCATTGACTACTTCGCGGGAGGAGTCTCGAAAGATGAAAACCTTTTTTTGTGCCAGCCTTTTCCTGGTACTCGCATTCACGGCATTCCCATCACACGTTGCCGCTGCCGGCGGCAGTATTCATGGAACGGTTACCGATCCGCTGGGCGCCGTTGTTCCCGAAGCGCAGGTGCAATTATTGCGTGAAGGAAAACTGGTTGCTGCCACCACGACAGACGCGTCAGGAAATTACCGATTCGCTCCGCTCGCACCGGGCCGCTATCAGGTAAAGACCCAGGCCCCGTCATTTACCTCAGAGCAGAGCGATGCCGTCTATGTGGGAAACAGCAGCAATCCGGCAGTCGATCTCACACTTAAAATCGGCACCGTGTCACAGCAGATCGTTGTTTCAGCGACGGGCACAGAGCTGCCGGACACGCAGACGGGCGCTTCCGTCACGGTTGTCACCTCAGGCCAGTTTCAGCACAAGCTTGAAGTGCTGGAGCCATTGCGCGAGGTCCCCGGTGTACAGATATTGCAAAACGGACAACGCGGAATTAATGAATCGCTCTTTATCCGCGGCGGCGCAAGCAATGCAAACAAAGTGCTGCTGGATGGTATCTCCATCGATGAGATTGGCGGTACCGTGGATTTTGGCAGCGTCTTCACTACCGGAATCGACCAGATAGAAGTCCTGCGCGGACCCAATAGCGTGCTCTATGGCTCAGACGCTCTGGCTGGAGTTGTGAATCTAAGCACTGCCAGAGGCACCACATTCCTGCCGCAGTTCAGTTATGCGGTTGATGCTGGAAATTTCAACAGCCTTCACAATGACGCATCACTGGGCGGGATTTTCAAGCAATTCGATTATTTTTCTGAATTCTCGCGCCAGGATGGCGGCAACTCTTCTCCCAGCCCGGCATTTCATAACGCTACTTATGCCGGTAACTTTGGCTGGACGCCCGGCGCCTCCACCGATCTGCGAGTGACCATCCACCGCATTGCAGCGAAAGTGGATGTTCCTAACGCTATTGATTTTTTCGGTATCGCCGACGATTCATTGCAAACGGAAGATGCCACTTACATTGGCGTTACGCTGCAAAACCAGACAACTGAACACTGGCATAATTTGCTGCGTTACAGTGCCACGAGGGAGGACTCGGAGTTTGTGAACCCATCGCCAACTGGCATTTTTGACGCTGGATCCGGGAACTTCCTGGGGAACGTTGTTACTATTCGCGGAGCCAATGGTTTCAGCACGACCGGCCAGGCGATCCTTGATTTTGCTGGGACATATCCGCAGCAATTTTTCACCTTGAACAATCGCGACGCGCTTAGCTTTCAATCCGATTATGCTTTCGGGTCGCATCTCACTGCGCTGTTTGGCTTCCATTACGAGAACGAGCGGAGTGCAGCGCCGGCTGAGCGGACGAATTTCAGCTATGCCGGAGAAATCCATGGCAATTTATTCAGCCGGCTCTATGCCACTCTTGGGGCGGGAATAGAAAAGAATGCCATCTTTGGCGTAGCCGCGACGCCTCGCGCATCTTTGGCTTACTACCTCATCCGGCCTAGAGCCAGCGGCCTTCTGGCCGGGACCAAGCTGAGATTCAATTACGGGCAGGGAATTCAAGAGCCGGATGTTTTTTCCGCCGATAATTCGCTGTTCGCGCTCTTGTCTCAGTTGCCTGGCGGACCACAGCTTATCTCTCAGTTTAACGTTCAACCCATTAGTGCGGTACGCTCGCGCAGCTTTGATGGCGGCGTTGAGCAACTTGGCTGGAACGGCAAAGCGAAACTCTCAGCTGTTTTCTTCTATAACCGCTTTACCAATCAGGTTGAATCGGTCGGGCAGGGCGGGTTGATCCAACTTGGCGTACCGGCCGATGTGGTAGCACAGCTGCCTTTTGGAGCCTCAGTCAATTCATTGGCCACACGTTCGTTGGGCGCTGAAACTGCTCTTGAACTTAATCTGGGACATGGGTTTACAACGCGGGCCGCATATACCTATCTTGATTCGGTTGTGCAGCACTCCTTCTCGAGCGACGAACTCTTCCCCTCATTCAATCCGGCATTTCCTGATATTCCCATTGGGGCTTTCTCGCCTTTGGTCGGCAACCGGCCTTTCAACCGCGCTCCACATACCGCAAGTTTTTATCTTGCATATGCTCGGCCAAAGTTGACGCTTTCATTCAGCGGGAATTATGTCAGCCGCCGGGACAGCAGCACGTTCCTGTTTGATTCATTTTTCGGCTCTACCATGCTTTTGCCTAATCACAATCTGGCTGAGGCTTACGAGAAGTTTGATGTTGGCGGCGGCTATCGGCTGAGCCGTTATTTACAACTCTACGCAGCTATCGAAAACCTGGCCGACGAACACTATGATCCGGCCCCGGGTTTTCCTGCTCTTCCGTTGAATGTTCACGGTGGAATCAAGCTGACGCTGGGAGGAGAATCCAGGAAATAAGCAGAATGCCCGGCGGCTGATTTGCTCTACAGGTTCTATGAAGAACCGCATATCGGCAGCCGGGTCTTTTCTTTCAGTACGGTTTGTGGTGACCAAAGGCCATCTACTAACGACCTCATGCCAGCCAGGCATACTTGAACTTATGATGTTCCGTGGAAGGCCGTTTGGACCGTACTCCCCATGGAACTTGCAGTCGAAAATAAACTAAACACCGCGCAGCACTACTCGCCGACATCGACGCCTGTTCTGGATGTTTTCCGCCCGCTGCCTCCGCAGAGTAAAGAAAACCTCAGCGCGGGAGAATATTTTCTTGCCAGCAGTCTGGTGATCCTTACGCTGGTTGGCCTGCCAAGCCTGCGTACCGTGATTGAGACTGCGCCGGCTTACTGGGCTGTTCTCATACCTTTGATCGCCGTACTGTGCTCCGGAATTGTCCATGAGGCGGGACATCTGCTGGCGGGATTGCTTTTCGGCTTCAGACTCAAACAAATCAGGATTGGCCTGCTCCGCCTGGGTAAACATGTAAATGGCCGGGCACTTTATTGTGGCGATGTTCTCACGCTGGGTTTCATGGTGCTTGAGCCACGGGCAAGCGAAGAGGATAATGGCGCATTGCGCCGCCGCTTATGGTTCCTGCTGCTGGGTGGTCCTCTGGCCAGCCTGTTGTTGGCTGGGGCGTTGGAATTTTCTTACACCATGGCGCAGCCGCGCTTCCTCTCCGCCTTTGGCTTGCATGTAGGCGCTGCATTTTCTTCACTGTTCGCGATTGCTGCTCTTCTTCCTGACGTGAACCGCCGCGGGAATTTCTCCGACGGGGCACGCCTGCTGATGTTGATGAAAAACGATGGTAAAGCGGAACGATGGTTTTCCAATATCCGCTGCCAGATTGCTCTGAATCAGGGGCGGCATCCCCGTGATTGGGACCAGGCTTGCGTCAGCCGTGCTGCGGTCGTCAATGACGATTCACGAGATGCCCTTATGGCGCGCTGGCTGGCTTATCTGTGGGCCGCTGAACGCCAGGACATCACCTGTGCAACCAAGTATCTTGAAGGCGCTCTGGAATTGCTGGCTTATTCAACGCCGAGATTGCGCGATCAGTTGTTTCTGGAAGCAGCCGTCTTCCAGGCATGGTTTCGCGATAATCCTTCCAAAGCGCTTTTTTGGGTCTACCGTATCCGCAACAAAAAGCTCACGCGCCTGCAGAAGTTGCGGCTTGATATAGCCCTGCTGTGGGCAGAAGGCCGCTTGTTTGACGCCTGGGAAAAACTGGGTACAGACTATCTCGCTGAGCTGCAGGAAGTGCCGGCTTCGCCCGGGCGCACGCTGGCCGAGGAAAGCGCGGCGGAATGGAAGCGCCAGATGGAGTCGCGCATGCTCACTCGCGCCTGGCGCAGCATGTATTCGCTCTCCCGGCAGCTTGAGCCTTCCGCGTTACAGGAAGGATTTTCCGCGTCGCAAAAACAGAAAATTGCTTCGTGGTAGTATCCTCTGGTGTCCACTTCCAGGAAATTGCAGCGAGGGGGACGTGTAAAATCGCGGCCTCCACAAAACCCTACTCATCTGGTTGTAATCACCGGCATGTCCGGCTCAGGGAAAGCCTCGGTGCTCAAGGCGTTTGAGGACCTGGATTATTACTGCGTCGACAATCTGCCCATCGATTTGATTCCCCGCTTTGCCGATCTGGCCAAGCAGTCCGCGGAAATTGAAAAAGCGGCGCTGGTAGCTGATATCCGGGAAGGTGAGCAACTCAAGCGGCTGCCCAGGATCATTCAAACGTTGCGCAAGCAGATTAAGACTACGGTGGTTTTTCTTGAAGCCTCGGATGAGGCCCTGCTGCGCCGTTTTAGTGAAACTCGACGGCCCCACCCGCTGGGAAAAGACTCCACCGTGAAGAGTGCGCTCAAGAAAGAGCGCCGCATGATTCAGCCTATCCGTGCGATGGCGGACATGGTGGTGGACAGCTCTAAATTCAACGTGCATGAACTGCGTTCGCACATCACCAGCAAATTTACTTCCGGAAGCACCGACAAAGGTCTTCTGGTTTCCATCGTAAGCTTTGGATACAAGGTCGGAGTTCCCAATGACGCGGATCTGCTGTTCGATGTACGCTTCCTGCCCAATCCGCACTTTATCCCGGCATTCCGTCCTCTCACGGGACGCCATCCGAAGGTAGCTAAATACATACGCTCATTTCCGCAGACACAGGAGTTTATTGATCGCATCTCCGCTCTGCTGGTCTACCTGATTCCACACTATGTGCGCGAAGGAAAGAGCTATCTCACGATTGGCTTTGGCTGTACCGGCGGCCAGCATCGCTCCGTGCTGATTGGTGAAGAGGTGAAGAAGCTTCTGGGCAAATCGGGATACCGGGTGAAGGTGGTGCATCGCGATGCGCCTAAATGATTAACAGTACTTTACCATCAACCATTTGTCCCTGATTCAGCCGCGCTCCTTTAGAATGGAAGGAATGCTTTCTGCCCCCATGGGTGTCTTATGCGACAACTGACGCGGTTGTTGGCATTTCTCCGTCCGTACATGCCGCAGTTTATCGGCTCAGTCTTACTTATGGCTGTGGTTGGAGCGATGGACGCCTTTCGCATTCTGCTGATGGGGCCAATCATTGACAGAGTGTTGAATCCCAAAACACCAGGCCGCTCTCTTACCTTGTTTAATATTCCGGGATCACAACATGCGGTTTACCTGCAGGATTTTGTCCCTCAGCATTTTGCCAACCCTCTTACCGTGGTTGCGGTGGCATTGGTCAGTAGTGCGCTGATTAAAGGCATTTGCGATTATGTTGGCACTTATCTTGTCAACTATGCCGGGTTCGGGTTGATCACAGACCTGCGTAATCGTTTGTATGACACGATTCTGCAGCGCTCTATCTCGTTTTTCTCCAGACACGCCACTGGCACGCTGGTTTCTACGGTGGTCAATGACGTAGAAAAAGTCCAGGTTACACTCACGATTGCGCTGGCAGAGTTTTTGCAGCAGTTTTTTACGTTGCTCTTCCTGATTGGCGTGGTGATTGTGCTGGGGCACAAGCTGGCGATTGTGCTGCTGATTTTTGTTCCCTTTGTCATCGTTTCGGCGGGAAAAATTGGCCGCCGCGTTCGTACCACCACGCGCAGGGGACAGGACAAGCTGGCTGACATTCAAAATATTCTGCATGAAAGCATTGCCGGCAACCGGATTGTGAAAGCCTTCACCATGGAGGAATGGGAGAGCCAGCGTTTTGATGCCGCTGCAAGAAGGCTCTTCCGCGCCAACCTGAAATCAGTTGCTGTCCAGGCCGTCAGTTCGCCGCTGATGGATATTATTGGGGCTCTGGCCATAGCATTGCTCCTTTGGCTGGGACGAAGCCAGATCAATAGCGGCGCTATGACTCCGGGTATTTTCATCGCCTTCATCATCGCGGTTTTCCGGCTATACGATCCCGTCCGCAAAATGGCTTTTTTCAATAACAGCTTCCAGCAGGCACTGGGCGCCTCGCAGGAGATATTCCATTTAATTGACGAGGAAGACGACATCAAGGAGAAGCCTGGCGCCATTGTGTTGCCTGCCTTTCGCGAGCGCGTGCGTTTTGAGGACGTCACTTTTTCTTATACCGGCGCCAATGGCTGCGAGCCCGAGATACTGCGCAACATAAGCCTGGAAACACGTGCCGGGGAGGTTGTTGCCATTGTGGGCTCCAGCGGCGCGGGCAAGAGCACGCTGGTGCATTTGATCCCCAGATTTTTTGATGTGACTTCAGGGGCCATCAAGCTCGACGGCCACGATATCCGCGATGTTACGCTGGCCTCGCTGCGCGCCCAGATCGGCATTGTGACGCAGGAAACTATTTTGTTCAATGATACGGTCCGCAACAATATTGCCTATGGACAGCCGCACGTTACCGAGGAAGCGGTGATTGAAGCCGCCAGAGCGGCATTGGCGCATGATTTTATTCTTCGCCTGCCTGAAGGCTATAACACGATCATCGGCGAAAAAGGACTGCGCCTCTCCGGCGGCGAGCGCCAGCGCATCGCCATTGCCAGGGCGTTGCTGAAGAATGCTCCTATCCTGATTCTGGATGAGGCTACTTCTGCTCTGGATACGGAGTCAGAATCACTGGTGCAATCGGCTTTGCAAAACCTGATCTCCGGCCGCACCGTCTTTGTGATTGCCCATCGTCTGACGACCGTCCGGCACGCTGACCGCATTGTGGTTCTGGAAGGCGGCCATATCACTGACTCCGGCACGCATGAAGACCTGCTGACGCGCCTGGGGACTTATCGCAAATTATATGAATTGCAGTTTATGGATTTAGACGCCAAAATGGGTGACGAAGCTGGCATTATTGCCCGCGAGCCTCAGATCAAAAACTGAAGATTAAAACTAAAAGGTCCCAAGAACAAAACCATGTCTATCCGTTCCATGACCGGATTCGCGCAGGTAAAGTCCCTTGCAGGTGAGGGGACCTCATTTACTCTCTCGTTGAAATCTGTGAATCACCGTTTTCTTGATCCCCAGCTCCGTCTGCCGCTTGAATTGGATGAGTTGGAAATGAAGATTCGCCGCATCCTGAAAGAACGGCTGGCGCGTGGACACGTGGAAGTTACTCTCAGCGTGGACCGCCGCGGCGGTGGAGGCTACGAATTTAATCGCGAGATGGTTGGCGGTTACGTTGAGGCATTTCGCAAAGCGACGAAGGAATACGGCATTACAGGCGAGCCTGATCTGAACAACGTTTTTCGCATGCCCGGCGCACTCGGGGCCACCTTGCCTCTCGATGGAAATTTTGAAGCTTCAGTCCTGGCCGCACTCGATCTGGCTATCCAGAAACTCAACCTGATGCGCGAACAGGAAGGCCGTGGCATGGAAGCCGAGCTTCGCCGCCGCCTGGATTCGCTGGAGCAGGCGACGGAAGAGGTTTCCAAGCTGCGTGCCGGCGTGTCGCGCGCTTACATGGAGAAAGTCCGGTTGCGCATGCAGGAGTTGCTGGAAAACGCAGACCAGGACCGCATTCTTCAGGAAGCCGCCATCCTGGCGGAGCGCAGTGACATACAGGAAGAGCTCGTCCGTCTGCACACGCATATTGAACATTTCCGCAAGCTGCTTGACCAGGCCGAGGAAGCAGGCAAGAAACTTGATTTTCTTCTGCAGGAACTGAACCGCGAGGCCAACACATTGCTGTCTAAAACCTCCAGTGTGGCTGGTGACGGCCTGCGCATCACCGAGCTTGGCCTGCAGATGAAATCTGAAATTGAAAAATGCCGCGAGCAGGTGCAGAACCTGGAATGAGCGGCATACTTTATATCATCTCAGCGCCTTCCGGCTCCGGCAAAACCACGCTGGTGAACGAGCTGCGGCAGTACGTGCCCAGCCTGGAGTTCTCAATTTCTTTTACCACCCGCCCGCCGCGCGGTAGTGAACAGGATGGCCGCGAATACCACTTCATTACGCATGAGCAATTCGAAGCGATGATCAGCCGCGACGAATTTCTGGAGTATGCGCTCGTTTTCGGCAATTACTATGGCACGACCAAGTCCGTGTTGCAGCAGGCGAGAGAGCGCGGTAATGACGTGCTGCTCGATATCGATGTGCAGGGCGAGCGCCAGGTAAAGCAAAAAATGCCGGATGCCGTGAGTATTTTTGTGCTGCCGCCGAGCCGGACGGAGTTGGAATCGCGCTTGAGGAAACGCAGCCTGAGTGAGAACGTACATGCGGAAGAGGTGATTCGCCGCCGCCTGGATACCGCCCGCAGGGAAATCGAGAAGTATCCAAATTATGATTACATTTTGATTAATGACCGGCTGGAACAGTCCGTGGACCGGTTGCAGGCGATTGTGCTGGGGGAACGGATCAGGCGTTCCGGTATCTCACCATCCGGGGAAGAAAAGCGCTACCTGAAGACTGCGGAAACCTGCCGGAAATCACAGATGGAAGAAGAGATCAAAGTGATTTTGAATTCCTTTGATGAAGTTGGCCGCACGTAAGCATTCGACATGAATATGAAATGGATCGTGGTGTTATTGATCTTGCTGCTGGTCTGCGGCGCCACTGCACAAAGCAAACATCCTCATTTTTCTGAGCAATTAACATTTAGCGCGGAAGATGACACGGTGAAAAAGCCAGTGGCAATTCCTCAGGATGTGCTGGCCATTCTAGTGAAGGACAAGATGGTCAGCCGCGAGCTGGAAAATGAGAACCTTCCAGCCGAAAAAATTCCTCTGGCATGGTTCTCGGCTTCAGCCATTCATTTAAGTAATTCCCGCAGAACGGACTTTGTTGTGATGGCCAGAGGACCTCTGGCTGGCGGAAATGTGGTTACATTCTGGGTTTTCCGCGGCACTGCGCACGGACATGAGTTAGTGCTTACTGCGCCGATGCATAATCTGATCGTGAAAGATACGCGCTGGAATGGTTACCGGGAGATAGAGCTTGCTTCGATGAGTGCGGTGAAGGTAGCGAAAGTTTTGTGCCGCTTTGACGGCAAGCAGTATAAGGAATACGAGTCGAAGCTCGACGACATTGAGTAGACGAATTGCCGCCAGGTAACGCCAAATCATGCAATCTAAAGAGATTGCAGGTGCCCCAGCCCTGCCACTATTGTCAGCTTGCCACACAGATTACAATTTATCCATGAAGGTTGCCCTGGGTGTTACCGGCGGAATTGCTGCCTATAAGGCTGCGGAACTGGTACGTCTGCTCCAGGATCGTGGTATTCGCGTGCAGGTGGTGATGACCCGCGCAGCGCAGGAATTTGTCCGTCCGCTGACCTTTGCCGCGCTTAGCGGAGAGAAGGTGATTACAGATTTGTTTGGCGCGGGCGCGGAAGAGCCGAATATTGATTCCGCAGTCGAACATATTGCCGTGGCCCAGGCCATTGATGCTCTGGTAGTCGCACCGGCTACGGCGGACGTGATTGCCAAATTTGCTCACGGCGAAGCCAATGATTTCCTAACTACACTTTTTCTGGCTACGACGGCGCCGGTGGTTGTTGCGCCGGCAATGAATGTAAATATGTGGGAGAACGCGGCCACACAAGCCAATATTCAGGCGCTGAAAGCTCGCGGCGTTACTGTTGTGGAGCCGGATAGCGGATATCTGGCGTGTGGCATGGTAGGCGCGGGCAGGCTCGCGGCGAATGAGACTATCGTGAAAGCGGTGCTCAAATCTTTGCAGGCCGAACAGGACCTGGCGGGCGAAACTGTTTTGATCACGGCTGGCCCAACGCGGGAGCCGATTGATCCTGTGCGCTACATTGGCAACCGGTCGAGTGGCAAGATGGGATATGCGCTGGCGGAAGCGGCGTTGCGCCGTGGGGCAAAGGTGATTCTGATTTCCGGGCCAACGGCTTTGAAGCCGCCTGGATCGGCTGAGGTGCTCCAGATACAGACGGCGCAGCAGATGCGCGACGCTGTGCTCAAGAACCTTGAGCGCGCGACCATAGTAATCAAGGCGGCGGCTGTGGCGGACTTTACCGTGCGCTCCGCGACCGATGAGAAGATCAAACGCAAAGGCCCCATGACGCTGGAACTGGAGCCGACGGTGGACATTCTGGCGGAGATCGGTGCGAAAAAAGGCAGCCGCATTGTGATTGGTTTTGCCGCTGAGACCAACGATGTGCTGGCCAATGCCCGCAAGAAGCTGGAAAGCAAATCCGTGGATGCTATTGTGCTCAATGATGTTTCACAGCCGGGCATCGGCTTTGATTCTGAACGCAATGCGGTGACGATCATCACGCACGGCGGCACGGAGACTGTTCCAGAGACCAGCAAGTGGGAAGTGGCGCACAGGGTGCTGGATGCGGTGGTGAAGTTGAAAGCGGAACGCGTCGCACCTTCCGCCAAGCGTTAGGCTGTAAACACTTCCAAAATCTTAAAAGCGGATTCCTCGCTACGCTCGGAATGACAAACTTAAAAACCTGCGTCGGGTAGAATGATTCCATGCCCAAGCCTCTGGATCCGCAAACCAAAAAGCAGCTTGTGTCACGCGTGAACTATTACCGCGAGATGGGGATCTATGATTTTTATCGTCGGCCGGTTGAGGAGGGAAGTGAACTGGTTTTGCACGCAGAGGCTGAAAATTCAACTGTAGAAACTATGGCTCCAATAAAAGCAGCGACTCCATCGAGTATGGCCCCAGCAAGTATGACGCCAGCAAATATGACCCCATCAAATATGACTGTAGCAAAAACAGCCCCGGCGAAAGCAACGCCAACACCAACCGCGCTCCCGGTGATTGGCGACAAGCCTACCGCATTAAAACTCATACGCGAGGATATTGGTGACTGCACCCGCTGCCGTCTGCACAAAGGCCGCACGAATCTGGTGTTCGGCGTGGGTAATGTGAATGCGGAGCTGATGTTTGTTGGCGAAGGGCCAGGAGCGGACGAAGATGCCAAGGGAGAGCCTTTTGTCGGCCGCGCGGGACAGCTCTTGAACAACATGATTTCCGCGATGGGGATCAAGCGCGAAGATGTTTATATTGCGAATGTGGTCAAGTGCCGTCCGCCGAGCAATCGCACGCCGGAAAAAGACGAATGCGATACGTGCTCACCTTTTCTCATGCGACAGATTGATGTGGTCAGACCCAAAGTGATTGTGGCTCTGGGCGCGGTTGCAGCCAAAAACCTGTTGGCGGTCAGCGACTCCATGTCCAACCTGCGCGGCCGCTGGTATGACTTTAGAGATTCCAAGCTGGCGGTGACATATCATCCGGCGTATCTGCTGCGCGATCCCCGGCAGAAGGTGGAAGCCTGGAAAGATTTGCAGATGGTGATGAAATATCTGGGGCTCAAGCCACCGGCAAAATCCACAGAAGAATAACGCACATCTAGTTAAATTTTGTGGGACTGCGCTGGATTCCAGATTCCAACACTGAAGCTCATGGTAGAAACGCTTACGAGCAGCTTCTTCCCTTACAATCAGACAAGTCCATGCCCACCTTCTGTGACGTAGCATTGCCAGTCCCATTGGATATGGCGTTTACCTACAAGATTGCCGACCATCAGCCGGTGATCGGCGGGCGCGTACTGGTTTCATTTCGCACAGAGCGGCTTTCCGGCGTGGTTACAGCGATGCACGACAATGCGCCTTCCATGAAGGCCAAGACAGTGCTCCAGGTACTGGATACGGAGCCTGTGCTGGATGAAGGCCTGATGAAGCTGGGGCAATGGATATCCCAGTATTACCTGGCTCCGATTGGCGATGTTTTCCGCGGCATGCTACCACTGGCCGCAGAGATCAAGAAGGCCAGAATTTACCGCATGACCGAAATTGGTTACGAAGCGCTGCATGCCTCGGCGAATGTCGGGTCTACGCGCCGATCCAAGCAGGATATTGACACGCAGATGGTTGAGTATGCGGTGCTGGATTATTTGTCGATGTCTGAGGATTCGCTGGAGGGCACGATTCGTTCGGCTACGGGCGCGAACCGCCAGGTACTGGATCTGCTGCTGCGAAAAAAATGGATTGCGCGCGAAGATGCGTCTTCCGTCCGCGATGCGCTGCGCACTGTGCAGGTGGCGATGCTCAAAGAACCTTTTCCTGGAAAACCTTTTCCTGGAAAACCAGGCGGCAAGCTGAATGAGAATCAGCAGCGGATTATCACGTTTCTGCAACAACAGGCGGGGAGAGCGCT
>Ga0206965_10022_pt1 | contig 42273 bp, 39 predicted proteins | sample Alteio_BWOrgHeat_26_FD_152973 | JGI IMG/M metagenome (GOLD analysis project Ga0206965, IMG submission 152973) | Enriched cells from forest soil in Barre Woods Harvard Forest LTER site, Petersham, Massachusetts, United States -... | ecosystem: Environmental > Terrestrial > Soil > Temperate forest >...
AAGCGTGCCATTGAGAACCAAGGTATCTCCGGTACAAAGAGATGTTGCATTAGCAGTGATTTGAGCCACGGGATTAGAAAGGACAACGGTAGCTGTGGCGGAGGTAACGATATTACAGGAAGTAACAACACAGGTATAGGAGCCGCTAAGATGAACCCATTGCGTGAGGCTGTTTCCTGATAGCGGACTAAGCCAGTTGATAGTGCTCCCCTGGCTTGCTACAACGCTCAACTGCACCGAGTCTCCCGGACAAAACATGACATCCGGCAAGACCTCAACATAAGGAGTTCCGTACTGATCAACTTCCACATCATTAGTAACCAACTGGCAACCACCGACATCAGAAAACAGACAATAATAATCTCCGGCAGTGGTGGCATAAACGGTATCATCATTCCCGCCAAAAGGACCATTAGGACCTTGCCAATTATAGGTTCCTGTGCCATTACAAATCAACTGAACAGAATCATTAGGGCAGATTAATCCATCTGAAGGAGTCATGGTGATGAGGGGTTGGGGCATGGTTGTAATGGTTATAGTAGCTATAAAACTTTCTTGTGATCTACATCCATAAATATTAGTATCCATTTCATAGTATGAAATTTCATAAACTCCAGTGTGGGTAGCATAAATACTATCGGTTGTTTTCCCTGTATTCCAATGATAGGAAGGCAATCCGCTACCGATTAATAAGATACTATCTCCTGGACAAAGTACCGTATTCCCTGTTATATTTGGGTAGTAAGGAATTAAGGTAGGGACTGGATTAACGATAATATAAATCCGCCTGGTAACAGTGTCTATTGAAACAGGACCGCAAGAAGTTTGTCTTGTAATAATAGCAGTAATTGTGTACCAATTGGTTAATGCCGGATAAAATACATCATCATTTACTTGTGTAAAAGGATTATAAGATAGTACAGGATTTGTTGACCATTGGATGCTTTCAGAATTACCTGCATAAGGGTCATAAGCTAATTGAATAGGATCATAAATTATTTGTCTTAAAGGATCAGAAATAGAATCGAATAAAATCATTTCAAAATAACCGTTGGCACATAAGGAAATCGTATCCTTATGAGAAGTATCATTAGGGCAAATCATCCCTGGAATAATCGGAGTAAGCAAGCTATCAACAACAATCTGAACCTGATTGAAATTAATGCATCCGAAAGAGTCTGTAACTGTAATGCGTATATTCTCTGCATGGGTTACAGTGATCGTAGAATCATTTAGTGGACCACCTTGCCATTGGTACTTGACACTATCTAAATTTCCCGCATTTAATATAACAATAGAATCAGGCTTACATAAAACAATTGCTGTTGTATTAGTAGCATTTATGTTGATATTATGATTATCGGTAATGGTAGGTATTGGGGGATCAGGATGTATAGTTACATAGATAGAATCATGAGAAGTAAAGCATCCATCAGCAGTGGTCATGGTAACACTGTAATATCCTGGAGAATTAACATTGTAAATAACCTCCGAGTTAGATAAAGTTGACCAATTAAAGAGAAGGGAATTATAATAATAGACACAAATGTTAGCATAGGCACTCAAAGTCCCTTCTACACAAAATGAAACAGAATCTATGCGTTGACCTGTTATATAATTCTCATCGATTACAACTCCTTTAAAATCACGATTACACGAGGAATCTGTTCTCCTATATAAATCTAAAGGTTGTCTTGCGGGATCAACAGCCCTTGCAATGAATATATCACTGTTTCCTGATGTGCCTATTTCAACATAATTATTATAACTACTATCTCCGCAATAAGGGATATGCGAACAACCAAAATTGTTAACTCCTGTATTATATCCTAAGAAATGATTTTGTCTCATGGGGAAAAACAAATCTGGTGAATTGAAGCTTCCTGTAATTACTGCATTTTGTGAAGTATCTATCACAATCCCATTACCATAATCATTATCAACACCTCCTATTTGACGCGCCCACTGCCATGCTCCCGCAGCATTCCACTTCGAGACAAAGATGTCGGAATAGCCGACACTGTTGAAGATGCCTTGCCCATAAACATCGGCGTATTTGTTGAGGCGGCATCCGAAATCTCCTATTACATAGAGATTATTGGTGGCATCTATCGCTATGCCATGTGAGGTGAGGGCACCGTCAGAACTGCTGGCTGCATTCCAAAGCAGGTTCCCATTGGCATCATATTTTGCTACAAAGATTCTGTTGAAATAAGGATCATTCAGCGTGAAGTTTGTAGGAGCAGCAAAGAAGATTAAGTTGCCCTGAAAGTCGCCAGTGATGATAGGATTGCCTGCATTATCCAAGACAATTCCTGTAGGAAGGTCTTCGCCGCCGCCACCCGCCCTTCGAAACCATAATTCATTGCCATTGGCATCATATTTTATCAGGAAAATAGCATTGTACATCGGGTTGTCATGAACAAATTCAAAGGTGATGGTATCAGAGAATTGCCCGGTAACATAAATATTCCCAGTGCCATCGGCAGCCACACCCAGCCCGCGATCCACATAAGGTGCCGCACCTTGTTTCACCCAGAGGAAATTACCGTTAGCATCCAATTTCACTGTGAAGACATCTATGCTGCTATCCATACTTATCAAATGATAGGGACCGAAGTTTGCCGAGTCTTTAAACTGCCCGGTAACAATGACATTGCCGCTATTATCAACAGTAATTGCATTCCCAATATCGCTCGCTGCACCACCGCAACTCGCCGCCCAGAGACAGGTTCCGGCACTGTCATATTTCGCAATGAAAACATCCTGAAGACCTTCCGAAGTAACGCTATGCGTCCCGAAGTGCGCCGTTCCATAAAAGAAGCCCGTAATATAACTGTTGCCTTGAGCATCCGCCTTGATGGCAGTGGGTTTGTCGGTGCCTCCGCCGCCCGCTCGTACTGCCCAGATATATTGCCCTGCATGATTTAATTTGGTGATATAAATATCCGTAGAACCCGCCGAACTCAAAGTCGTAGTGCCAAAGGTGGCGGTGGTAGTGAAATATCCTGTGGAATAGGAATTGCCATTGACATCGGTGGAGATGCTGATGCCTTCATCAATCGTGGAACCGCCGGCGCGCTCGACCCAGAAGGTTTGAGCATCACAATTGATAATTGACAATTGACAATTGATAATCAGGAAGAGGATGGTTCTTTTCATCAGCGCAGTATTTGTAATTAAGGCTACAAAATTAGGTAATAATTTATTAACATCAAAATCGAGAAGCAGATTTTGGGGCTTGAAATGTTTAAGTAATTCGATAATAAAAAAGGACATTTTTAATTTATTCCCCAAAATATCTTTCCTCGAATGAAGAATAATGTCCGGAATAATACTGCTGTTTTATTCATGGCAGCTCCCAGAAAAAGGAGCAGCTATTAATAAATCAGCAAAGGAAACAGTATGAAAGAAATAAATACGACCCTAACTTCAATTGGGGTCGTACTTTCTTTAATTGGGGTCGTACTTTCTTCAATTGGGGTCGTACTTTCTTCAATTGGGGTCGTACTTTCTTTAATTGGGGTCGTGCTTTCTTCAATTGGGGTCGTACTTTCTTTAATTGGGGTCGTACTTTCTTCAATTGGGGTCGTACCAACTTCAATTAGTATCATACCAACTGCAATTAGGGTGTGGTTAATGTCTCCGGCGGTCGGATTTTAGGTGTAAAACCCTCTGAAAAGGATAAAATCATCAGTAAATACTCCATTAAATAAGGCACATTTTTTCTATCCTTTTATGACATTCCCCCTTTTCGGGGAATGCAATAAAAGGAAGATTGTCATAATTCCGATGAACCGGAATCATAACTTATAACTCCTTATTTGTGGAATACGCTCTCCATTTCTCCAGCAATTCAAGGAAATCATCGGGCAGATCGCTCTCGAAGAAAACTTTCTTTTTAGTGGAAGGATGGATGAAGCCAAGGGACTTCGCATGAAGAGCCTGGCGGGGTAATATCTTGAAACAATTCTCGATGAATTGCTTGTATTTCGTGAAGGTGGTGCCTTTCAGAATCTTGTCGCCGCCATAAGTGGCATCATTGAATAAAGGGTGTTTCAGGTATTTGAAGTGCGCACGAATCTGGTGCGTCCTGCCGGTCTCCAGCTTGCATTCCACAAGGGTCACATAGCCGAAACGCTCGATGACTTTGTAATGAGTGATGGCTTCTTTGCCGTATTCCCCACCAGGGAAAACCTCCATCACGGTGCGGTCTTTAAGGCTCCTGCCGATGTGCCCGGTAATGGTGCCCTCATCCTCCTTGAAGTCTCCCCAAACCAATGCCTGGTAAGTCCTTTCGATGGTATGATCGAAGAATTCCTTGGCAAGCATCTGCATGGCAAGTTCGGTCTTGGCAATGACCAATAACCCCGAAGTATTTTTATCAATACGATGCACCAAGCCAGGACGGATGCCATGTTCGTTACTTGAAGGCAGGTTCTGGAAATGATACACCAAAGCATTGACCAACGTGCCGGTATAGTTGCCATGCCCGGGATGCACCACCATTCCCGCCTCCTTATTGACGACCACTACCTCATGATCTTCATGCAATATATTCAAAGGAATATTTTCGGGATAAACCTCTGTATCCCTCGGCGGATGCGCCATCACGATAGAGATAATATCGGCAGGACGCACCTTGTAATTAGATTTTACAGGCTTCTCATTCACAAGAATGCTATCAGCCTCGGCAGCATGTTGAATCTTGCTACGCGAAGCATTCTGAATATGATTCATCAGCCACTTATCAATCCTTAAAGGCGACTGCCCTTTATCAACCGTGAACCTGTGATGCTCGAATAATTCCTGGTCTTCCTGATCTGGAAGGTCGTGTTCGTTTTCCATTTATTATTAGTTATGAGTTTTGAATTATGAGCAGTGAAAAACTCATAGTAATTTATTAAGCAACTATTTTGCTTTGATAGAATTTCTTAATCTGCGATTCTTCGTATTCAGAAGGAGTCATGTTTAAAATATCCATCGGCACCATAAACTTTCTTAAGGTTTGAACTTCAGGATTCATGGTCATTTTAGCCCTTTGGAATATATCTTTGTTTTCGAAGTCATCAGAAATAATGATTAAATCCAAATCACTTCCCGGTCGAATTTCTCCTGATAATGCCGAACCAAACAATGCGATTGAGTTCACTTTTAATCCACTTTGAATATAAAGACTTTTGAGATATTGAATGATTTCTTCTACTGTTGCTTTATCCATGATTGTAATTCTTTAGTTTGAGTTAATATATCTATCGTAATTTCTTTCGAATAGGTTGAAAATAGTTTTCTAAGGTCTTCCGGATATCTTGTAGGAATAGAAACTTTATTGAGGGTATTGATGAATTCAAAATCTTCTTCATTCATTTTAAGTTCTAACTTTTCAATAAAATAAATCAGGTTATGTGTTTTGGAAGGAAACTCGCCCGTCATCTTAATTAGCAATCCTTTCAAAGCTTTTTCAAGACTCAAATGACACATAAAAATACAATAAACGTTCCTACCTGAAGTGAGCATATCATTTGCTGTTTCTAAATCATAATCGGATTGAAAATACCATTCTTCATAATCCTTCCACTTTTCCATTTAACGATTGATGATTAGCTTATCGGTAAAGGAAGTCAGCGTCTTGGTATCAGTTACCTTTATCAGATAAAACCCTTCGCTGACGGATGAAATATCAATTTGATTCTGGAAGCCAGCTTGTGAAAGAATCAATCGTTCCTGAGGGTCATATATCTGAACTAATAAATCATTGGCTTGAATATGATCCTGGGAAGTCCAGTTCAGATTGATTTTATCAGAAGCAGGGTTAGGAAAGATAGACAACGAAGATGCTAATTGATTATTTATTTTCTTAATGCCTAAGTCCAGAGAACTCCCGAATACCGGGCGAATCATGATAGTTCCCTGGACAGTCGAAGGGGACCATGCGCTATTCGTATTGATCCATAATTTCGTTGAATCCCAATTGCTGTTTTCATCAAGACCAATGGCTAAAGGATTAGAATTGTCAAACCAATCAATGCCATCAATGAATCCAAAGTAATAAGTTCCTGCCGTCAAGTAGGGAATACTAAAAATGGTATCTTGATTCAGTCCTCTAAAAACATTTACAGTATTAGAATCTAATCTGTAATAAGTAAATCCATTAAGTTCAGTTGAGTCATAATTCGGCAACAATCCTGATTTGACATAGATAAGGTTTCCGGGCTGGCCACCCGCGTCACCCCATATAGCAATACTAAAATCATACTGCCTTGTGTCATATACCAGGTGAGGCCAGAAAATATATACTCCTTCACAAGTATCACTCTTTGTAGTAGTGAATTGCATAGCAATTTCTCCACCGGGAGCATTTACTAATCCTAAACCCCATTCCGCAGTGCCATCATCATAAGCATAAAAGTCCGAGAAACGCTGGACATTCTTGATAGTGTCATTTGATAAAACAGCATCGCCTGCAGTATTTTCAATGTAATGTATCACGGTGAACTCTGCAAAATCTGTATCGCTGACATTCGTTGGAAAAGCGAATGCTGAAGGTGCTCCATTTGCCTTAATAAGAATGAGTGAATCATTACTCATCGCATTAAAACTATATCCGGCATTGCCAGTACCGGGATATATATATATCGGGGTAGGATTACCATATTCATAAATTTGTGAATGGAGGAAGATGACCGGGGAATCTATATAATTATTCCTGATGACTAAAGGATATTGAATAACCATTTGGCTTGCCGTATCTGATGCCTTGTAATGGGTCCAGGGCATCTGACTATAATTCTTCAGGAAAGAAGGTCCCCGATATACAAATGCCATATCAAGCAATGTGGTATCCGATGGGCTTCGATTATTATTCATCACCACATAATCTATATTCCAAATAGCCTCCATTCCAAAGCCTGAAACAAGATTCATGAACCTGAACTGGAAATACGAAGTCCTGAAAGTATCAACAAGGGTGTCGTATGTAAATCCATTAAAATAATAAATCGTATCGTAAACATGAACGAATACCTGCTGAAAATTAGTAGGTGATGAATTACCATCAGCTTCCCAAACAGTAACCCATACGCTGTCTTTATTCATGAATTGAAGAATAAGAGAATCCCCGTCATTAGGAGCAAGTGCTCTTCCGCCTGATTGATAAAAGAAACTTAAATAAATAGTAGAATCGGTGGCATAGGGAGCACTTAAATCAATAGGTCTGGAGGTAAGAGTATCAGCAGGATAATCACCGGAAGGAGCATTCAAATAAGGAACTCCGACGCTATCCAAACCATCAAAAGTCGCAACTCCTATCGTAGGGGGATCAACAGGAAAATCTTCATTGATATATACACTCTTCCCGATCCATTTATTGGAATCAGGATAGACATAACTCGTTGAGAAATCATCAAAGAAAGGCAAGCTCAATGCCGATTGGATATGTTTCTCCTGGTGCACTCGTTCAGGATGATCCTTGGCATATTGCTGAAGAAGGGCATTTCCTGCAATTGGGATTTTTGTTTCTTGAGCGACACTACTCAAGTTCATTAAAACAAGAATCAAGAAAAATGTGCGGGTTAAAAGTTTTATTAATTTCATTTGGTTTTAGGTATTTTAGATAAATTTTGTGTTACGAATAAGTCCACTGATTCGCCCTGACTTATCCTTGTATCTGTTGAGGCTTCCGGCTTCTGTTTATAGACGCGGAATGCTGCTGTATCATTGATTGGAGAATCTGATACTACTACTCCTTTATTTAACGAGGATGCTTTCAATACAAACAAGGCTTCATCTAATGGCAAGCCTATTAACGAAGGGACTTCTACTTTAGTATTTCCCAGCCCGTCGCCCAAAACGAGTGCAATCTCTGAACCTTTTGGGATTTTATCACCAGCTCTTAATAATCTGCCTTTAAAATAGGTATTCAACACCCTATTCTTAGCTAAATCGGGCTCATAAGAAAGAGTTCCTACTTTCAAACCATAGGTTTCCAGAAAAGCCACCACGTAGGGATAAGAATAATCTTCCAAAGAAGGAAACTTCACTTGAGGAGGCACCCTTGCATTCACGGTAATATAAATTGTCCTGTTTTCTTTTACCTTAGCATTTGGAATTGGGTCTTGTTCCAAAACGGAACCCTTTGGTTTTTTGATAACAAATATCGAGTCTGCGATTGCATATTTCAAATGTTTGCCATCAAGGAAATCATCCAATTTATCAAGAGTCATTCCCTTCAAATCAGGGACGGTAATAGATTCCCCATGCTGGGTATAGCTGTCGAGATAATAATAGATGGAAGTCAGCAAACCGAATATCAATACCAGTGCAGCGAGAATATTCAGCAATAGTTTTTTCTTTTGCTTAATAAATTCCCAAACCCTATTCAAGACCTTTTTCATTGGCGGCAAAATTAGGAAATTCAGGGACTATTAGGATATGATTTTGGAGCTATTTATTTCTTTCGATCTTGTTTATAACTTACATGATACTTATTTCACATCCTGCATCAATCGCCTGATTAATGGAGAGAGAACGATCAATAAGACAACAAATACCAAGGCATATATTCCAAGATGAAGGTAACCGTCGGTATAAGAAAATAATTTATCCATTAAGGAGGCATTCTCTTTTGGGGAAGTCATTCCGGCACCTAATATTCCTGCCGCATATTGTCCGTATGCACTTGCCAGGAATAGCATTCCCATCATCACGCCTTGCATGGGTGCGGGGGATAATTTGGTGATGATGGAGAGGCTTATCGGGGATAAACACAACTCTCCAAAAGTTATTACAAAGTAGGCTAATGTGAAGACATCAAGTGAGGTGATTCCTTCTGCATTTGCAAAAAATCTTGTGGCATAAAAGATGAAGAATGCAAGTCCTAAAATCAGGAATCCCAAGCCAAACTTCGTAACCGTATTCGGCTCCATTTTTCTCTTAGCCATCCATAGCCAAACCAAGCCTGTCAAGGGAGCAAAGATGATTACAAACAAGGCATTTGACGCATTGTTCACGCCATTCGGGTCAAGTTTTATTCCAAGCACATGGTCATTCAAATTATTCGCTGCGAAGATGCTTAATGAACCTCCGCTTTGTTCATAAAATGCCCAAAAGAAAATGGAGATAAAGATGAATATCATTCCAGCCAGAATCTTCTTCCGTTCACTGGAATTATATTTCTTTGATTCGATATAAATATAGACCAAAGAACAGGGTCCGATGATGTACATAAACCAGTCTGTAAATTCTGTTTTGGATACCATTATCATGATTAATGGAATGGTGATTAAGGAACCTGCATAGACCAAATATTCATAGAGTTGCGACCGCTTCAAATTCTTGAATCTATGCAGTGGTCGCAAGCCAATGGGACCTAATGTTCTTTGTGTGAAAACGAATGTCAGCAGGCTGATGGTCATCACGATGGCAGCCATTCCGAATGCAAGATTCCATGAATAATTTTTACCGAGCCAGATGCAAATATATCCACCTAATAACGCTCCGATATTGATACCGGAATAAAAAATATAGAAGCCCGCATCGCGCCGGTGGTCGCCATCTTTGTACAAGCTGCCGACCATGGATGATATATTCGGCTTGAAGAATCCGGTGCCGATGATGGAAAAACTTATTCCCAAAAAGAAAAATTCTTTAGGGTCTATTGACAATATCACACTGCCAGTTATCATCAGCAAACCTCCCCAAAACAGTGATTTTCGCAAGCCCAAAATTTTATCTGCAAACAACCCTCCGATGAAGGTGAAGGCATAGACAAATGCCTGTGTTGCGCCATATTGCAAGTTGGCTACATCCTCTTTCATGAGCAATTCCTTGACCAAAAATACCGCCAGCATTCCTCGCATTCCATAAAAGCAAAATCGCTCCCACATTTCGCTCATAAATAAATACCAAAGCTGTTTTGGATACTTGCCTTCAAAGTTTTGAATCTCCTCTATTGTTTGATTTTTATGCATAATTATTATTGTTTAAGGATAGTTTCAGGTAAAAATTTTCATTGGCGAATTCGTCAAAATGCCTCCAAAACCGTTTTATGCCATTGAAGAATTTGTCAATGAAATAAGATGGTTCTCTATTCGTATTGTAGAATTTGTCAATGATGGTTAATAATCGGTTTTTGACACCCTGAAATTTTCGGATGGCACAAAACGGTCGTTGGGAAGCATCCTGAAGTTTCAGGATGGAATGCAACGGTCGTCGGGTATCACCCTGAAGTTTCAGGATGGCAGAAAACGGTCGTCGGGTATCGTCCTGAAGTTTCAGGATGGTAGAAAACGGTCGTCGGGTATCGTCCTGAAATTTCAGGATGGTATAAAACGGTCGTCGGATGTCACCCTGAAGTTTCAGGATGGCATCCGACGGATTTTGAAGGCAATTGCCAGATTTTGGAATTGAATTTTTGAACAATTTCAAAGGTTAGGAATAATTAATTCTTTCAAGAATTACTTAACCCCGTGCATTCTCTTTTCCAGCCATTTATACATGCCGAAAAGAACAAGTGCAGCGGTTCCTGTTAAGGCAATAAATACGCAGAAAAAGGTGAAGAGATTATTGATTTCTATTCCAAGAAAATTGGGTAGAACAGCACCTGGTTTTGCGGCTTCTTCGCCTGCACCGGGAGGGATTAATGCAGATAATGTTCCCGCGAATTTATTGGCGACAGCATTGGCAAGAAACCAAGTTCCCATCAGCAAAGAGGAGAATCTAAGAGGAGCTAATTTTGAGACCATACTTAGACCGATTGGAGACAAACTTAATTCGCCCATGGTATGTAAAATATACAGGGCGACGAGCCACCACATGCTGATTTTTGTTTGCGCATCAACGCCATGAACACCGAAGGCAATGACGACATATCCGATGGCGACGAGTAATAATCCGAATGCCATTTTTAATGGTGAGGAAGGTTCGAGATTGCGCTTCGAGAGCATCCCCCAGAACATGGTGAAGATGGGAGCAAGGACGATAATTCCAAGAGGATTGATGGATTGAAACCAAGAGGCTGGCATCGTCCAACCGCCGATGGTTCGGTTCGTTTGAGCATCTGCAAAGAGTGTCAATGATGCCCCCGCCTGCTCGAAACATGCCCAGAAAAATACCACGAAAAAGGCAAGAATAAAGATGACGGAAATTCTTTGTTTCTCGTCCTTTTCTAATGTCCTGTCACTGAAAATTATCAATGGCATAATGATGATGGCAGAGTAAATAAGGTATCCTATCAAATCTATATGAGCGATGGCATAAGCCTTGCTATCAGTGTTTAATAACGCTTCATCACCGGCAAAGAAACCAACGATTTTTGTGAAATTTAATAGCCCGAAAATTAATGCCACTGCACCAAGAATTGTAAGCCCTGTCTTAGGATCAAGCTTTGCTTTAGGCATCCCGATTGGCGCGCCTTCAGAGGTAACGAGGTATTTATTTTTTAATATTTCAAAAGAAATAGTGCTAATGATCATACCGATACAGGCAGCAAGGAATCCATAACGAAAATCGTGCATATTGCCCGTGTCACCCAAGCTTCCACATATCAATGGAGAGAAGAATGCGCCAAGATTAATGCCCATGTAAAAGATGGTGAAAGCCCCGTCAATCCTGTGATCGCTCTTTGGATAAAGTTGCCCGACCATAGTAGAAATGTTTGGTTTGAAGAAGCCATTACCTATAATAAGGAACGTCAATCCTGCCCACATCATGGAGATGGACGAGGCATTTTGACCTGCTTCAGCGACGGTGCTTCCACTCAAGAACATGAGGAATTGACCGATTGCCATGAGGCATCCTCCGATTAAAATACTGCGGCGATTTCCCCAGAAACGGTCTGCAATATATCCACCCAGCAATGGCGTGAGATAGACCAAACCCGTGTAACTGCCATAGATATTCGATGCCGATGCCTTGTCTATAAACAATGCTTTGGTCATAAATAAAATGAAGATAGCTCTCATTCCATAGTAGCTGAATCGTTCCCACATCTCGGTGAAGAACAAAAGATAGAGACCCTTTGGGTGTCCTTGTTTAACGTTTGAATTTTCCATATTGTCGTTTATATATTTATTTTTGAGGGGACGAAAATAGGAAAAATAATTATGATTCTTTTGAATCGAATGAATCGAGTTTCATAATTCGTTAAAATGATTGCCCATTTTCACCCTAATTTTGTTGAATACTTTTCTTTAAACTTAGGAAAGGAATTTTGTGGATTATATTGAAGATGAATTTATAGTTTTGCATCCTTCATAATCTAAATTGTAATGAGCAAAAAGCAAATCCCCTTTAAACATACAGCAAAGCCAATCAGTCCTATTGATCCTAAAGATTCAAGGAAATTGAAATTAATATTAGGGATAATTATTGCTGCATTTGCTTTCCTGCTTTATGCTCAAAGTATTTCTTTTGATTATGTTCTTGATGACATTACCGTGACAAAAGATAATAAATTCGTTACACAAGGAATCGCTGGGATACCGGAAATTTTAATAACAGACTACTGGTACGGTTATAGCGTTGATTTAAGATGCCCTGAATATCGTCCGGCTTCAGTAGTTATGTTCGCTATTGAGTGGCAATTGTTCCCACATAACTCTCATGTTAACCATTTCATGAATGTATTGTTATTTGCTTTGACATGTCTTATATTATTTCTTGTCCTTTGTAAACTTTTTGACAATCAATCCATCCTGTTTCCCTTTGTTTGCAGCCTCCTTTATGCTGCTCATCCTATTCATACAGAGGTGGTGGATTACATAAAAAGCAGAGATGAAATCCTTTGTTTTCTCTTTGGAATTTCAGCTATTTATTTTGCTTTCAAATATATTTTCTCTAAGTCAAATTTATCCTTGATTCTGTTATTCGTTTTATATTTTCTTTGTTTAAGTTCCAAAGAAACAGGTATTACATTTCTAATTATTATTCCTCTGGCAATATTTTTTTTCACTAAAACAGAACCCAAAAGGATTGGAATAATTTTTTTACTGTTAGCAATAGAAACAACCCTATTCTTATTGATTCGCCATAAGGTCTTGGAAGGTGTGGATTCAAGTATTTTTAATACTCCGATTAATAATACTTTGTTTTCAACAAGAAATTTTATTGAACAAAGAGCAACTGCGTTTTATGTTTTATTGAAGTATGTTTTACTCTTAATTTTTCCTTATTCATTAAGTTCAGAATATGGCTATTTACAAATACCTATTCAGAATCTTAGCAATATTGCTGTAATCATAGCTATTGCCGTTTACTTTGGAATAGGAATTTACGCTGTTATTAATATTCGAAGAAAGAGTGTTGCAGCTTTTGCCATTTTGTTTTATCTTGTTACCTTGGCACCTGTTTCAAATATTTTTATCTTAATCGGAAGTGTGATGGCAGAACGGTTTCTGTACATTCCATCGCTTGGCTTTTGTATTTTACTTACTTATCTTTTATTGCAGATTAAAATCTTTAAAAGCGATAAAAATAATTTCAAAACAGTAAAGGAATTCTTCACGTTGAATTCAAGATTATTCCTGATAGTAATCATCATTACAGGATATTATTCCATCAGGACAATTATTCGGAATGCGGATTGGGAGAATGATGTAACAATATCAAGCAAGGATGTAGTAAGCTCTCCAAACAGCGCAAGAGAGCATAGCAACTGGGGTACGGAAATATTGATGGACTTATATTTTGAGGCAAAGACCCGTGATATTCAAAATGTGATGCTTGACAGTGCCATAGAAGAATTTAATAAAGCGATAAATATTTTTCCGAATAATGATAAAGATTATTTGGAATTAGCCATCGCTTATCAGTATAAAGGGGATTCTATAGATGCTATAAAGAATTATGAAAAGAACTTATTATTTCACAAGAAACCTGCCAAGGATATCTATCGAAATTTAGGAAGATTATATCAGAAAACGGGGCAATACGATAAAGCATTATCCCTTGCCGATACAGCATTGAAATATATTCCTGATTCAAATGTATATAATAACAAAGGTGCGGCTTTGGTAGCATTAGGGCGGTATGAAGAGGCTATCCAGATGTTTCAAAAGGCAATTGATATTAGTGATAAAGATACTGCCGTTTATCAGAATATGGGAAGTGCTTATGGAAATCTTAAGAATTTTCCAAAAGCAGTGGAATGTTTTCTGAAGGCATATAATCTTGATTCAACCGATGCAGATAATGCATACTTTATTGGGGTAACCTATAATAATATGGGTGATCAAATTAAGGCAAAATATTATCTCGAAAAAGCTAATAAACTAAAAGTAGGGCAGGCGAAGTAGGTTGTCGAATATGGAATTCCGATGATGTTGAATTGTACAAAGTTTTGCAGTCCAGGATGGAAAGGCAAGTCAATACTGGTATATCTATATTTTATTAAATTTACACCCTTAATTTAAAACATTTATTATGTCTGATAAAATTAATTGGAAGGAAGCAATGAAGCCGCTTCTAAAAAAGTATAAAGGGAAAAAGCACCCTCTTGATTATGAAAACACATACCAGCTTTTAGTATGTGTAGTCCTTTCGGCACAAGATTCGGATAAGCATATTAATGAGATTTCACCAAAGTTCTTTGAAGCTTATCCAAATCTTGAATCCCTCTCTCGCGCATCTGAGGAGTCGCTTTTTAAATACATTGGCAAAGTAAGAAATTTTGGTAATAAAGCGAAATGGCTTGTAGGTATTGCACAACAATTAAAAAGCGATAAAAATATTCCAAAGACAATGGAAGAATTGACGGCGTTGCCTGGAATTGGAAGGAAATCTGCAAATGTTATCATGCGCGAATCTGATATTCCGGCTGAAGGTGTGATTGTGGATCTTCATGTAGTAAGAGTAGCTCCAAGACTCGGAATAGCTTCTGGAACTGATCCCAAGAAAATAGAAAAACAAATCATGGACGAAATCCCTTCCAATGATTGGGGAGAAATCGGGATGGCGATGTCTTTTTTAGGACGTGAAATTTGCAGACCAACAAATCCAAAGTGCTTAGAATGTCCGATGAATACAGTTTGTGAATATTACAAGGAAAATAATATGAGATAAGGCTATTGATTTATGCTTAACCCCAAGGTACAATCCAGGTTAAAGATAACTCTTTAATAGCGACTTGGAATAAAACAAAAGATGTCTTAAAGCCTTCACCTTCAACTGTCTGATTCTCTCCCCGGAAAGATTCATAATTTCAGATATTTCTTCCAAAGTATGGGTTCTTTTTTCACCACCCACACCAAAGAATAATTGAATGACCAATCGTTCTTTAATATTGAGATGCTTCATAATTCTAGTCAATTCCTTGGCTAATGATTCATTCATTAGGTGTTCATCAGTATTATAAACATCGTCAGCTCTCATAGTATCAAGAAAACTAAACTCTTCACCTTCTTTTAAAGGAGCATCAATTGATACTTGTCTGCCATTAATTCTAAATGCATCTTTTACTTGTGTCTCTGTCAAATCTATAGATTCACACAACTCATCAATGGTCGGTTCTCTTTCAAATTCTTGTTCCAAAATTCGACTTGCACCATAAATTTTATTTATAATACCAATTTGATTTGCAGGAAGGGACACAATGCGACTTTGCCCTTGAATAGCAGTGATGATACATTGTCGGATCCACCAAACAGCATAGGAGATGAACTTGAAACCGCGTGTTTCATCAAACTTTGAGGCAGCCTTGATCAACCCGATATTACCTTCGTTAATCAAGTCAGGCAAAGGGATTCCCTGGTTCTGATATTGTTTGGCAACGGATACCACAAACCTGAGATTGGCACGGGTAAGGGTTTGTAATGCTGTTGCATCGCCAGCCCTAATTTTCTTTGCGAGTTCACTTTCTTCCTCCGCGGTAATCATTCTTTCTTTCTTTGTTGATTTCCTGGAGGTATTTATTCAGTGAAATATTATCTCTTTCTGTAACATTTTTAGAAATCTTTAATGATCTCATATTTTTGTAGTATAGGTTATAATAAGTTTATTTAGCTGTTTGATATTTATTTGCGGATGTAAAATTAAGAATAATAATTGTGAGAAAACTTGGTGAACAAATAATACCATACCATAAAATAATTTCATTGCTCCCAATTATTTATGTGAATGGATGAGTCTTTCTAAGCTTTCATTCATAGCTTCCCAGGTGAAATTGGTGTTGATAAATTGAAAAGCATTTTCCGCAAGGTTATCCGCTTTCTCTTTGTTATCAAGCAATACGATAATGTGAGATACATATTCATTAAGATTTTCAGCTACCAGAATACTTTCATTAGGTATTGCATGAATAGCATTATTTGCGAGCACAGAAGTGATCACAGGGATTTTCATTGCCATTGCCTGCAACAATTTATTCTGAAGCCCAATGCTAATTTGCATTGGTGCAACTAACATCTTAGATTCAGCAAAGCTTTCTCTGATGTCATCAATCCAACCTGCTATAGTAACATTATTAGATTGCAATGCCATGACTTTTGGAGATGGAGTTGCACCGGCAATCAAGATCTTTATATTGGGATGAGTAGGCAATAGTCGTGGAAGAATATCTTCAACAAGATAAACAGCACTATCAATATTAGGTGGATAAGACATGTTTCCACAGAACAAAATATCATATTTCTTTTCTCTAACTAATGGATGGAAATAGCCGGTATCCACTCCATTTGGAATAACTGCAATCTCATTTCTTTTGGGATGATTAATGAAATTCCGATCTTGAACAGAGATAATAGTTTTATACGTAAAATCATCCAATACATCACCTTCATATTTTAAGAGCCGCCTATATTCCATTTTGAATATCGGCTTCAGATAAAATGGTACTTTATTAATTCTTCTTTCAATTCCTTTAGAGAAAACATCCATATAATCAATTAAAGTAGGAACCTCTTTAATTTCTCTGCAATATTCAGCCATTCGGATAAGTTGACAATAGATTAAATCTGGTTTTTGCTTCTTGATTTCATGATCAATAATCTTCCGGATCTTCTTTCCATAAAAATAACCAACCTGCATCGGGAGTTTTGAAAACAAGGCATTACATAGATTATGAAGTAAATTTACTTTAGACAGTTGAATGAACTTTATATGTTTACAATAAGGCTTTAATTCGTCTAATGCCTTGGGATGAAAAGGCTCGTCATTCAGTGCAATCAGTATAATTTCATTATTCTTGGACAGTTGTTTTATCTGATGGAAAGCCCGAAGTTTATCCCCTTTGTCGAGAGGATAAGGAACCCTGGAAAGAAGAACTACAATTTTCATCTGATATAATTTATTAAAGACTATCTGTAATTACAAAATGAGATCAGTATAAAATTGATTAAGCTCTTTGCCTAACGTTTTGTTGTTATGATTTCTCATCACTAATTCCTTAGAATTGTTTCCAATAGATTTGCATAGATCATAGTCTTTAATACAAAGGTCAATCATGCTGATGAAATCTTCCGATGTATCAGCAATGAGAATATTTTTTAGGCTTGAATATGAGATACCTTCAGCTCCTATTGTTGTAGAGATAATGGTTTTTCCTAAAGCCATTCCTTCAATAATCTTAACACGCATCCCGCTGCCTGAAAGCAATGGGACGATCATGATGTCCTTCTCATTCATCCATTTCTTTGCATCCTGGACGGCATCAAAGATATAGAGACCTGGAGTATTACTTTTTAATATTCTTTCAGGCATTCCGCGACCTCCAAGATATAGTTTCAGAGCAGGATATTTCTTGTGAACATCACTCCAAACATTACTAAGGAACCAATCTACAGCTTCGAGATTTGGAAGCCAGTTCATCGAACCTAAATGAAACAACACGGGATAAAGATTATGATGTTCTGCTAAACTAAATTCATCCAAATTTATGCCTATAGGTGTTATATGAATCGGAACATTACATCCCATTTCCTGGAAGTCTTTTTTATCCTCGGGTGTGATAGAAACGATAGCGTCAAGATGATTAATAATATTCATTTCATACTTCCTCAATCTTTTGATTTGGATATTGAGATAGCGTTTCTTAATCCCTGCTTTCATGCCTTCTAACATGCGCTCCCATATTTTAAATTCAATATTATGCGCTCTATAAACCACCTTTGCTTTTGAATGTTTACGAATGGCGGAAATATAAGGTGTCACGAATAGGCTTTCCATCTGTATGATATCAAAGTTTTCCTTTTGGAGCAATGCAATAAGTCCATTCTCAAATTCCTTGGAATAAAACCGTTGTATGTGATAAGATTGACTTGAAAAGAGGTTGATAAAGGCTGATGCAAAACGAATTGTAGTATCAATATCCATTGCACTCCATTGTGTCATCGAAAGTAAATCCGAAGGCAGGTTCTGTAATTCAAAATGATGCTTGGGAGTATTCACAGAAAGAACAAAAACAGCATTTCCTTCTTCGCATAAACATTGAGTAAGAGCAAGCATGGCAATGGATCCACCATTATTAGGGGGATAAGGAATCCGGCTGCACAATTGCAAAATCTTCATCCGGCAAAGTAAAGAATTGCCTGGGTAAGTTTATCAGGTTTATTATTTATTAGAGCTCTTTCATATTTAATCCCTATTTGTCAGATAAAAAGTCCAGAGGGACTACCTTTCCCATTAGTTAGAATTAATTACCAAAAGATCGTCCCTATGAGACTTTATTCTTTTTATAAGCGATTTATTACCAAATAAAGGAATGAAACCTGACAGCAGCGGGGGGTAGCTGTCAGGATTCATCCCCAAAATATGATTTTTGAAGGAAATAAAAAGATTGTTCTTAATTAAAATATAGAAAATGATTGTCGGTTTATATACACCAAAAGAATTTGAAATGGATTCAATCGAAATAGGAACGCAGATGACGCGGATTTTTATGATAAAATATGATTTGTTACTTGAAAGATCATATTTTATCATAAAAATCCGCGTCATCTGCGTTCCTATTAGCATATCTGATTCCATTTTTTATCTTGGTTTAAACAACCCGATAGTCATTATGAATAAAGCATCATCACAAAAATCCCGAAGGGATGGTATTATTATGTCATCCCTTCAGGATTTTGGAATATCTTATAATAACCTATGCTATAATAATAGCATCCCTTCGGGATTTTGGATGCTACTCCTATATGATAGGTATCAATCAGCACTCGAAAGAAGAAAGGGAGGGGAGGAGGGAAGGAATCTATTGTTTAAATATGGAAGGCATGGAATCAAGCTTGTCAATATTTCCATAATCCTTTGTTGTCATTGTTCCATCATAATCCCAATATTTCCAAATCCCAATTTTTTCGCCATTATATCTTATTCCTTGTTCCATAAGTTTTCTTTTATCACAATATGCCCACCAAGTTGATAGACCATAACAAGCCCCTTTATAAACAATACCTTCAGATAGAATAGTATCATTAGGGCAAATTTCTCGACCAAATATAAACTCTCCATTCGTGCTATAATAAGAATCTGCCCCTCCTTGCCAATCCCCTCTTTTTCTACTACTATCCCTAAACAAATGACCTTTTGAAAATAAATGTGCATGGAACCAAATACTATCTTTGTCAAATGTATAGGTAATGCTATCTGCATTGAGATTAGCTTGTTTCAATATCTCTGCTTTGGTATCATTATACCATTCTTGACTATCAATATGCTTCTTGTTACAACCAGTTTGTAGAATAAGAGATAAGAAAGATATACAAAGAATAAAGGTCTTGAATTCCTTCCAGCAATAGGAAAGAAAGATGTTCGGTATTTTATCGGTAGCAGCCAACAGTGTTTTATTTAAGGAGACAAAAGTGCTACTTAGAGAAAGCATCCCAGCCCTGCGCTTTTAAAGCTATTTGGGAGCCGGATGCAGTTATTAGATTAAGCCCTTCGCTCTTGTCAGTAATATGTCCGATGAGGGAAATATCCATAGCATTGCGCACCTTCTCGAAATCAGTAATATTAATGGTGAATAAAAGCTCGTAATCCTCGCCACCACTCAAGGCGCAGACGGTTGGGTCGAGGTTGAATTCCTGGGCAAGATTATAAGTCTGCGGGTCAATGGGAATCTTGTCTTCATAGATGGCGCAACCGACATTGGATTGTTTGCAGAGATGAAACAACTCGCTGGAGAGACCGTCTGAAACATCAATCATAGCAGTGGGTTTCACACCAATGTCTTTTAATAGCTGGATGATTTCCTTCTGGGCTTCGGGCTTTAATTGCTTCTCCAAAACATAATCATTGCCGCCAAGATCAGGTTGGATATTAGGATTCTCAAGGAAGATTCTCTTCTCTCTTTCCAATAATTGAAGTCCGATATAGGCACCGCCAAGGTCGCCGGAAACACAGATCAAATCAGTCTCTTTGGCACCATCACGATAGACTAAATCTTCCTGATTTGCCTCCCCAATGGCAGTAACCGAAATAATGAAACCATGCACCGAAGAAGAGGTATCGCCACCCACCACATCAATGCCATACTTCTCACATGCCAAGGCTACGCCTTCATAAAATTCTTCCACAGCCTCCAATGAAAAGCGATTGCTGATAGCTATGGAAACAGTGATTTGCTTGGGGGTGGCGTTCATGGCATAGATGTCAGAGAGATTGACGGTAACTGCCTTGTATCCCAAATGTTTCAGAGGCACATAACTCAAATCAAAATGGATATTCTCTAATAACATATCAGTACTGACGACAGTCATCTTGCCGCTATTATCAATCACTGCAGCATCATCGTTAATGCCTTTTATTGAAGAGGAATTCCTTAATTTGATAGATTGAGAGATGTAATCTATCAATCCAAACTCCCCGAGTTGACTTAGCTCCGTTCTATTTTGTTTATTCTCAAGCATCGTTATTCGTTAATTGTTATTTGTGTAATCGTTATTCGGAACATTCCTAATTTATAATTCCTAATTCCTAATTGATTTCGTGGGATGTACTGGACTCGAACCAGTGACCCCTGCCTTGTCGAGGCAGTGCTCTAAACCAACTGAGCTAACATCCCTTTTTGATTTTAAGGGTGCAAAGTAAGTCATTCTTTTGGTAATTCAACATAAGTATCTTTGAGAAAGACGTAAAGGTTAGTATTTTAAAGAGGAAAGGAAGACAGGGTAATGCTTTTTAATAGCAAGCTATCGGGTAGAAGTAATTATGAATGGTGAATTATACATTATGAATTGTGATTGAGGATTTATGAGACAGGATGCAAGAACAACCAACCCGATCGCAAGAACAATGCGCCCGGATGCAAGAACAATGAAACAGGATGCAAGAATAACCAATGCGGTTGTTAGAACAATGCGCCCGGATGCGATAACAACTGGCGCGGATGCTTAACTAATGCCCGTGAGTGCTTAAACAATGAAACCGGATGCTTAACCAACCGCCGCGACTGCAAAAACAATCGCTGCGGGTGCTCCACCAACGGACCCGACTGCAAAAACAATCGCCGCGGATGCTCTACCAACGGACCCGGATGCAAGAACAACGAAACAGGATGCTCCACCAACCGCCGCGACTGCAAGAACAACCGCCGCGACTGCTCCACCAAGCAAAAATCCTGAAATGAAAACAGTGATTGTAACTTGTTGATATTCAATTAAAATACCATTTTTTTGAGGGTAAATATCGGGGATTTTTGTGTTTTTTATTTTGTAAATTTTTTCGGTGGGGTTTTCTGGATTTTTTTAGAAATGGTTCTTGAGAAATTTTGGGAAACTTGAAAATTGCGAGATTTTGATTTACTTTAATATATCATCATCTCCATAAGTTTTAGTTACTTTGCACAAATTAAAACTATGGACGAAATAAATATTCGCTGGCAATTGAGGCTTGAGAAATTTGTTGATGCTCTCAAAACTATCGAAGATGTTTTGCCTCGATATAAGGAGATGAATGAACTGGAAAAAGACGGATTGATTCAACGTTTTGAATTCACTTTTGATATTGGATGGAAAGTTATGCAGGACTACCTCAAGAGTGCCGGATACATTGACAAAAAAGGTCCAAGACTGGTTCTTGAGCAGATGGCAAAAGACGGGTTCATTGATCCTTTTATTTGGGCAGATATTTTGGTAGCTCGCAATGACTTCTCTCACACCTACAATCAATCTTTAAGCCGCAGTCATCTTGATAAAATAGTTTATGATTTTGTCCCTGCTTTCATTGAGTTTAAAACCAAAATGCATGAATTGATATGATAACTTATCAGACAAATGAATACGGTTTGCGAGACAAGGATATGGAATTCATGCTTCGTTTGTATGAATCAATGCCTGCTATCGAAAAGGTCATTCTCTATGGCAGCCGTGCCACAGGAGCTTATGAAAAAGGGTCGGATATAGATTTAGCTATCGTGGGACATGAAATTTCAAACAATGATATTTCCAAAATAAATACTCTTTTGGAAAATGACAAGCCATCACTTTTATCCTATAGTGTAATTCACTACGACACAATAAATAACGAAAAACTCAAACATCAGATAGATAAGTTTGGTAAAATTATTTATCAAAAAGATTAGGGTAAATACTGGTGATTTTTTTATTTTTTATTTTGTAAATTTTTTCGGTGGGGTTTTCTTGAATTTTTGGAAATAGTTCTGGAGAAAACATGTTATAGCTCTTTAGACGCAATATGTTTTTATAGATAATAAAATCAATAGGCATAATCTCATTTGTTTTGGTTTGCGTATTTTTGCGACCTATAAAATAAATATGGCTAAAATATCCTTTACGGTTTCGGCAAGAGCAGCAAGGCTTATAGGCAGAGAAAATGTTGCTAACGCAGAAGGTGCAGTAACAGAATTGGTTAAAAATGGATATGACGCTGATGCAAATGTTTCTTTAGTTTATTTTGACAATAAATATTACACACCTCCTGAAGAAATAACTATCTCCGATTTTAAGAAATTAAAGTCAGAGTTAGAGTTAGAAAATGAACCTGAGATTTTTGTTCTGCTTGCAAGTACTTATACAAATGCAAATTTTGGAAAGTATATTCTTAATGATAATATTGACGATGCAAAATGGGAAAGATTGAGTAAATTATTTAAGAGTAGGTGTTCTATTTATATATTTGATAGTGGACATGGAATGACGCAAGAAGTAATACAAAATTATTGGATGACAATTGGAACAGATAATAAAGAAAATAATATTACAAGCGATTTGGGTAGGGTAAAAACCGGAGCTAAGGGTATTGGGAGATTTGCATTAGATCGCCTTGGAGATAAATGTAAAATGATAACAAAAACAACTTTGGGGGAATATTGTGATATTGAAACTAAAAAACTGTTTGAAATTGAAGGATGTATATGGGAGGTTGATTGGAATGAATTTGAAGGTAATCAGAAACCTATTAATGAAGTAAATGCAGAATTACAATTATCCTCCAACGTAAATATTCCCCTGTATTTAAAAGAGGTTATTAATGAGTTTTCTGAATGTGAAAAATTAGTTTCTCATTTTAGTAATAACTCTGGTACGGTTTTGAAAATAACAGGACTTAGAGATGATTGGAACGATACTGCAATTGAAAAAATATACGAAAGCTTAGAAACATTAGCACCTCCACAAGAAGATAATAGTTATAAAGTATTTTTATTAAGTTCGCTTTACAAAAACAAGTATGGAGAAGTTAAACCTCCAATTGTTGAAGACTATGATTATAAATTGTATGCAAAATATAATAAAGATCATACTATTGATTTAACAATTTATAGAAATGAACTCTTATATAGTAAAATTGATAAAGATGTATTCAATTTAGACAGGATGAAAGTTGATCAATTTTTACCTAAAACATTTATTGATGGAAAATATTCTTATAAAAAACATGTTGGGGAACTTTTACCAGGGTTATCTGAATCATTCAAAAAATATAAACTTGACAATATTGGTGAATTCGATTTCTCATTTTATTTTGGAAAATTTGGGGAAGGACCAGATGAACGAGGGACAAGTAAATTTCCATATAAGGGTGTCAATTTAGGAGCAAGAAAAGAGTGGTTTAAAAAATTTGGTGGAATAAAAATTTATAGAGACGGATTTAAAGTAAAACCTTATGGTGAAGCGACTGGAAATTCTTTTGATTGGTTAGGATTAGGTCAACGGAGTTCGCAAAGTCCAACAGTAACTAAAATAGGTTATCATGTTCGACCAAATCAAGTTTATGGTATTATTAATATTTCACGAATAGAAAACTTAGATTTTAGTGATAAATCAAGCAGGGAGGGGATACAAGAAAATCCAGTTTTTCTTGTTTTCAAGGAATTGATAAAAAAAATAATTGAAGAATTTGAGCGAGATAGAAATACAGTGATGATGTCAATTAAAGACATTTTTGATGAAAAAGACAAGGAAGAGATATTAAAGAATAGAGCAGATTTAATTGTTGAAAAAACAAATTCATCAAACAAAGAAGGGGAGTGCGAGGATGAAAAAAGAATATTGGCTCAAGCAGTTATATATTATAAAGATAGAATATCTGCTTTTGAGGAAGAACAAATGCTATTAAGAGTGCTCGCTAGTACAGGATTGATTATTACTTCTTTTGCCCATGAACTTAATAACTTAACAGATAGAATTATTCCAAGAACAGATAAATTAAAGGAAATTCTTATTAAAGTCATTGATAAGATAAAATTAAAGGAATTGCAGGAGTTTGATAATCCGTATACTATTTTAGAAGATTTTAGAAATCAAGATGTGAGATTAAGTAGTTGGTTGGGGTTCTCATTAGCGGCTGTAAGAAAAGATAAACGTGAACTTAAAACAATAGAAATTATAAGTTATACAAAGGAATTAGAAAGATTATGGCATACGACAATGGAAACAAGAGGTATTGAATTTATAATAAATAGAAACATATTTGCTGAATTATACGTTGAAGGAAATCCTATAGACTTTGATGCCATTTTTAATAACCTCATAACAAATTCAATTGATGCATTTAAACGGAAAAAGAAACATAGTCCAATCGCAAGAAAGATTACAATCACCTTCAATTTAGATAAAAATATTAATATTATTTATGAGGACACTGGACCAGGATTGGATGAAGAAATAACTGACCCGAATATGATATTAAGACCATTCTACACAACTAAAAGAAATGATGAGGGTGAAATTACAGGAACTGGGTTAGGAATGTATATTGTAAAAACAGTTATAGATCAATATAATGCGGAATTAGAAATTTCAAATAATCGCCCAGGATTTAAAGCCTTAATCAGGATACCCTCAAAAAGAAATCATGAATAAATATAAAATTGCCTATATAGATGAAGTATCCGAAGATATTAGAGATTTTCAAAGATTTGCGAGCGATATTTTTGATGTTATTCCCATTCTTCCCATTGGTGGTGAAGATGGTTTAGATAAATTGCTCAATAGCATTTTGGAAAACCACATTGATGCAGTTGTCGTTGATCATAATTTAATCGAATTTGATAAAACAGCTACTATCAACTATCTTGGGAATGATGTCGTTAATATGATTCTCGAAAGACTAGAAGGTTTTCCTGTATTTGTTTTGACTTCTTATGATGAGGATGCAATTGATAATAATGAAGATGCTAAGATTGTTTTTGAAAAGAAATTAATGTACGCAAGTAAGGAACAACCTGAGTTATTTGAGTCAGGAATTAAATTCAAAAAACTTATAAATAAGCAAATTGAAAAATATAAAGTGAGGCTTGAAGAAGCTGAAAAAAAAATTATTAGAATTAATAAACCTGAGTAAGGAAAGGCAACTTGATGCATTTGAGGAACAGGAGTTGATAAAATTAGATGGCGAGATAGAAAGATCTTTAGACAAAGAAAGCCAAATACCTGATAAAGTCCGTAAAATGATTGAAGAAGACAAGCTATCGGAATTATTGAACAAGGTGGATGATTTAGCAAAGAAATTAGGCTCAACCAATGAGTGAATTAGTATTTAGAAATATAGCCCCTAAAAGAACTTATGTGTCGAAAGAATTATCGAACTATAGACTTTATAAGGATTTTCTTGCAAAAGATTTCAATAAAAGATGCGGATATACAGATTGTGATCAATTTTGGTTTGGAGGTAAAAGAAATTTTCAAATTGATCATTTCAAACCAAAATCAATACATCCTGAACTTGAGAGGTCATATTCCAACCTAGTTTATTCATGTTCCTATGTAAACCGTGCAAAGAGTAATATTATTGGTGATTTCATTGACCCTTGCGACACTGACTATAACGAACATTTTTACAGAGATAATTTTGGAAACATTTATCCTAAAGACAGTTCAGTACCTGCAAAATATATGTATTTAAAATTAAAACTATATCTAAAAAGATATGGGATTATTTGGACTTTGGAGCAATTAGACAAAACAATGGAAAAATTGATTGATTTGATTGATAAAACTGGGAATGAAGAGGCTAAAGATCTCTTAGTTGAAGTTACAAAAAAGTACAGAGAATATAAGCATTATTTGAGAGCTGAACAATGAAAAACAATAAACTCATAGGCTCCTTTTATACACCAAAAATTATAGCTGATTTTTTGGTGGATTATCTTTCAAAAAAAATGAAAGATGGTAAGTTGTCAATATTAGAACCAAGTTCGGGAGATGGTATTTTTATTCATGCCATATACAATCATAAAACCTTATCGCCCAAAATCAAAAAAGTAGTTGCTGTTGAAAGAGAGGAAATAGAACTAAAGAAAGTTAGAGAAATTACAAAAAGTAAATCTCTTAAAACAATACATTCTGATTTCTTAGATTTTCAAAATGACAACAAACAAAAATTTGATCTTGTGATTGGTAATCCTCCTTACATAAAGAAGAATCATTTGGAGGAAAGTCAAATAAAAATCTGTGAAGATATACATAGAAATGCTTCATTAGCAAATCAAAAAATTAAAAACCTCTGGACAGCATTCTTAGTTCGATGCATTGAGTTCACAGCCAAGGATGGAATTTTAGCTTTCGTTCTTCCATCGGAATTACTTCAGGTTAAATTTGCTGCCGAATTAAGGGAGTTGATTCTTAACGAATTTGAAAGAGTTGAAATCTTTACCTTCAACGAATTACTTTTCAAAGATTGTAAAGGACAAGATACACTATTATTAATTGGAGAACGAAAGTCAAAGAACAAAGGCATTTTCTATTGTAACATTACAGAGCTATCGGAACTTAAAAATGGGAATTTTTCTCTTCTTCAAAATCTTAAATTAAAAGAATCCAAGTGGACACATAGCCACCTTAGTAATGATGAAATTGAACTGCTGGAAAAATTAAAAAACAAAATTAAAACTATTGATTATTATTGTTCTTCAAAAGCTGGTATTGTAACTGCTGCTAATGATTTTTTCATTGTGAATAATGAAACATCTGAAAAATATTCATTGAATGGTTATACAAAGGAAATTATTCAAAAAGGGGTTTTTGTAAATGGCAGTGTAGAAATTACAAGGAACGATTTTAATAAATTAATAAAGGATAATAAACCTACTTATCTTTTGGATTTTACTAAAGGTATTCATAAAGAAGATAAGAGATCAATTAGCCAATATTTTGATATTGGATTAGTAGATGACATTCACACAAGATACAAAACTTCAATTAGAGAAAAATGGTATGTTGTTCCAAACATAGGTAACCCTCCTCAAGGCTTTTTCTTTAAAAGATGTAATGAATACCCTAAACTAATTAAAAATTCTGCAAGGGTATTATCTACTGATAGTGCTTATTGGATTACAATGAGGGATGGTGGCAAAATTGAGGATTTAATCTTTTCATTTTATAATTCATTAACCCTATCATTTGCTGAATTGAATGGACGTTATTATGGCGGTGGAGTTTTAGAATTGACACCAAATGAGTTTAAAGAATTACCAATTCCAACCAAAGCAATTTCAAAGAATAAGTTTGATAGTTACGTTCTTAAGTTTGAAGGCAAACAATCCATAAAAGATATTTGCAAAAAGAACGATGAAGTTATTATAAAGTCAATTGACAAGGATATAGATAAAGACACCATAAATAAATTGTTTTCAATACGGGAAAAGTTGTATTTGAGAAGGATAAAGACAAATTAATTTTTCAATATTATGATACCTGGCAGCCGAAAAGGCAACTTACAGGATTCATTCCTAAATCGTACCTTTCTTAGGTCTTGTAAAAGCAATACCGCTCACTCCTTTATATTCAGCAGTTTTTGGTCCGTAAGCAGAACCTATCACGGCTTTGGCTGCCAGTGCTGTATCTACTACGCCTGTGGTAGCATCATAAAGAATATGGTTTCTGGCGATGCGGGCAGCAGTAACGGCGGGCTGGAGATTTATGACGGCTTGATTTTGTTCGAGCATGACAGCAAGGAGGGTCTGGAGAGCGGTTAATTTCACATCAGATATATTGGTAACATAGATGGAAGTGCCGGCAATAAAGGAAACCAAATCCTGAAAATGATCATAGAGATTGTCAAAAGATTGCTGTGATACAGAGATATAGTTAGGGTCTTCGATGGTAGGGTCTATAGCCACTACCCGCACACTGCGCACTTTTCTTATCAAGGAAGCACATTTTTCTTTTTGAGCAGGAGTAACACCATTAGATGAGGCAAGGGCTTTTGCTATTCTTGTCAAAAGTTTTTTCATACCTGCATTAGTTTCTTTACGGGCTTGTTGAGCAGGAGTATAAGGTCCTAAGGCAGTTCCTACAGCGGCTACAGCATCAAGAGCAGAATTGTATAATATCGTCATTGCTACAACAAACAACATAATATTTGCGGGATTGTATTTTATGCCAAGAGAGAGGCAATACTGAATGACCCGATAGAAGTTTGCTACATTCTTTCCAAGCCCTGTGTCGGAGGTGGAAATCTTTTTAGTTAAAGTTGTCTTGGCGACATTATTAGTTGCTTCTTTGGCAGCTACTTTCTTGGAAGTACCTTTTTGAGTTCCACCTTTTACAGGTGCCGAAACTCTTGATTTAGAAACTTTCTTGGCAGGTGTACTACCTGTAGAAGGCACTGTGGCGGGCTTGTTAGCGTTTTTCTTGGCTTTACGAATTGACATAATTTATGTATTTATTTTGTTTATTTACTATTTTTCAAATTGGCATTATTGCCTTAGCGGGCAAAGACAGCAAATAGTTTTGTTAAAGTCAATATTTCGTTTGTTGATATTTGTTAAATTTAATCCTTTTATGATAACGACCTTTTTTGGGCGGTGCAATAAAAGGATGAAGAAGTTTAATATTCTTGTCGTTATCCAAAACCTTGGACTTTAAACCTTAATGTGCTTCCAGCCAATTATTCCCTGTACCCATCTCCACTTCGATAGGTACAGTCATGGGGATGGCTGATTTCATGCGATGTGCTATGATAGGTTTCACTGCATCCACCTCTTCTTTTGGAACATCAAAGACTAATTCATCATGGACTTGAAGAGTCATCTTTGTCTTGAATCCCCCGTCTTTTAAATCTTTGTGAATATTGATCATCGCTATCTTAATCATATCGGCAGCAGTGCCTTGAATGGGGGCGTTGATAGCATTGCGTTCTGCAAAACCACGAACATTTGCATTGGCAGAATTAATGTCGCGAAGGTAACGACGACGACCCATCATGGTCTCCACAAACCCATGTTCGCGGGCATTGTTGATCGTGCCATCCATGTATTGTTTGATGGTGGGATATTGAGTAAAATAATTATCAATAATGGTTGCGGCTTCTTTACGGGGAATATTCAATCGCTGTGATAATCCGAATGCAGAGATGCCATAGATAATGCCGAAGTTCACCATCTTGGCATTGCGCCGCATCTCGTTCGTGACGGCTTCTACAGCCACATTATAAACCTTAGAAGCGGTGGCAGTATGGATGTCAATCTTATTTTGAAAAGCCTCCAGCATACTTTGATCTTTGCTGAATTCGGCAACGATTCTTAATTCTATTTGGGAATAATCTGATGACAACAAAATCCAACGATCATTCCTTGCCACAAAAGCCTTACGAATCTCTCGACCACGCTCTGTACGGATAGGGATATTCTGTAGATTAGGATTGTTAGAACTCAACCTTCCGGTAGCTGCAACTGCTTGTGCGAAGGAGGTATGGACCCTTCCGGTGCGTGGGTTAATCATCGTGGGCAAAGTGTCCACATAAGTATTCTTGAGCTTCACCAATTCCCGATAATTAAGAACCATATCAACCACAGGATGCTTATGGGCAAGCTTGGATAAAACATCTTCGCCGGTGGCATACTGTTTGGTTTTGGTCATCTTGGCATTCGGGTCAATCTTCAAGACATCAAACAAAACATCGCCTAATTGTTTTGGAGAAGCAATGTTGAACTTCGTGCCGGATGCAGTATAGATTTCCTGTTCTACATCGGCAATATCTTTTTCCAATTCATGAGAGATTTCTTTCAAGACATTCTTATCAATAGCCACGCCTTCAGTCTCCATACTTGCCAGCACCGGAACCAGCGGCATCTCTATCTCCTCAAACAGTTTTGAAACTTTAATATCTTCCATCAAAGGCTTTAAAGAATCTTTAAGCTGCCAAGTAATATCGGCATCTTCTGCGGCATATTCAGAGATGATTTCGATGGGCACGGTTCGCATACTTAGTTGGGTAGCTTTCTTTGCACCAATCAGGTTCTCAATAGGTACCGGAGAATAATTGAGATAGGTCTCTGCAAGGATATTCATGTTGTGCCGAGTATCAGGGTCTATCAGGTAATGCGCCAACATAGTATCGAACATTTTGCCCTTTACGGTGATGTCATACCACTTCAAAATGGTCATATCATATTTGATATTCTGCCCTACCTTTTCTATGCTTTCATCTTCAAATATCTCCTTAAATTCATGAAGAATCTTATGAGCATCCGCATAGGTTTCAGGCATTGGAATATAATAAGCCTCATGCGGCTTGAAGGCGAATGAAAGCCCCACTATCTCGGCATCATTTGCATCAACATTAGTGGTTTCAGTATCGAATGAAATACTCTTTTGTTGCTTTAATTGCGCAATTAAATCCTTCCTCTTTTCGAGAGTATCAATAATGTGATACGTATGCTCGACAGTATTGATTGTTTGAAGAGAGGCATGGCTAATAACCCTTGGAATAACAACTGTTTCCATATCTCCCTCAATCTCTTCTTTAGTGAAGTAATTAGTCTCTGGAGTATCAAATAAGGAACCAGTAATAGAAGATTTCTTACCCAAAGGTTTTGTCTCCTTTGGGGCAACAACTTCACCTCCTTCATCCCCAAATAATCTCTTGCCCAATGTCCTGAATTCCATCTCTGCGAAGATATTCCGAAGCAAATCCTTATCAGGCTCCTCCATGATTAATTTCTCTTCATCAAATTCAACAGGAGCATTGGTAATGATGGTTGCCAGCTTCTTGGAAAGCATTGCCTGGTCTGCGAAGGTGATGACTTTATCCCTTTGCTTATCCTTTAATTGATCAGCATTTGCAATCATATTTTCAATAGAACCGAATTGAGCAATCATCTGTTTGGCAGTCTTCTCACCAAAGCCAGGAATGCCGGGGATATTATCTGCTGCATCACCCCATATTCCCAATAAATCTCTTACCTGATCTACATTCGCAATCTCATATTTCTTCAATACTTCAGGGATGCCAAGAATCTCCAAGTCATTGAATTTACCTGCAGGTTTATAGATGAAAATATGTTCCGAAACCAATTGCGCAAAGTCCTTATCCGGAGTCATCATATAGACCGTGAAACCCTTTTGTTCCGCCTCCTTTGCTAAGGTACCGATGATATCATCTGCCTCATAACCATCCTTCACCACAACAGGTATTCTAAAGCCTCGAATGATGTCTTTAATTATCGGAATAGACAAAGCCAAATCCTCTGGCATAGCTTCCCGATGTCCTTTATAATCTTCAAAGTCAGTATGCCGTTCAGTAGGGGCAGCAGTATCAAATGCCACTGCAATATGAGTAGGCTTTTCCTTCTTTAATAAATCAACAAGGGTGTTCGTAAAGCCAAACACAGCAGAGGTATTGAAGCCTTTGGAATTCACGCGAGGGTTCTTGCTGAATGCAAAGTAGGCACGATATATTAGTGCCATTGCGTCAAGCAGAAAGAGTTTCTTTGGGTGGTCAGGAGTCATAATTCAATTAGGAATTAGGAATTAGGAATTAGGAATTACGAACTTAGGACATTTCCTAATTCGTAATTCGTAATTCCTAATTAGTTCTTCGTTTCCATATTTTGGAAGGTTATCTTGTGTTTCCCTTCATCTTTTATAATAATGAAGGAATAATTCAAAGTCATGGTGCCATATTTCACCTTATAGGTAAGATTTAATGCTGGAACACCTTCTACTTGGTTGCTTTCTTTTGAATCTACAAATTCATAAGAATCAATATTACCAAGGGCATCTTTCATCTTCTGATATTTTTCTGTTTTCTTATCCAATGGTTCACTGTCATTGAAGGTATCCGTGTAATACAGATTCAGGTTCGCATAATTATTGGCTTTTAAATCTGCCAGTAGTTTCTCGACCAGTTCCTTGGCTTTAATAGGATCGGGTTTGTTCAATCCGCATCCGATGCTGAAGGAAATTAAAAGGACAATGATAAAATTTATTCTTTTCATAGCTAATGTATTTTGTTATATTTGTTAATGGTGCAATACTACAAAAAAAATGGTAGAGGTAAGTTATCTAAATTTGTCTGACATAGGATAAAATTCATTTTAAATATCCTGGATCTGAAGATAGTTCGTCGTTTCTTTATAGTTCCGCCGTACATAAAAATAAAATTGAATAATGGAATTGAAATGCCAATTTTTTATCTCCTTTTCCAAAAAAAAATATTTTAAAACAAGTGATAGATGGCACTTATAAGAACCACCGCAAGCAACATGTATAGAACAGTAAGCCCGAACCCAACTTTGATATAATCAATAAATTTGTAGCCACCTGGACCATAGACCATCAGGTTGGTTTGGTATCCGAAAGGGGTCATGAATTCAGCACATCCGGCTAAGGCAACGCAGAGAATAAAGGGTGTCGGGTCAGTCAATCCTAGCTTCGTCATGGTAGCCATCGCTATCGGAAAAGTGATGGCTACAGCAGTCTTGTTGGTGGCAAACATGGCGAGGATATTCGTCATCAGGTAGATGCCCAGAAGGATGGCTGCCGTACTGTGGAATCTCTCGAAGCTGCCTATCAGCCAGCTTGCGAATAATTCGTCGGCTCTGGAATTATGAATCGCCTTGCCGATGGCGAGAGACATGGCGAGGATGAGAAACAGTTCGAGGTCTGCGCTTTGCCTGATTTCATTGAACTTTACGATCTTCAAAGGTACGCACATACAGAGGACTACGACTAATCCGATGAGCAGTATTCCGGGCATCACTTCCAAGGCTGAAAGTACAAAGGAGGCGATGATTCCACCTATCAAGAGGGCTACTTTGAGCTTGTTGTAATTCTTGATTTCTTTTCCGACAGAGATAAAATAGAAGTCGTCAGATGCCTCCGCAATGTCTTTAAAATCTGTACCTGCAAGGAGCAATAATAAATCTCCCGAACGAAGATCAACCTCACCTATCTTTCCTGAAAGCCGCTCCCCATCACGGTTCACGGCGATGATGGCGGCATCATATTTGCCACGGAAATTAGCTTCCCTGATCTTTAATCCTACCAGATTTGAGCGATTCGAGATGACCACTTCCTTTACTTCCATGTACTCTCTTTCGGGCATGATGGAATATTTAGGAAGGGTTAAATCCTTAGGATTATTCATCAAATCAATGATAGTTTCCGTCTCTCCGGCGAATAGTAGGATGTCGTTTTGTTCAATTATTTCTTCGGGTGAAACAGGTGATAGGGTTTCATCTTTCCTGACGATCTCGACTAAGAATAATCCACGAAGGTTACGAAGTTTAGCTTCTTCGATATTCTTCCCGATGAACGAAGAACCGCTTGGAACTTGGGTTTCCACCATGTACTCTCTCGTCTTCTCTTTAAAATCAGACAAGGCATCTTTTCGCGAAGGCAACAATTTACTGCCGATATATAATAGATATAGAATTCCAATAACAGCAATTGGTAATGCAACAGGAGTGAAGGAAAATATCGGCACTCCGGAAGGATGTATCAGTTTGTAATCAGCGAGGACTTTGAAGTTATTACAGTTTGCATTATCAATCGCCAAGCCATTAACGAACATATTTGTCGAAGTTCCTATCAGCGTCATTGCCCCTCCCAGCATGGTGGCATAAGATAAGGGCAGCATTACTTTGGAAGGAGATATTCCTTTCTTCTTTGCCCAATCATAGACATGCGGCATAGCTATGGCAACCACCGGAGTATTATGAAACCAAGGGGCGAGATTAGCAACCGTGAACATCATCCTTACCATGAAACCTTTGTAAGTCAAATCAGGTCGAAACAGCCTGCGTACAATAGCATTCAAAGCATTGGTCTTCTTAATGACATCACTTAATATCAGGAGCAATAGAATGATTATTAATTGTTCGTTTGCCAAGCCACCAATGACATCCTGAAGATTAATTATTCCAAATAAAAACAAGGCGATCACAGCAATAAGAAAGGTAAGCAACGGACGGAATAATTCCCTGTACAAGCCTATAATCAGGAATGTTATGACACAGATAATAATTATTGTCTGGGAATTCATGGTTTAAAATGTGCTTGCAAAATTAAGGAAATAAGGTCATAAGATAAATGGGTTATCTTATCAATGAGATACTTATATCGCGGAGGTATTGACTATATTTCCATCCCTCATCGTCAACTTTCTATCAGCCATATTAGCCAGCTCTTCATTATGCGTAACAATAACAAATGTCTGATTGAATTCTTTCCGAAGCTGAAAGAATAAATTATGTAATTCGGTAGCAGATTTTGTATCAAGATTGCCGGAAGGTTCATCAGCCATGATGACGGTAGGGTTGTTGATTAAGGCTCTGGCAGCGGCAACTCGTTGTTGTTCGCCGCCGGATAATTCCTTTGGCTTATGATACATTCTATCTTTCAAGCCGAGATATTCCAATAATTCCTGTGCTTTCTTTTCAGCCTCTTTCTTCCCGGTATTTCCAATGAAAGCAGGTACACAAACATTCTCCAAAGCAGTGAACTCCGGCAATAGATGATGAAACTGAAAGATGAAACCGATATTCTTATTCCGAAAAGCAGCGAGCTTCTTAGCATTTAATTCACCGACCTTTACAGCATTGATTTCAACAGAGCCGGCATCAGCTTTATCAAGCGTTCCAATGATATGCAGGAGAGTGCTTTTACCTGCACCTGAAGGACCTACTATAGAAACTATCTCACCTGTTTCAATACTAATATCAATACCCTGAAGAACTTTAAGGTCGTTGTAAGATTTAAAAATACCAGTAGCTTTTATCATCCTTGAAAGGTATAGAGGTATAGGGTATAAAGGCATAAGGGTATAAGGTATAAAGATATAAAGTTACAATTCCTTATACCTTTATACCTTATACCCTTATACCCTATACCTTTATACCCCATACCTAATTTCTCTAATCACAATTCTTGACATAAGCACTGATAGCTTCCTCCAAACCCATATCGGCAGCCTTCTTCAAGTCAGCGCAACTCTCTGCTTTTTTATCCATGGCTATCTTCAACAGCCCTCTTTTAGAATAAGCCTCTGCATATTGAGGATTCATTTTAATTGCTTTATCAAAATCTTCCAAAGCATCATCATTTTTATTAATAGACATATAGGAGACACCCCTGTTGAAATACCCTTGTGGGAAGGCTTCTTTATCACCCTTTAAATTCAAACATTTTGTGAAATCAATGATGGCGCTCTCAAATTGTTTCTGCTTATTCATTACCAATCCACGAAAGAAATAAGCATCAGAATAATCTGATTTCAGACTGATTGCTTTGTTCAAGTTAGTGATGGCTTCAGCATATTTAGCGGTCTTGAATAATGAATAACCAAGATTACAATAAGCATCGGTATAGTCAGCTTTTAATTGAATGACCTTCGTCAAATCAACAATTGCGAGACCATACTTCTCTAATTTATTATAGGTCAAACCTCTGTTATAATAAGCATCGGCATAGCTAATATCATAAGTAATAGCTCTGGTAAAATCCTGAATGGCTGCTTCAAAATTATCAATGCTGTAATTGCACAAACCCCTGTTGTAATAAGCCTCTTTGTAAGCAGGCTTTGCAGTAATTGTCTTGTCAAAGTCCGCAATTGCCGCCTCATATTTCCCCATCATAAAATAGGTAAGCCCGCGATTGAAATAAGCATCTGCCCTCTCTCCGCCAATGGTTATCGTCTTGCTGAAATCAAGAACGGCATAATCATATTTCTCTATCTGGTAATATCCCAAACCCCGCTTGTAATAGGCATCTACATAGTTTGGGTTGATTTGAATGGCTCGTGTATAATCAGAAACAGAAGACTCATATTTATTCATTTTATCATATACCAAACCGCGATAATAAATCACCTCAGCGAAGTTTGGATTGAATTCTATAGCCTTGTTATAATCCGAAATAGCAGCATCATATTTTCCTAATTGATAATACGAAAGTCCACGTGTACAATAAGCAAGATATGCATCCGGTTTTTGTTGAATTATCTTGCTGCAAAGGGAGATCGCATTAACAAAATTAGAGTTCTTATATTCTGTAGATGCCTGTGTCATCAAGGCTTCCGGCGATTGCGCTTTTGTTAATATCGCTATTCCCACAACACACAACAATAGGGTAATTATCTTCTTCATTAGTTATTTATTTAAGGGCGCAAATGTAGAAAAATAGAAGTATATTTCTTTTGCCAAATATCCTGTTAATTAAATTTTCCATTACTTTGCAATCTAAATTTTCTCATATTGGACAGACAAGAAAAGAACAGAATATTCCTAAGCATTTATTTACCGGGCATCTTCATCTTATTGCTTTGGGTGATTCATTTATATCAATTCTTCATGGGCAATTTAGATGCTTTCGGATTGCTTCCCCGCAAGACATCCGGGTTGATAGGCATTCTCACAGCGCCCTTAATCCATGCCGACTTCACGCATATCATCTCCAATTCTATTCCATTATATATCTGTCTCGCTCTGCTGTTTTATTCCTATCGAAGCCTCGCATACAAAACCTTTATAATCATCTACCTCGGCAGTGGAATATTAGTCTGGATATTCGCACGACCAAACATTCATATTGGTGCAAGCGGCTTGGTATATGGACTCTTTGGCTTCTTGTTTTTAAGTGGATTGATTCGGAGAAATATCAATCTTCTTGCCATCACCCTGCTTGTCACATTCCTTTATGGAAGCATCGTCTGGGGAATCATGCCGATGGATTTAAAGGTCTCCTGGGAGTCACATTTATTTGGATTGTTGATGGGATTTTTCTGCGCTCTCATCTTTCGGAATCAAGGTCCGCCACCGCCTATAGACCCCTTTGAAGATGAGGAAGATGAGGATGATAATTTATTGCCTCCCAATAATCCCGAAGAACCGCGAGTCATCTATATGTATCGCGAGAATGATCCGAATATTAATTAGCATGCTCATCGTTTTGTTGCAGCACCGCGAGGGCGGATGCTATCACATAACGATGGTAGTTATGAGTTATGAAGTATGAGTTATGAGTTTGTGGGAACTCATAACTCATAACTCATACTTCATAATCCTCAATTCTCAATATCTCCCGTTATAAAAGGGCACTTTATGCCCACTTTAGCCTGCAAAAAGGCGCATTTCCGCACCCGTTTTCCGCACCTATTTGGTGAGGAATTCCTATGCCTGAAAGTATCATTAAAATATATATTAACAATTAAAAATTAAGTAAAATGAAAAAATCAGAATTAGCATTAGCTAAGGTCGCAACCAACCCTGAACTTGAAAGGTTGATCAGTAAAAAAGATGCTGAATTGAAAAATTTGGCTCGTAAAAATGGCAAACATTTTGCCTCTAAAAATCTACCCGCAGCGACAGGGGATTCACTTGAAACCTATGTCGGGGAATTCAAAACCGGATATGAACAAACCGGATCAGATGCGCACCACTTCCTGCAACCAGGCACTCATTTGCCGGAAGGACAAGTTGAAGCGGACCATGCAAAAGCAAAAATCAGACAATTGGAAGATCAGATTTTTCATTTGGAAGAGCAAAACAAACATGATGAGTATGAACTGCACAGCATTGATGGCAAAAGTGTCTGGAATCGCCTCTTTGTTGCCGTGCTCTTTACAGGCATTATCCTGCTCGGGGAAATCGTCTTTAATGCAAAAGCCTTTGAGTTTTCGGGGGACAATATGCTCTTTGCATTGATTTCATCTATTTCGGTTTCCTTCTCGGTCTATGCCTTTTCCCATGTCGTCCCGATTAAGTATCGAAAGATTGAAACACCGGAAAAGAAGCGAATCTACATCTTCATCATTTTGGCAATCATGACGGGATTTTTCTCTGCGCTCGCCGTCCTTCGCTCTCTGCTCTTAGCTCAGGAAAATGTCTCAATCAATCCTGTGTATTTTGTCATTATTAACCTGTTCCTCTTTACCGTTTCGGTCTTTCTCTCGTATTACCTTATGCCGTCATGGGAGGAAATCAAGGGTACATTCCATAACATTAAATTGCATCGTGCTAAAAACAAACGAAAAAAGGAAATAGCTGCGCTGCAAGCCCAAATAGAGGAAATTAAAAAGTATCTCAAAGAATTGGCGCAACAGATTATCCGCATTAATTATTATACTGAATACACGGATAAACGGATTGAAAAAATGTACCATGAATCGGTTGCCATATTTAAAAATGAAAACTTGAGATGTCGCACGGATCGAAAAGTGCCTGACTGTTTTAATCATGTAACTCCGCCAGCGAATATCCATAATCAATTTAACGCAACGAATTACCTAAATAACAAACAGCAATGAAAACAATAATCACCATTATCCTGTTCTTAGTTATTGCTGGACTCTCCCTGACAGTCTATCGGTCAGGGAACTCTACAATAAACGAAGTATCCGTTCTTCGTGATGTAACGGACCGACAACTTTCACAGCCGCAAGCGGGTGAAATAATCCCATTATTTGCCTTGAATTCTCACCTGTGGAATGGAGGGATTTTTCGCTTTGCCAATATTACCGACGTGAGCTATATGCCCGCACAGGAAGTGTGTATCGGCACAGCGAATCAGTGGCTTTCAAATCGGTATGATCGTGAGAAGACCATAAAAGGATTTACTTCCCAAGTAACTCAAATTCTGGCGAATACCCAACACGATTCGATTGGAAAAATGCACTCATCAGTCTATATGCCGATTGCCAGCGAATTAAACCGTTTAAGCCGAAGCAAATCCTCGCGGCGCATCCTCTTGGTGTATTCTGATTTAATGGAGAATGATGTGGATTATTCCTTTTACAACTGCAAAACGCTTTCTCAATTGAAATCAAATTATGCCTTAGCCAGTTTGAAATTCAATCAAATGATGCCCCTGCAAAACCTTGTAGGGATTGAGGTACATTTGCTATATCAGCCGCCTACTGTTGAAAGTGATGGGCAGTACAGAATCGTATCTACCTTTTACCAAAGGTTATTGGAGAGCAAAGGAGCTACCGTGACCATTTCAGCAAATTTTATGCACTAACAAAAAATTAAACAGATGAAAGCAAAGAGTATTTTATGGGGAATATGTAAATTCATATTCAAGCTTTTTCTGTTGCTTTTAAGAGGAACATTTCGGCTTGCCGAAGTGTTCCTTCACGAAGTGAACGACTGGCTGCAAACCATTATCAAATCTATACACTGAATAAAATGATCATGCTAATTCAATTTATCGAATTCATCTTCGGCTTGCTGGAGAGCATACTTAAATTTGCCTTTGAATTTATCTCTGAACTGTTCTCCCAAATCCCTGCTAAAAACCGTGAATTTAACGCTGAATTTGCCTCACAGGGAACCTTGTTATCCAGTAAGAATACAGGCTTTTGCTTGACAGGCAGAAGGAATTTAAGCCTCAAAGATTCCTACCAAAATGCCCTGATCACGGGGGGCACGGGAACGGGCAAATCAAGCGTGATACTGATTCCCTCCCTGTTTACCATGAAGGGTAGTTATATTGTCCACGATCCTTCAGGTGAGCTTTATTTAAAGACTTCGGGCTTCCTATCACAAAAGGGATATGACGTTAAGGTGCTCAATTTTGCCCGTCCTGGGGCTTCTTCGGGATATAACCCGCTTGTAAGGGCAAATTCCTCTTCTGACATCCAAAAAATAGCTTCCTTGTTAATTGCCTGTGGGCTTGGCAAAGCCAAAGACCCGTTCTGGAATATACAGGGTACTTCATTGCTCTCCATGCTTATTTCAATCCTGAAACAACAAGACAAAGAATTTCAGAATTTGTACAATGTCCGGTTGCTCTTAAATGCTCTGGGAGGCAACCCTGAAATGGTAGATAAACTATTCAGCAAACATGCGGACGATATTTTATTTGCCGAATACAAATCGTTCCTTTCCTATGATACCAAAGTAGCACAAGGAATTATTGCCACATGCAAGGCGGCACTCCAATTATTCAGTGATGAATCGGTAGCACAGGTAACCTCGTTTGACAACTTGGATTTTCAGGATTTCAGAAACAAACCTACCGTATTGTATATCCAAAATTCCGTTGCCGATCAAAAGTATTATAGCGTTCTTACCTCACTATTCTTTGAACAGTTCTTCTCGTATGTTCTGGGTCGTTTTCCAAAAGATAAAGAACAAGACATTTTCCTCTTGATTGACGAAGCTTCTTCTCTGAACCTGCCAACACTTCCGCTTGCTGTTGCGAATGTCCGCAAACACCGGAGTGGAATCATGCTGTTGGTGCAGGATTTCAGCCAGTTGATACATCACTACGGCAAGTATGATGCGGACGGAATCAAGTCTAATTGCTTTGCCAAAATGTTCTTTACTGGACAAAGTTTAGAAACATCAAAGGAACTGGAACAAACATTAGGCAAGTACCAGTATGAAGATGCGAAAGGCTCAAAAGTAGTCAGACCTCTTATGACCAATGATGAGATCAGGACAATGGAAAAGAACCGCGCCTTGCTCATTTCTGGGCATCATAAGCCCATTTTTGCCAAGTTACGACCGTATTATAAAAGCCCTTTATTTACGCAATACAGCAAAATCGAACCGCCATTAATGAATAGGGAAGTATCTTTTGAGAATATTCCTTCAATATTATCCACTAACATTCTTTCTTCACATGAGTAAAAAAAATAACAACGCAATGTGGGATTACCTTGAATCCATCGGCATTCTGGAGCATGGGACGGATGAGGAAATTAAGGAAGCAAAAAAGATATATCGCAAAAAATACTTGTTGAAATATAAGCAAACGCAACGGGCGGACAAGCCGGAATTCAATATTAGTTTTTCAGATAAGAATGGGGAATATACAAGAGTAGAATCATCAGCTACAAAACACAATTTGACCGTAACTGCTTTCATTAAAAAAGCCACCCTTGCATACATAGAGAACAAATATGTGGTTCCTAATACACTGCAAATTTCCAAACTGGAACAAGTGCTTTCGGAGTGTCTCAATGAAGTACAGAAGATAGTCAAAACCAAAGAACGGTTTATGTTTGATAGGGAAGATAAATACAAGGCAATTGAAAAGAGAATTGAAAAATTAGAAGTACAAATTGACAGCATCTTTCGGCATCCTCCTTTAGCACAATGATCATAAAATACAAGTCATTCAAGAAACCGCAGTTTGGTAATTTATTAAAATATATGACCGATGAAAAGAAACGTCTGTTTGATGGCAAGGGCGGGTCTTTTGCTATTACTCATAACCTTAAAGGATTGAGCATTGATATATGGGAAAAACAATTTTTGGACAATGACAAATTTCGTAATGTCTCAAGAAAAGACAGTATTTATCTTAGCCATGAAATTCTATCTTGGCATAAAGATGATGCAAAAGAATTGACATTGGAAAAAATGCAGGAAATTGCATATGAATACATACAACAAAGAAACCCGAATGGCATGTATGTTGCCATTCCTCACTTCGACAAAGATCATTATCATATTCACATCTGCGCCTCTGGTATTGAATATCGCACGGGCAAGGCACTTCGGCTCTCTAAAGCTGACTTTGGAAATCTTAAAAAGGATATTCAAAACTACCAACTGGAAAAATTCCCTGAACTATCAAAATCGGTTGTCGAGCATGGCAAAAAAGGTAAGGGTCGAATGACTGAAAAAGAGTTTCAAATGAAGCGAAGGGCGGG
>Ga0206965_10026_pt1 | contig 41999 bp, 44 predicted proteins | sample Alteio_BWOrgHeat_26_FD_152973 | JGI IMG/M metagenome (GOLD analysis project Ga0206965, IMG submission 152973) | Enriched cells from forest soil in Barre Woods Harvard Forest LTER site, Petersham, Massachusetts, United States -... | ecosystem: Environmental > Terrestrial > Soil > Temperate forest >...
GACCGCGAGTTTCTTGTCCGACTGGACTTTGAGCAGCGCCGTGGTCAGCGTCGTTTTACCGTGGTCGACGTGGCCAATGGTGCCAACGTTTACGTGCGGCTTGGTGCGATTGAAGTTTTCTTTTGCCATGGTGGGAGGTACGTGTAAGGTGTGGTTTCGCGCGACGATGAACCTCTCTGGAGCCCCCGAACGGATTTGAACCGTCGACCTCGTCCTTACCAAGGACGCGCTCTGCCAACTGAGCTACAGGGGCCCACCGAAAGGGAAGCCCAGTCGCCCGGGCGTTTCGTAGGGAAAGGGTTGACAGTATCACTGCCATCCAACCCGTCAAGCCCTTTTTCGTGACTTAATGCTATAAATAAACGGTTTGCCGTTTTCCTATTTTTAATAACGTTAGAAATGGCCTGACTGGCGTCCCGTTCACCTATTGCCATAAATTGCATAAGTAAATCTTATGCGCTTTCCGGGCTTAATCATAACGCAGGATTGCTTCTTGGCTCAATTTTTCTTTTAAAATCCCCTACCCCCTATGAAACACGCCTCACTGTCCGCTTTTTTTGCCTCTGTCCTTCTCGCCCATTCTGTTTTCGCCGCCGATGCCCCGGCTGCTGCCCCCGCCGCTGATTCCGCCCCGGCCAAAGCGCCGACTTCCGACCCGGCTATCGCCACTCCACTGACCTCCGGTCAGGTTATCACCCTCTTTCCTGAAGGCGTCCCCGGCTGGAAAGACATTGGGCCAGAACAAATTAACGGTGGCACCTACACGAACATCAGCAACCCGCGCATGATTGTCGGCCTGCCGCCCGCAGGCGTACCGCAAAACGGTACCGCAATTATCTTCTGCGCAGGCGGCGGCTATGTCCATGTTGCGTTAGGCAGCGGTTTCAACAGCTGGCTCAACCCGCTGGGCGTGACGACATTCAACCTCATCTACCGTTGCAAGGAATTTGGTGCCCCGGCCCCGCAGCAGGACGTCGCACGCGCCGTCCGCCTCATCCGCGCACACGCAAAAGAATTCGGCATCGATCCCAATAAAATCGGCGTGATGGGCGACTCCGCGGGTGGGCACGTCGCCGCCAGCGCCGACACGCTCTATGACGATCCAGTGTGCAAAACCGGCAATGCACTCGACAGTGTCAGCGCCCGGCCGGATTTTGCGGTGCTGGCGTTCGCCGTGCTCACGATGGAGCCACCCTATGCGCACGGAGATTCGAAAAACAACTTAATCGGCCCCAATCCATCCCAGGAAATGATTGACCACTACTCGCTCGAAAAACATGTGACGCACGATACCCCGCCGACTTTCATCATCCACACCCAGGGCGACACCACGGTGAAGGAAGAAAACGACCTCATGTTCTACGCCGCGCTGCGCAAAAACAATGTGCCTTCGGAACTGCACCTTTATGCTTACGGACCGCATGGCTCGGGTGTCGGCGCCGCGTATGGCGACGGCACGCTCTGGCAAAAACTGTGCGAAGAATGGATGCGCTACAACAACTGGCTGCCGCAATCGCCCAATCAATTGATGCCGCAAGGGCTGACCATCACCTCGCGCGGCGCCAGAGGATTTGGTGCCCGCGGTGGTCGAGGTCGTGGTGGCCCTCCGGGAGCACCTGGCGCAGCAGCAGCCCCGGCCAGTTCTGCGCCTGCGGCAGCCGCACCGGCAGCGACGGAGAATATGTAAGGCAGGAGCCGTTCGAGTCAGGGCGTGGCGTGCCCTCCGAAGCCTCGGCAAAGGAGGGCTCAAACGGCTGACGCTGAACGTCTAACGCTAAACGCTAAAGTCAGCCAAAAAATACGGGTTTGGCTTACTTCGATGTTGGATGTTGAGCGTTGGGAGTTCGATGTTGAATGTTGGGCGTTCGATGTTGATTGCCTCGTGCAATAATCCGTCCCAGGTTATATTGAATCAGCAGGAAGGATTTTTTGGCCATGCCCAAAACTGAGGTCCATATTTTTGCCATGAATTCCGAAAAAAAACGTCGATGGTTTAGCAAGAAAACCTACGTCATCTTAGGTTCCATTGTAGGCATTCCACTTCTTATCTTTCTCGTACTGACTTTCTTGGGAAAAATAATTATAAATGCAGAGCTGCGTTCTCGACGTTTCAAAATTGGTGAAATTGCCAAAGCCTATTCAATATATTATTTTAAAGACGGAAAGATTCACCCACTGGAGACTAATCCAGGCGACACGGCGCATTCAGCAGCATTTATTCTTGCCCAAGAAGTGAACCTAACAGATGCGTCTTCTTATTTTGATGAAGATTTTTCCCTATTACCCAAAGTGATTCCACGCAGCGTACTGCGTAGCCCATCCACTCTCGGCTCAAAGGCGCAATTAAATCCCGAGTTTATGAATTCTACCCTGTGTGTCGTCATCGTTGCAAATCTTCCGCCAAATGCACCGCCTGCTACTACGCCCATTGCTTGGACGCGCGGATTACTTGATGACGGCTCTTGGGCCCCAGATTCCCCATGGAAAGGCGAATACGGTCAAATTGCCTACCTTGATAGTCACGTCGAGTGGGAAAAGAGATTTTCCTCCGTCAAATACGGCACCACCATCCCCACCACCAACATCCGCGAAGCCCTCCCGCCCGGCGCGGTGATTTTAAGCGCCGAGCCTGCAAAGAAAGGGCCCTGAGGCGGCTGATGCCACGGAAGCGACTGAAGATTTATTTCTTCACCCCCCGCTTATAGCTTTTTCGCAGGCGGGCCGCTAAATCCACCCAGCAGATAGACGGCCAAGACAATCAAGAGGACGAGCCCGAGGCCGCTGCCGGCGAAGATCGGACCGCCCACGTAGAAACCGCCGCCGCCAAAGAGCAGCAGCAGGATGATGATTAGCAGTAGTAGATTAGTGTCCATGATCCAAATGTAGCATTTCTCGCCCTCATGCGCCTGTGGGCAGTTCACCCACCGCAGACAGTGCACAAATTCCCAGTGCTTCGGTTTGCAGGTAGGGCGGGGCGTCCTCGACCCGCCGTTCTTTCCCACCAAAGGATGCTAAGCGGCGGGTCCGGAGGCCCCGCCCTACCCCAAGGCAAAAACGGTAGCGTTAGGCATTGGGCGTTCGACGTTAAGCGTTCGGCGTTAGAAATTGGCTTCAGTCGCCTTTGTCGCTTCTGTGGCTCAGCGCCTTTTTTGCCACTTTCTGAAACTCCCTGCCCTTCTCCAGCGTTTAAAGGTTTTCCAGTAATATCCCTTTACCCCCGTTAGTGAAGAATCCCTGCTCTATGAAATTCCCTGCTTCCTCCCGCCTGCGCCGCTTTTTGGCGCTCGCTCCGTTTTTCGCGGCCACTGCCGCTTTTACCCTGAGCTCCGTCGAAGGGCTCCACGCCGCAACTGCGGACGCCATCGCCATCTCCAAGCCCGATGCCAAATACAAGGTGACCGTCACCGATGAAGGCACCACTTATTTACTGAACAACGGCATCGTGGCCGCCCGCATCAACAAAACCAGCGGCGACTTGGTACAAGTGGTTTATAAAGGTGTGGACCGCGCAGGCCATGATCAGGGCGCCGTGGGAGTCTGGGAACAAAACACCGCCGCCGCCGCGCCTGTGGGCCAGTTGACGGATAAAATTACCATCGACCCCGCGACCAACGGTGGCGAACGCGCCGAAGTTTCCATCAAAGGCGTCTCCAACGACCAAGTGCAACTCGGCGCAGGTGCAGCTGGTGGCGGCACGTACTTCGACCTGGAAATCCGCTATTCCATGGGCCGGGGTGATAGTGGCGTCTATGCTTACTGTATTTACACGCACCCGGCCAGCTACCGCGCGGGCGGCGTGGGCGCGGAAAGCCGCTTCATCCTGCGCGTCAACCAGTCGTTTGACTGGATCTCCGTCGACAAGGACCGCAACCTGCTCGCCGCCGGGCCGAAGAACTGGGGCACGGGTGTCGTGGTCAATGCCAAGGAGCAACGCATCATGAGCCAGGGACCGTATAAAAACTCGGTCGAACACAAGTATTCTTACAACGGCGTTCAATTCAAAATTCCCGCCTACGGTTGGTCGAGCACGTCGGAGCACGTCGGCGTATGGTTCATCAACCCGACCGCTGAGTATCTGAGCGGCGGTGCCTCCAAGTTGGAATTGCAGACCCACTATGGCGACAACGACGATCCGGACCCGATCATCCTCGATTACTGGAAGGGCAGCCATTACGGACGCAACACTTCGCTCAACGTCGCCCAAGGCGAGGAGTGGAACCGGGTCGTTGGCCCGATTTTCGTGTATGTCAATTCGCTCGACAAGTTTGAGACTCCTTCCGACAAGGACATGGCGACTTTCCAAGCCAGTTTTGGCAACCCCATCGTGCCGAAAGCCTGGCAGGACAACCAAACCGCGCTGTTTAATGATGCACTGGCCCAAGCCAAAACCGAGAAAGCGAAGTGGCCCTATGATTGGGTAAATGGCGTGGACTACCCGCACAAGAATGAACGCGGAAGCGTCTCGGGCCAGCTCGTACTCAACGATGCATATGCGCCAAAAGGCGCTTCGACCAAGCTGCCCAACCTCACGGTCGGTCTGACATTTCCATTTGACGGGGACAACGCGACCAACGCCCCAGGCCCGGACGCTGGTGGTGCCTATTATGGTTCGACTTCCAGCTGGGTGACCGATGCCAAGCATTACCAATTCTGGGAAAATGGCACCGAGGACGGCAAATTCACCATCGATAAAGTCCGCCCCGGCACCTACACCTTGCACGCGTTTGCCGACGGAGTATTGGGAGAGATGGCCCGCGCCAACATCACCGTGGTAGCCGGAAAAAACCTGGACTTGGGTAAGATTGAGTGGAAGCCCGTCCGCTACGGCAAACAACTTTGGGATATCGGCTATGCCGACCGCAGCAGCAACGAATTCTTCAAGGGCGACGGCGACAATTTCTGGCTCTGGGGCTGGCCGCTGCGCTACTCGCTTCTGTTCCCGAACGACGTCAACTACACCATTGGCAAGAGCAGCCCGGCGAAGGACTGGTTCTTCGAAGAAGTTCCGCACTCAACGGCGGACACCAAGCTGTGGCTGAATCCGGAAGCCAAAGACCCCGCCAACCAGCGTTTTGGCTGGGTTAAGGCCGAATCGCGGGAACAATACCCGATCACCACGGGTGACTCCGGCGGCGTGTGGCGCCAATACAGCGCCGGCCGCGCCACTTCGTGGAACATCAAATTCAACTTGGACAAGGCCGTGCAAGGCTCCGCCGTCTTCCGCATCGCGCTGACGGGTGCTGATGGCGCAGGCGGCACCAGTGTGTCAGTCAACGGCCAGGCTGTGGGAAGAGTCGGCGCATTCGGCACCAATGCCATGCGCTACAACACCGCCCTCGGTGTCTGGCAGGAACGCGACGTCACCTTCGACGCCTCACTGCTCAAAGCAGGTGAAAACACGCTTACGATCACTGTGCCAGCCGGCGACCTCAAATCAGGGCTCGTTTACGACTATCTGCGCCTGGAATTAAACGAGTTTTATAAACCCGATGGCACCAAAGTCGCCTCGACACAGTAAGGCTTGCCGTCCGCAGCTTTTGGAGCGTGAATTAGGGCATGAAGTCACTACCCCTTCTTCTCGCCCCATTGTGCCTGTTCGCGAACTCTTTGTCCGCGGCAACTTCTCCCGCGCCTGCGGAGGACACGGCCGCATTGCCCGCTGATGAAGAATTGTCGACGAGCGCGCTAACCGCAGCCCAGCGCGCAGTCTTGGAAAAAAACGCCAGCGATGCCGCGCATGCTGCTCAACAGACCGTCGACGCCGCCAATCCCAAGCACCTGCCCGCGTTTCCCGGCGCAGAGGGTTTTGGCGCACTGGCCACCGGTGGTCGCGGCGGCACGGTTTATCATGTGACTAATTTGGATGACTCCGGCCCCGGCTCGTTCCGCGACGCCGTCAGCCAGCCCAATCGCATCGTGGTGTTCGATGTCGGCGGTGTAATTAAAATTGGCAAAGAAATAGAAACGAAGAGCAACCTCACCATCGCCGGACAAACTGCGCCGGGTGAAGGCATTTGCATTTACGGCAATGGCGTTTCACTTGGCGGTCAGTCCAATATCATCCTGCGCTATGTGCGTTTTCGCCAGGGCATCGCCGGCGACCGCGGTAAAAAAACCCTCGGCATGGACAAAGCCAGCAACATCATCGTCGACCATTGCTCAGTCGAATGGGGCCGCTGGGACGATATTGGCCTCACCGTCGGCACCACCACCGTCACCGTCCAAAATTGCATCATGGCAGAGGGAATCCATCCGCAAAGCTTCGGCGCGCTGATCGACACCGTCACCAATATCACACTCAGCCATAATTTGTGGATGAGCAACGAGAGCCGTAATCCGAAGGCCAAGGGCACCATCCAGTACATCAACAACGTCGTTTACGATTGGGGCATCACTGGCTTGTGCGGTGGACACTCTGCCGCCGACCACAGCCTTGACGTCATCAACAATTATTTTATCAAAGGCCCCGCCTCCAACAACCAGATGGCTGGACAGTTTTTGCCGACTGACCATGTATTTCAAGAAGGCAACTACGTTGATCTCGATCGCGACGGCACGCTCAATGGCCGTTTGGTAACCACCACTGATTTCTCGGACAAAAACGGCTCGCCCACTTTTGTGAGTGCACCGGCGATGCATCCCACCATTGCGGTGACGACCGAAAGCGCCGCCGCCGCGTATGCCAAAATTGTGGCCGATGTCGGCTGCTCGCTGCATCGCGACGCTGTAGACCTCCGCCTTATTAGCGAACTCACTTCACTCGGAACCAAGGGGCACACATTGGACCACAAGAACGACAAAGGCGAAGCCCTCGCAGGTGGCATTGGTGAAATCAAGAGCGGCCCAGCCGCCGTGGACACCGATGGCGACGGCATTCCCGACGCGTGGGAAACTGCGCACGGACTTGATCCCAAAAATCCGGCCGACGCCGTCAAGCTCGATGCCTCCGGCTACTCGAATCTTGAAGTTTATCTGAATAGTTTGGTGAAGGCCAACTCGGCTCGTTGATGCTCTTGTCAACCGGGGTCATTTCGCATAAATTGAAATCCTGCGATGAAATTTAAACTGAGCATTTTGATCTGGGCTCTGGTTATGGCAACTGCGGTTGCCATGTGGGTTTCCAATAAGCCCTCTGCAGCCCAACCCGCAGCCAGCGCACCAACCACAACCAAAACTGCGGCAACTGCAAAAGTACCAGATCATCCCTACCCCTTCGCCACTTCGGTCGTGTCCGGCCAAAAACTCGACGGTCCCGGCACCGGGGTGACTTTTGAGCAGGATGGCTACGAGGTGAAACTCGCCAGCCAGGCGGAAGCAGATACTTTCAAAAAAGATCCCGCCCCTTATCTCGCAAAAATTACCGACGCCTATAAAAACGCCAAGGCCTGCCCGCTCACCGTCTGCCCGGTCATGGGCGATCCGCTGGACAAGGATGCTTATGCCTTTGTTTACGAAGGGCGGCAGTTTAAATTCTGCTGCGACGCCTGCCTCGAAGATTTCCAAAAAGACCCGGATAAGTTTGTTAAGATCTGGGATACCGCTGAACAAAACACGGTCGCCGACAAGAAATAACGCCCGTTGTAACAAACCGGCAACTTGCTGGTCGCAAAGATGTTGCTGGCCTCGAATTTAGGATTGGGCATGGAAAGCCTCCCGGGCAGATGACGTTGCAGATTCTAAACGAGCGTTTAAATTTGCAAATTATTTGTCAAAAGATTTTTGCAACTTGATGATGTTTTTGAACGTTAGTAATTTATTACCCTGAGATTATGCTCAGATTTCCGCTAATGCCTATTGGAATCCGCCGGTTGCTCTCCTGCCTTGCCTTTTTCATTGTCATCGCTGCCCGCGCAGACGACTCCGCCGTATCGCATTGCCAGCCCGGGCCATGGGGGCGCATCGACTACAGCTACGTCTATCTGGCCGCGCCGGATTCCATCCTGGATAACTTTCCCCTGCCCAGCCCCTTAACCCGCTGGTGTTTTGTCGACCGCAATCCAGACTGGTTGCGAATTTTCCTGGCCAACCTGGGTTACGACACCGCCACCATCAATCGCCTGGTCAACGACCCGCGCAGCCAGGCCGATGAAGAAAACGTCATCACCCTTTATCCGACCGAAGCCGATGTGCTGGCGCTCAGCACCTCCAGTCGCGAAGCCCTTTCGCTTGAACTGTCCAAATACATCGAAAACCCCTATTATCACGACCCCATCTGCATTCCCGATGGCGATGTGACTGCATGGCTGCGTGGCGTGGACTTGCCGGCCAATGTCATTGACCTCATTCGCAAACTGACCTACCACTGCGGCGAAGGCTATTTTTTCAGTGACGTCAGGCTGGTCCTCAAATATGCCACCGGCGATAACGAGGCTCGCAATTGGGTCAAAGCCTTTATGCGGGTTCGCGCCGTCGTGGCCAGTCTGCAAATCGACAAAACCGATGACCTCCCGGGCCTCGAACGCTATTGGAGCGCCAGCTTCCACCGTAGTGATTCCCTGCCGATGTTAGATGCCGCCGCTGCAATTCCCGGCGGCAGCCAACTCGACCTCACCCACTTGCTCCCGCCGCTCCCCCGCCGTCTGGCTTACTCTTACACCTCGCCGGATATTGAACGCTCCGGCCAGACTCCCAACTGCCACTGGACATCATTAAATTTTTTCAACTACACCCGGCAGAATATCCTGCTCGATCTTAAGCTGGCCACCAGTCAGGTGCTGGAAAATTACAATACGATCACGGCGCCCTACACCTTTGGCGACGTATTGTTCTTTTTGAATGAAGATGGGAACGCTTATCACTCCTGTGTTTATCTCGCCGATAATCTGGTTTTCACCAAAAACGGCGAAAATGAGATGATGCCGTGGATCGTCTGCCGGATTGAAGACATCAAGCAACTGTACGGTCGCGAGCCCAACTACAAAATTCAAGGCTACCGCCGCAAATGGCCTGAAGGCGGCTAAAACAGGGTTAGTTCGGCGAAAAGGGGTAATTTTGGCAAAAAAAAGGCCGGCGACATTACCCCTAATGTCGCCGGCCACTGATTTTCTATTTGATACCCCAAATGTAGACACATTTAAGTCTACGTGTGCAATAAACTCCAGGAGTGGCCAAATTGCAAGCACTTTTTATCAATTTTACGTTTTCTTAAGGTGCAGAAGTTCAGGTTATTACACCAACAGCCTGACCTAATCTACCAACCTACACCTTTCAAATCAAGAATCAGGCTGACCTCTGCTGGCGTATCTATCCCAGAAATACTCGCAACTCACAGCCTTGGACGCGGTTGTTTTATTAGGCACCACGTCCTTCGCCACATTGCCGTTGCCTAACGGAGCGGATTGCCTCAGAACCCATTCCAACGCCAACCCGGCCAAATCTACTGTCCATGAAGCCACGATTGTTGTTGGTTCTGGTGCCCTTGCTCGCGTTTTGGGCTGCTTTGGCTTGGTGGTTGTCTCGGGTGGCCAATCCGGATTCTTCCGCAAACGATCTCGCAAAAAACGGCCAGTCCAGCGGGTCTTCCTCTACGCTAGACACCGGCGCGACTGGCGGCAGGCAACTGACTTCCGAGCAATTTAAGGCCAGCATCTTGCAAGCCTTGAATAAACCGGCGGGCCCAGAGCGAATGGCCGAAGCGATGGCGGCTTTTAATCGCTGGGTCAAAGCATTTCCCGATGATGCGATGACTTGGGGTGAAGACAGCTTTGAAGGCAAGGAGCGCTTGGCCGCCATGAAAACCGGCATCAGCGAATGGGCGGCCAAAGACCCGGCGGCCGCAGCGGCGTGGGTTGATGGCATGGCCGCTGATGCCAGCAAGGTAAATACCGTCGTGGACTTGCTTCAAACCTGGGCCAAGCAAGACGGCTATGCGGCCGCCAAATGGCTCTTAACTGTGACCAATCCGGTGCAGCGCTCGCAAGGCCTGCAAGCACTGGCTGACACCTGGTCAAAAACAAATCCCGCCCGCGCCACTGATTGGGCCATGCAGTATTATGCGAGCAACCAGGACGCCACCGCCTTTCAAGCCGCCATGGCGAATTGGGCGCAGAAGGACCCCAAGTCTGCGTTGACCTACGTTCAAAGTTTGCCCGCCGGTAATTCGCAAAATATTGCTGTCAACAATCTCGCCTTGCAATGGGCCGTGAATGACCCCGTCGCGGCCTCGAACTGGGCCGCCACCCTCGAAGACCCACGGCAACGCGAGGAAGCTCTCGTCAATGTCGTGGACTCCTGGTCGCAGTGGGAACCTAAAAAAGCCGCCACCGCGATTGATAGCATGACCGATTCCGATACGCAGGTTGCCGCAGCCGGAGCCTTGATGGACCGCTGGGTTTCCAGCGATGCCGTGGCCGCTTCGCAATGGCTCAACCAACAACCTGCCGGCGATATGCGCGACGCCGCCATCACTTCCTTCAGCAACAATCTTTTTCTCAATGACCCCATCAACTCCCTAAACTGGGCGATGGCCATCCAAAATCCCGATCTGCGCGAGCAGCAACTCGTGGTCCTCGGCGCGGCCTGGCTGAATTACGATGCGCCCTCTGCGCAGCAATGGATCCAGGACAATAACCTGCCTGATGCTGTGAAAAGCCAGATACTTTCCGAAGTGTCTTCGCAAGACGCCCCTTCCGGGTCGACCGATAATTCTTCAACGCAAACCAACGGGGCGACACCCGATCCGAATCAACCCGTCAATGTAACCTTCACTCCGTTGCCCTTCTCAGGATCGATAGATAATGCTCCCACCAATGACTCTGCGCCGTCAAATTCTCCCATAGAAGACTCAGGAATCATCAACTAGCTCTTCGGTTCCGGCTTCGTGGGTGATCCGCCACGAGGAAAGGGGGCCTTCGACCCCAGGTCATCATCATACGGGCTCATCATGCGTTTAATATGCGGGCTAAAATACCGCTTATTGTCCTTCACCGCCTCAAAGCCATTCTTCAAACCCTGCAAGCCTTCGGCTTTTTCCACAAAACCATCCACGCCACCCTGCAACGCCGTCCGCACTGTATGCGGAGTCACGGTGGCTGTGAAGATGAGTACCCGGCATTCAGGTAGTTTGCGCTTCAGGATGCTTAAAATCTCGAGTCCGTTCACTTCCGGCAGACGAATATCCACTACAACTAAATCGGGCTTCATTTCCATAACCCCTTTCAACGCCTCATGCCCATTGGCGCTGGAGCCAATCAGCTCCATATCCGTAAAATTGCGAATATACTCGCTGCAGAAGTCGAGCACCATGGCCTCGTCCTCAATGAGATAGACCCGCTTGATCATCCCTGCACCATAGCCGATTTTCCCTACCTGTCAAAGGAATCCCCCCTAGCTGGCGGGTTTGCCCTATTTTTCAGGGTTATACCCGAGGCAATCTCCTCAGGTGTTCCCCCGGATTTGGGACAATCCGCCCCCATTTTTTACGATATTTAGAAAGTGAACTTTAAGTTACGAAAGTTATAGGATACAATCTTCGACTCTGCACCTGCCACCATGAGCGACCGCTTCCTTCCCCATATTAAACAAATCCGCGCTGCCGCGCATGAATTGCCCGATGCTGAATTGTGGCCCGGCGAAGAGTATATCGTTGAACTGAAAGGCTCTACGACCAGCCATTTGATCACCTTCAAACGCATATCGTACCACAGCAAATCCCGCGGCAAAACCTACAAATGGCTCTATGAAGGAAAAATGTGGGTGGTATGAGAGGTTGGATGCCGATCGGCGACATTCTGAGATTTCGGGCTTCATCCTTTCGCCTTCATCCCTCATCCTCTGCCGATGCGCTTGCTTGGGATTGATTATGGCGAGAAACGTTGGGGCTTGAGCTACGGCGACGAATTAGGCCTCGCCCTGCCACTGCCTGCGGCCATCGCAGCCACCGCCAACGAACGCTTCGCTCACGTCGAACGCGTCATTACCGACCGCAAAATTGCAGAGTTGGTCGTGGGCTATCCCTACAACATGGACGGCACCGCCGGCTTTAAAGCCCACGAGGTCGATGCCTTCATCGCCGAACTCGAGCGGCGCTTTAAGCTCCCCGTTCACCGCACCGATGAGCGTTTAACCAGTCACGAAGCGGCGTCTCGCACCCCCAAGAGCAAATCAAAAAAACGCCATGCCCCGGCCGCCCAGCAAGCCGCCCGCGCTACTGGCGAAGTAGACTCACGCGCCGCCACGATTATTCTCCAGGACTTCCTCGACACCCGCCACGGCCCGGCCTTGTTGCCCGAGGACAAATAGAAAAACTCTATGACCTGTCGGTAAGACTGGATAGAATCTCCTGCACCCGTCTTGGTTAAATTTGGATGTTGAATGTTGAATGTTCGAAGTTCGGCGCTTAATTTCTTTCCCATGCGCGAGAAACCCCTCCTGCTCGGCCTGAACATCGACCACGCGGCCACCCTGCGTCAGGCCCGCTACCGCCAGTTCGCCCGCGATTGCGGCCAGATGGTCGAGCCGGACCCCGTTGCCCTCGCGCTGCTGGCTGAACGCGTCGGTGCTGATGGCATCACCGTTCACTTGCGCGAAGACCACCGCCACATCCAGGAGGGCGATGTACGCCGCCTCCGCGAATGTATCCAAACCCGCCTTAATCTGGAAATGGCCTGCACGACCCAGATGGTCGCCTTCGCGCGAGACATCCAACCCGATATCGTCTGCCTCGTCCCCGAAAATCGCGAAGAGGTGACGACGGAAGGCGGCCTCGATATCGTCAACCAGCGTGACCGCGTGCAGGACACTGTCGATGCCCTGCTCGACGCCAATATTCAGACCAGCCTCTTTATCGACCCCACGCCCGCCGCGCTCGAAGCCGCGGCTGACATCGGCAGTCCATTTGTCGAACTACACACGGGCGCATTTGCACATTCTTTTTATGGTCCCGCGCGCGAAACCGAATTCGAAAAACTGCGCTCCGCCGCCACCCTGGGCCACGAGCTGGGCCTGACCATCAACGCTGGCCACGGCATCAACTACATCAACATTGCCGACATCCGCACACTGCCATGGTTGCACGAACTCAACATCGGGCACAGTATTTTGTGCCGCGCACTTTTCAACGGCATCGAAGAAGCCGTCCGCGAAATGAAAACGCGGATGCATGCACCCTAAGCCCACTCGCGCCGTCGTGAAATCCCTCGCAGAATCCGCCCTTGGGCGCACCGTGCTCGGCGTCGGCACCGACATCGTTGAGGTCGCCCGCATTCGCGGCGCCCTTGAACGCCATGGTGACCGCTTTTTGCACCGCCTCTATACTGACGAGGAAATCGCCTATTGCCAAAAACAGCGCGACCCACATCCGTTTCTCGCCGCGCGTTTTGCCGCCAAAGAAGCGGCCTCGAAAGCCTTTGGCACCGGCATCGCCCGCGGCTTTGGCTGGAAAACTTTTTCCGTCACCCACGACGAACATGGCGCGCCCATCGCAGTGTTCGACGAAGCCGGCCAAAAATTACTCGCCGAACGCGGCGCCACCGGCGTTCTCATTTCCCTCAGCCATACCACCACCCTCGGCCATGCCGTCGCGTTGCTGGTCAAATAAGTCATGCCCCACCCCACGCCCTGCCATCCCATTCTGACCTGCGCTGAAGCCCAAGCCTGGGAAAAACACCTTTTGGGTGAGGACCCCGAGCAAGCCTGGTCCGCCATGAGCCGCGCGGGTGCTGGCGTCGGTGCTGCGATCGTCCGCGACTTTACTCAATGGCGTCCACTCCCCCGCGACCCGCGCGTACTCGTGCTCGCTGGCCCAGGCCACAATGGCGGTGATGCCCTACTCGCGGCCCGCGAGATTTTGCGCGCCCGGCCCCGCGGCCAAATCTCCGTTGTTTTACTCGAACCGCTCGAGAAATTAAAACCCCTCACCCGCCGGGCCTGGGATGAACTGGCCGCCAATTCTGGCGTGACCTTGATTACCTCCGAACAATTTTATCAGAGGCTTGGCACCGACGAGTCTTGGGATATTTGCATCTGCGGATTATACGGACTGGCTTTTCATCCACCGCTATCCGAACACGCCCGTGCGCTAATTCAGGCTGTAAATGGCGCCCCCGACTCGGTGGGCTTTCGCGTCGCCATTGACCTGCCCAGCGGAGTCGGCGCTACGAGCGACGACCTGGCCTTCCTCGCTGATTTCACCTACGCCACCGGCATCGCCAAACAACCGCTCTTTGATCCCGCCAATGCCAAATGGGTGGGACGCATCCGCTATATCGACATCGGCTTTTTTGAAAAACCTTACGACGGCCCCCGCGCTTTTACCGACAATCTTTTATTGCCAACTGCATTGCAGCACACTGCGCGACTACGCAAGGCCACGAGCAGCAAACGTTCGCACGGCAATCTGATTGTGCTGTCTGGTTCGCGCACCTATCCGGGCGCACAGATGCTAAATGTGGTAGGTGCGTTGCGCGCAGGGGTGGGTTTGGTCACCGCGTTGACACCTTTCACTTTTGCCGCGTCCTTTGCCGCCGCCCGCCCCGAGGCCATGTGGCGCGGGTGTCCGGAAGAACCTGATGGCAGCCATGGTGCGGGCAGCATGGGTGCGATGCGTGATTTGCTGCCCCGGGCTTCTGCCTTGCTGACCGGCTCAGGCATGGGTCGTAGCAATGCCACGCAAAACATGCTGCCGATGCTCGTCAAAACCTGCCTGCTGCCTTTGGTACTCGATGCCGATGCGTTGATGCCCAAAATTATTACCGCTTCCTCCGAGCGTGCAGAAGGTGCGGGCCCCGTCATTATCACGCCTCACACGGGCGAATTCGAACGCATCGCCGGAGAAAATGCGAATCTCGAGGAATTCTGCCGCAAATTTCATCTCATCACCGTGCTCAAGGGGCCAGTGACCCGCATAAGCGACGGCACGCGGACTTGGTGCAGCCCCTACGGTGGTCCCGTATTGGCCCGCGGCGGCAGTGGCGACCTGCTCGCGGGCATGGTCGGCGCTTTGCTCTCGCAAATGAACCACCATCCTTTTGAAGCCGCCTGCCGCGCCGTCGTCTGGCATGGCCTGGCTGCCGACGCCCTCGCCCGCGCCAAGGGCGAAACTGCGGTGCTCACCGCCGAACTCGCCGCGTATTTACCCGAAGCCCTACGGAACGAATGGGGTGACTAGTCATGGCAGAGCTCTCATCGCGTCAAGCGTTGATGATTCTCAACGCGCTCCCCAATATCGGGCCGATTACCACGCGCCGATTGCTCGCGGCGTTTGATGGGGACCCGGCCCGCGCTTTGGCCGCGACCAGCAGCGAACTCAAACGCGTGCAAGGCGTCGGTGCCGTCATTGCCGAGGTCGTTGCGAATTGGCGCACCCATTTCGATTTGGAAAAAGAGGAAGCATCTCTCTCGAAAATCGGTGGAAAATTTTTAATTGCCGACGACCCCGACTACCCGCCGTTGTTGCGCGACATTCACGATCCGCCCGTCGGCCTCTATTGCCTCGGCGAATACACCGGCACAGACCGCGCCGTGGCGCTCGTCGGCAGTCGGCGGGCAACATTGTACGGACTCGCCGTCGCCAAAAAACTCGCAGGGGATTTGGCGCGGCTAAATTTCTGGATCGTCAGTGGCGGTGCGCGAGGCATCGACCTCGCCGCCCATGAAGGCGCCCTCGAAGCGGGCGGCAAAACTGCCGTCATCCTCGGTTGCGGCATCGACATCATTTACCCGCCGGAACATCTCGATTTATTCCGCCGCATCGCGGGCCAGGGCGCGGTGTTGAGCGAATTCCCCCTCGGGCGCGGTGCTGACCGCCAGACTTTTCCGATGCGCAACCGCCTCATCGCCGGCATCAGCCGCGCCACCGTGGTTGTTGAATCTGATGTAAATGGCGGAAGCATGATCACCGCGCGTCAGGCCATTGATGATGGCCGTGAAGTTTTCGCCGTGCCCGGCCGCATTGACCAGGCGTCGAGCCGCGGCTGCCACAAACTCATTCGTGAAGGCGAGGCAAAGTTGCTCACGGGCGTCGAAGATATCTTGGAAGAATGGCAATTCACGGGCCAACTCGAAATCAAAATGGACCAGCCGCCGCTGGCGTCGCCCGCCACCGCCGAAGCGCTCGCTGGCCTGGGTGAAGACGCCAAAATTATCTTTGCCCTGCTCGCTGGCGGCAAAACTGCTTTCCCCGACGAACTCGCCACCCAAACCGATTTGCCCAGCGCGCGCATTTCCGCGTCACTGCTTTTGCTGGAGCTCAAACGTCTCGTGGTGAAACGGGCAGACGGAAAATTTGAAGCAAGGTGAAGCAAGAAGACAGAAGTCAGGAGTCAGAAATCGCCAGACGCAAATTTGAATCTGCTTGTTTTTCCAGCATCACCTATATCCGCGAAATTCTCCTGTCTCCTGTCTCCTGTCTCCTGTCTCCTGTCTCCTGTCTCCTGTCTCCTGTCTCCTGTCTTAGCCCGGCGGCCAGCGCAGCGAACGCCCGCCCAGCAGATGAACATGCAAGTGCGGCACCGTCTCGCCTCCATCCGGGCCGCTATTGATCACCACGCGGTAGCCGCGCTCGAGCTTAAGGTCACGGGCAATCTTGGCCGCAGTCAAAAATAAATGACCGATCAGCGATTGGTCGGCGGGGCTGGCTTCGTTCAAGCGGATGATATACTTTTTTGGAACAATCAGCACATGCGTCGGCGCCTGCGGGTTGATGTCGCGAAACGCATAGCAGACATCGTCCTCATAGACGGGCGTACTGGGGATCTCGCGCGAGATAATGCGCTGGAAAATGGTTTTTTCAGCCATGGCAGTATTCGAAACTTAGCATAGCCCGCGCCAAATGCGAAGGAAGATTTTGGGCTGCCCGACAACCACAGATTTCACGGATAGCACGGATGCGCTGTCACATTTATCTCTTCATCTGTGTTATCCGTGTCATCCGTGGTCGATCTTTACAAAAACAACAAATGCAACACCGCCCGGGACGAACTCTGCGCCGCCGCCACTTCCTGAATATACGTCATGGCATCCTGGTAACGAGTCCTCGCGCGGGCTGTCCACCGCTTGCCCGGCGGGCAGGCGAGGCGGCGCAACCCCGTAGTTAACAACACGCCTTCCGGGTAACCCGCCAGCGGTCGCAACGCCCCCAGTACGCACTGGCGAATCCACAACGGCTCCCACGTCTGCTCGCGCAAATCGAGGTGCACCAGTTTCGGCTGGCGGCCATCGCGGCGGAAAAGACCCAGTAGCGCTTCCGCTGCCTGGCTTAACGATGCCGCATCCGGCCCACCCGGCGCGGCACTTTCGAGCGTAAATTCAACCGCCGCCAGCACTTGTTTCTCCAAATCGGCATCCGCACCCACCGCCACGCTCAATAGCGTATGCAGCGCGCGCAGCGGCGGCGTTTTCTCGGTTAGGGTCGGCATGGCGTGGATTGCATCCACGCATTGACATGTTTTCGACCGAATGAGAAGGGAAAGTTATTCACTAAACAAATTCTCCATGCAGTTTTTGATGGGGAAAGTCAGATAGATGCTTACATATTAAACGCGGTAAGCAGCATGCTCATGGCGGTCAAAGCGAAAAAAATCGCTGAAAACAGGGCTAAGCCTATCACTGCCCGCCAGGCTCTTTTGCGTAGCTTTAGACCTGTCGAGCAAACCGCCCATCCATTCCAAACCGCAAAGCCAAATAATAGCGGAATAACAATCAGCGCATAAGCATGAACAAAGTGCGCAAGCTCCGTGAATAGTCTTATAGAAAAATCCTGGTTGTGAAATCTACCGTCTGAAAATCTGATTATGAACGGCTTGTTGGCCACTCCCTGGTCAAAAAGAGTCAAAATTCGCGGCATCAGGAAATACAAAAGAAATAAATTCCACCAATGAGCCAGCATTACCAAAAACAGACGCACGCCTTTCCGGCTAGTTGACGGCTGTCCAACAACCACTGCTGAGTCGGCTGTATTGGCAGCAGTCATAACACTGCAAACCACCCCCGCCCAATTTTGTCGCAATATTACTTCGCGCCCACCACCCGCTTCCCCCTACTCCAGCGCCGTCTTCAGCGCCTTGATTTCCTCCGCCAGCGCGCTGATGTCCTTAAAATCCTTGTACACGCACGCGAAACGCACGTAGGCGATTTGGTCAATCTGCTTCAGGCGCGCCATGATGAGCTCGCCGACTGCGCGGCTGGGCACTTCGACATCGTATTCTTTTTCCAAGGCATCCGTGACTTCAGTGACGAGCAGCTCCAGCCGCTCGGCTTCGATGGGGCGCTTCTCCGTCGCTTTGCGGAGGCTGTTTAAAATCTTGGCGTGGTCAAATTCCTCGCGCCGGCCGTCCTTCTTAATCACCAAAAAGCCCTCGCGGATCGTCTCCTCCAGCGTCGTGAAGCGATGCCCGCAGGCCAGGCACTGCCGCCGGCGGCGGATGGAACGGTTTTCCCGTCCGGTGCGCGTATCGAGCACCTTCGTGTCTTCGTGACCACATTTCGGACAATTCATTTTTTAAATTAATGTATCAAGCAAAAGTAAACTAATTAGACCTCTATAATTCCAAAAAGTTCTTCAGCAATCGGAGTCCATTTTCCGTGGCATAAGATTCCGGGTGAAACTGCACGCCGTATATTGGCAGCGTTTTGTGCCGCAGGCCCATGATCTCGCCCTCCGCCGTATCGGCGGTGATTTCCAAACAATCCGGCAGTGTCGCGCGTTCGACGAGCAACGAATGGTACCGCGTCGCCGGAAACGGACTCGGCAGACCTTTGAAAACATCCGTGCCTTTGTGGCGGATGGGCGAAGTCTTGCCATGCATCAAGCGTCCCGCTCGCACCACCTGGCCGCCAAAATATTGCCCGACTGCCTGGTGGCCAAGACATACGCCGAAAATAGGCTTCTTGCCGGCAAAGGCACCGATCATTTCCAGCGTGACCCCGGCCTCGCTCGGCGAACACGGTCCGGGTGACAGCAACACCTTGTCGGGATTCAACTTCAGCGCTTCTTCCACTGTAATCGCGTTGTTTCTGAACACGCGCTGCTCCACCCCGAGCTGCCCGTAGTACTGGACGAGGTTATAAGTAAAGGAGTCGAAATTATCAATGACCAGCAACATACCAATTATGCGAAGGTGAAGCATCGCACGCCCACCCCGCCGGGGTCAAGGGCTTTGGGGCCGCTGCGTTTCGCGCTTTTCAACCGCCCGGGCAGCGGATATGAATACCTTTCCTTTATGACGGAAATCCTCCAGGTGGAACTCGCGGATCGGAGCTATCCGGTCTACATCGGCACGGACGCATGGAACATTTTCAGCGAAGTGACCACCCGCCTGCGCCGCGATAACCGCCGCGTAGCCGTGATTGTCGACCAGACGGTCGCCCGCCGCCAGCCCGAGTTGCTCAAGTACGTCCTGGCCATCGGCGAAAAGCCCCTGCTGATGCGCGGCGGCGAGCGCACGAAGTCCCTCACCCAGCTCGGCAAAGTTTATGACTGGATGGCTGCGCAGGGACTCGACCGGCATAGCGCGGTCTTTGCCATCGGCGGCGGAGTCATTGGCGATTTGGTCGGTTTTGCCGCAGCCACGTATTTGCGCGGATTGGCTTTTTATCAGGTGCCGACGACTTTGCTCGCGATGGTCGACAGCTCTGTCGGCGGGAAAACGGGCATCAACCTCAAAGCGGGCAAAAATCTGGCGGGCGCATTTTGGCAGCCGCGCGGCGTGCTGATCGACACCGCCGTATTGCGCACCCTGCCCCAGCGCGAATTTTCCGCCGGCCTCGCCGAAATTATCAAATACGGTTTGCTCGCCGATGCCGACTTGTTCCACCAAATCGAGCGCACGCCCGTCTGGCGCTGGGACCACCCGGGCCTGCCTTCACTTATTTATGAGTGCTGTGCCATCAAGGCTGGCATTGTCGGTGGCGACGAACGCGAAACCATGGCCAGTGGCGGTCGTGCATTGCTCAACCTCGGCCATACTTTTGCCCATGCGTTGGAAAACGTGGCCGGCTATGGCGAATACCTGCATGGCGAGGCCGTGGGCGTTGGGCTGGTATTGGCCGCGCGGCTTTCGCAAAAACTCGGCTACCTTGGCCCGAAAGACGTTGCGCGGGTGGAAACAACGGTCGCTGCCGCCGGGCTGCCCGTGCGCTTGCGCAAACGCATCGCCTCGAGCAAGCTGATGGCTGCGATGAAGCTCGATAAAAAAGTGGTCGGCGGCAAATTGCGCTTTGTCGTGCTGGGCCGCATCGGTCAGGCCGAAATGGTCGACGGCGTGTCGGAAAAACTGGTGCGCGAACTTTGGCGCAAGGCGGGCGCGGCCTAGGCCGCATTTCCCATGGCTGGCTTCGACGAAAATCTGGTGCGCGAATATTTCGAGCTGAACGGCTTTCTTGTCCGGCAGCTCCACAAATATCAAGTCCACTCGCGCCGCAAGCGCGACGAGGAGGAGATCGACCTGCTTGTGCAAAATCCCGGCTGGCAACCCGGCACCCCGCGCCCGGGCTTTCAACTTTTCGCCGGCGACCTCCCGCTCATCCGCCGCGCCATCGTCGCCGTCATGGGCTGGCATACCTCGCGCCTCACGCCGTCGATGTTGAAGAGCGGCTCGAAAATTTCCGATTTTTTGCGCAAAGAGGTCATCGACGTCGCCAACGAGTTTTTTAGCGGCTACGAGGACTTCACCACCGAGGGCGACGCAGGCAAGGATGTCCTGCGCGTGCTCGTGCTGCCCAGCCTGCCCGCCAACGACCCCTTGCGCAGCGACAGCATCAAACAATTGCAGGACCACGGCGTGGACGCCATTTTGACTTTTCCGTCCATTCTCGAAAACCTTCTGCATCGCGTTGAGACCAACCTAAGCTACCAAAAGTCCGACTTGCTGCAAATGATCCGACTGTTGAAAATCTATGACATGGTCAAATCCCCGCAGGGCGAACTATTCGATACCGAAAAATTCACCAAAACAAAATCCGCCAAACGCTAATTTTGTAAATTCTGTTAATTCCGTCTCCTTTTTCCATCTTTCTTCTTCCATTTTAAATTTTCCATTTTCCATTTTCCATTGCTCCCCATGCTCCACCCCACCGCCATCGTCCGTCCTTCCGCCAAACTCGGCGCGAATGTCTTCGTTGGGCCGTATGCCGTCATCGAAGCTGGCGTGGAAATTGGCGAAGGCTCCGTACTGGAGGCCCATACCATCGTGCGGGTTGGCTCGATTCTCGGCAAGGGCGTGAAGGTCGACAGTTTTGCCGTGGTCGGCGGTGCGCCCCAGGACTTGAAATTCGACTCCGCCATACCCAGCGGCGTGCGCATTGGCGATAACACGGTCCTGCGCGAGGGCGTGACTATTCATCGTTCGACGAAGGCGGGTGGCTACACAGTCGTCGGCGCAGGTTGCCTCCTTATGGGCAATAGCCACGTTGGCCACGACTGCATTGTCGGCGATAAAGTGGTCATGGCCAATTGTGCGCTGCTCGCCGGGCATATCGAAGTGGGCGACGGTTGCTTCTTGAGCGGTGGCACTGTCTTCCATCAATTCATGCGCATCGGCGAAGGCGTGATGGTCAGCGGCAACGCGCGTCTCGGTCTCGACATCCCGCCCTTTACCCTCGCGGCTGAACGCAACGAATTGCACGGCCTCAACCTCGTCGGCCTCCGCCGCCGCGGGTATGACGCCGCAACCATCGCGGAAATTAAACTGCTTTATAAAACTGTTTTTGCCAGCGGCTCGCCCCGCGCGAATGCCTTGAAGGCCGCACCACTCGCCAAGACCGAACCCGGCAAAAAATTCCTCGCGTTCTTCTCCGGCGGCAAACGCGGCTTTCTCCGACCATCAAAGAGCTTAACCACGGAGAGCACCGAGAACTCTGTTTAGAACGCTTAACGTTTAACGCCGAACGCCAAACGTTCAAGTTAAGAGCAGGTCATTAGTTGAGTTTGGCCAAATTTAAGCGTTGAGCGTTAAGCGTTCGACGTTAAGCGTTGTTTTCTAGAATCCTCGCCGTCATGTCCGTCGCCCCACAACTGCCCCTCGCCCTCACCTGTGGCGACCCCGCTGGTGTCGGCCCGGAAATCATCGCCGCGTGGCTGAAGGCGAATCCGGCGGAATCCGCGCACGTCGTGCCGATCGGACCGCAGCGTTGGCTGGATTCATTGGGTATAAAAGGCGTGGCCATTGGCTCAGCCGATTTCTCAATTATACCCGGCCAGCCTTCTATCGATGGCGCCATGGTTGCCCTCGAAGCTTTAGAAGCTGCCGCTGCCGGTTGCCGCGACGGCAAATTTTCCGCCGCCGTCACCGGCCCGGTTTCAAAAAGCTGGATGCAAAAGGCGGGGTTTACTTTTCCCGGCCAGACAGAATTTTTCGCCGCACGCTGGGGTGGCGAACCGACCATGGCTTTTGCGGGAGGAAAATTGCGTGTAGTGCTCGCGACGTGGCATATTCCGCTCATGGATGTCGCCACCGCGCTCGACGAGGCTTGTCTCGCCCGTGCTGTTTTACGAGCTGCACGACTTGCGCGGGCGCTAGGGTCGGACAACCCCCGCATTGGTGTGTGTGGACTCAATCCCCACGCGGGTGAAGCAGGACTCCTCGGCACTGAAGAACGCGATTTCCTCGACCCATGGCTCGATAAATTGCGTCAAAAACTTCCCGCCCTGTCGCGTTGCGAGCCGGGAGACACCGTTTTTTGGCGAGCGCTGCGCGGGGAATTCGATGTCGTCGTCGCGCTCTACCATGACCAGGGCCTCGCGCCGCTAAAGACCGTGGACTTCGACGAATCCGTGAACATCACCCTCGGCCTGCCCTGGGTCCGCACCAGCCCCGACCACGGCACCGCCTTCACCATCGCCGGCCAAGGCAAAGCCCATTGGAAAAGTTTTGGAAACGCGGTGGCGTTGGCGAGAAAACTCTCTGTAAAATCAGATTTTGAACGCGTTTTGCAGACTGATGAAGAAGATATTATTTGCAAATACCAAAGCGAACGCGTCAAAAGGGAAATCGTCGATGAACAAAAGTCGGTGGATTATTTTGAGGGATTTTCGATGGTAATTACAGCAATCATAATTATTGTTTTTATAATCTTATTTTGGCCATTGATCCGTTATTTCTTTGCCATGTTAAATTATGGACCTGGGCCATAAAATTTAAATAAGCCTGTCGCCACACCTCTGCGCATTGACAAACCCCTCCTCTTGCGGGATGATAGCGAGTGGAAATTATGTCTGAGACCACAACAGCACTGCCCGAGGGCGTCCGCCTGGGCAACGAGAACCTCATCCAGCTCACGCCGCTGGCGGGCGAGCGCGTGCGCACACTCATCTCGCGCGAACAGCAGGGCGAATTTTTGCGCGTGGCCATCACCGGTGGCGGTTGCAACGGACTGAGCTACAAGTTCCGCTTCACCCCCGAGGCCAAGCGCGGCGACATCCTCGTCGCCAGTGCCGGCGCGCAGGTATTGGTGGACAGCAAAAGCGCGCTCTATCTCAAGGGCACAGTACTTGATTTTTCGACGGAATTAATTGGCGGCGGTTTTAAGTTCACCAACCCCAATGCCAAGGCCAGTTGCTCCTGCGGCGAGAGTTTTAATTTGTAGGCAAGCCAAGCAGTATTCACCGCAAAGGCGCGAAGGGCGCGAAGAAGAAAAGAGAAACCACGGATGACACGGATAAAGAGCATCTGTTTTGTTGGCATCCGTGGTATCCGTGTCATCCGTGGTTCAGTTTCTTCTGCCTTTCCTTTGCGTCCTTCGCGCCTTTGCGGTGACGTGATTGGCCGGTCGCTTTTCAGTTGCCCGAAAAGCACGCCTTCGACATTTTAGCAGCCATGAGCGCGACGCCACCACCAGTCTTATCGAGCCTCGTGACCGAGGCCGAATTGGTGCTGCCCGGCACGCCACCCGTGGGCGAAGGCTTTGTGTCGCACATGCGCGATTTGGTCGCCCGGCTGCCCGGTGGTCGACCCTCGTGGGATGAATATTTCATGGCGATGGCGCTGCTCATTTCTTCGCGGTCGCCTTGCGAACGCCTCCACGTCGGCTGCGTACTCGTCTCCGCAGGCGAGCATAAGAACCGCGTCGTTGCCGCGGGCTATAACGGCTTTTTACCAGGGGCTTCACACATTTCACGCATGCGCGACGGCCACGAACAGGCCACCGTCCATGCTGAACAAAACGCCATTACCGACGCCGCCCGGCGCGGGGTAAGCGTCAACGGCGCGACGGCTTATATTACGCACTTCCCCTGCATCAACTGCACGAAGATGCTCGCCGCCACCGGCGTGCGCGCCATCCGCTACCACCTCGACTATCGCAATGACGACCTGGTGCGCGAACTGCTCCGTGAATCTGGCATCGAACTGAAGCAACTTTAGCCTCCGCGCACGGTCTTACTTATTGTCACCCACGGTCATGAGCACGCGCACCACCGAGACGGAGGAATCGACCATTGCAGGCTCGCTGTTGCTCGCGCACCCGGACCTGGAGGACGGCAATTTCCGCCGCACTGTCGTGCTCATCTCGGCCCACAGCAAGGAAGATGGCGCGCTCGGCGTGGTGATGAACCGCCCCTTGGATAAAACCCTGGGAGATGTGCATGGCGATTTCGCTTTCGGCCCGCTGGCCTCCGTGAAACTTTATTCCGGCGGCCCCGTCTCCACTGAGCAAATGCTGCTTTCCGCCTGGCAGTGGAATGAGGAGACGGGCGTGTTCCGTCTGCACTTTGGCATCAGCGCAGAAAAAGCCATTGAACTGCTCGACAACGAGCCTGGCACCGAAGTGCGCGGATTCCTCGGCTACGCGGGCTGGACGGATGGCCAGTTGGAAAACGAGCTTAAGCACAAGTCCTGGGTCGTAGCCCCGATTGACAACCCGGACTTTCAGGAAAGCGGCGGCGAAATTCTCTGGAAAAAGCTTATCGCCCGCGTCAAGCCGGAGCTGCTTTTTCGCGCCGACGCCCCGGACGACCCCTCGGTGAATTGAACAATCTTCAACCTGCGTAGATATTTTTTGGCGGATTTAGGGCCGGGGCAACGATATATAGGGTAAATGAGCGACGACCTGCAGTTACTTCGACAATACGCCCAGCATGGTTCGCAAGCGGCCTTCTCTACTCTGGTCAGCCGCCATGTGAACCTCGTCTACACTGCTGCGCGCCGCCAAGTCAACTCACCGCAATTGGCCGAGGAGGTCGCGCAAATGGTATTTCTCGATTTAGCGCAGCAAGCGGGAAAGCTGGCCCCGGACACCCATTTGGCCGGCTGGCTATTTACTGTAACCCGCCGGACAGCCATTGACCTCATCCGGCGCGAATCCCGCCGCCAAGCTCGCGAACAAACCGCCACGGAAATCGCCGCCATGAATCAATCCACTCCCTCCGCCTGGTTGCTGGCAGAACCCTTGCTCGACGAAGCGATGGAGACGCTAAACGAAACCGACCGTCGCGCCATTCTGCTGCGTTTCTTTGAGCACCAGAGCCTGCGCGAAGTTGGCACCGCACTGGGCAGCTCCGAAGACGCCGCGCAAAAACGCGTTAGCCGTGCGATCGAACAACTGCGCGAGTTTTTCACCAAACGCGGGGTAGTCGTCAGTGCCGCCAGCTTGGCCGCCGATTTGACCGCTCATGGCGTGGAAACGGCGCCCGCCGGCCTCGCCCTTTCCATCACCACCGCCACGCTGGCCACCGGAACGGCCGCTGCCGCGCTCTCGACCAAGGCTGCCGCCACTATTTCCATGACTGTTCTCCAAAAATCACTCCTTGTTCTGAGCATTATCGCCGTGGCGGGCACTGGCCTGTATAAAGTCCAGCTGCTTTCCGCGCAGAATAGCGAAATTCAACAAATCCAACAAGACTCCCAGCGTTTGGTTGACCAAAATCGCCAGCTTCGTCAGTTGCGCGATGATGCTCAAAAGCAATTGAGCCAGAGCGCAAAATTAGCGGACAACCAGGCCCAAAATCCCGCCACCACGAACGCCTTGGGCGATTGGGTGGCCGGCGTTAAAACACTCAAAGACTGGCTGGCGAAAATGCCGGATAAGGCGATCCCCGAGTTTCAATTTCTGACCGAGGAAGATTGGTTAAACGCCGTCAAAAAAGCGGATTTGAGCACCGAGGACGGCGCGCGCCAGGCGCTCTCCCATTTGCGCAATCTGGCAAAAAGTGATTTTGTGCCGCCGTTGCAGGCCGCCATGAAAAAATACCTCGCCGAACACAACAACCAACTCCCTGCCACCTTCGCCGACCTGAAGCCCGATTTTGATATACCCGTCAGCGATGCGGTCTTTCAGCGCTACGCGATGAAATACACCGGCAACGTCAACGACGTTCCAGGTGGCGAAGTCCCCATCGAAGAAAAGCCCACTGCCCAGGTGGACGACACTTATGATACTCAAATGAAAATCTACGCCACTGGTGGCTACGCGGTTTATTCTGCTCCGTCGGCCATGAACCATCTCCAGCAGGTTGCCGAACAAGCAATGCAAGCCTTTCAAAAAGATCATCCAAACCAGCAGCCCAAGACCGACGCGGATCTCCAGCCTTATATCGCCGATCCGGCGGATTTCGCCGCCTTGCAGAAACTGCAAAGCCAGGTGCATGAAGGTCCCTAATCGCCACCCAGCCCATTATCCATGCGTCATCGCACCCTTTCATTTCTCGTCCTGGGCATCGCCGCTGCTGCGGGAATTTGCCTTTACGAAGGCCGGGCCATTGCCCGCCAGCGTGAGCAATTGGCGGAGCTAGAACAAGCCCGTGAGCGCTTGACTGCGGAAAACCATCAACTACTCCAGCAACAGGATCTCGCGCATGGCCAGCTGGCCTCGGTTACCAATGACGCATCCGCTAAATTGACCGAGGCTGTCGTTACCGATCCCGCCGCCGCTGCCGCCCTGGGGAATTGGCGCGACCACGCTGCCCAACTCAAGCAATGGGCGGCCAAGATGGCGGACAAAAATATTCCGGAAATGCAACTCCTCTCCGATGACGATTGGCTCGAGGCCAGCCGGGGTGAAGATCTGAATACGGATATTGGCGTGCGGATGGCATTATTTGCCGTTCGCCAGGATGCTAAAAACAAATTCGCGCCGCTCGCACAAAAGGCGTTGCAAAAATACCTCGCTGCCCACGATGACCAGTTGCCAGCCACCATGGCCGAACTACAGCCCTATTTTGACACCCCAATTAGCGATACCATCTTGCAGCGCTATGTCTTAACCGGGACTGGCAAAGCCAACGATGGCCCCAGCGACGGCCAGCCTCCAATCACCGAAAGGCCCAACTCCCAGGTGGACGAAATTTTTGATGCGCAAATTGGCATTTATCCCCATGGAATGACCAGTCGCTCAACCATGCCCAAAACCATTCTGCACACGAATGAAATTCTCCAATCCGCCGTGAAAGAATATAAGGCAAATCATGACGGTCAGGCCCCCGGTCAAATTTCCGATCTCCAGCCTTATTTCACTGAATCCGTGGACGAAAATGCCCTGCAAAAAATTGGCTGGGGTTGGCCGACCAATTAATTAAAGGGAAATTGAGCTGCGCCAGAATCTATTCCCGGCCCAACACCCGGCAGATGGTCACTCCATCGCCAATTGGCAGCAGCACTGATTGCACCCGGCGATCGCGGGAAAGTTTGCGGTTCAATTTATCAACGGCTCTTGCATTGGGATGCGTCGGCGGCTTCTTGCCGCCCAGCCGTCCGCCCGCCAGCATGTTATCGAACAGGATAAGCCCATTTGGCTTCATGCGCGGCAAAACGAGTTCATAATAATCGTCGTATTCCGGCTTGTGTGCATCGATAAAGGCAAAATCAAAAGTTCTTTTCTCCGGCAGTTTTTTGAGCGAATCAATCGCCGGCCCCAGACGTAATTCAATTTTTTCCGCCACCCCCGCCTTCGTCCAATATTTTTTGGCGACATCCGTCCATTCCTCACTGATATCCAGGCAGAGAAGTTTGCCTTTTTTTGGCAGACCTCGGGCGATGCAAATGGAGCTTAGACCCGTGAATGTACCGACTTCGATCGCTGAACTCGCACTGGTCACCGCCACGAGCAACGTCATGAATGCAGCCTGGTCGCGCGGGATTTGCATTGGTGCGTCATCGGGAAATTTTTTCCGCGTCTCCTGGCGCAGGGCTTCCAAAACCTTATCCACTCCTCCACTCCGGCACTCCATCAAATAGCGATACAGCCCGTCGTTGAGCGCCGTATACTTGAGCGTCTCGGGCCGATTGCGACGGAGGTGCCAAGGCACTGATTTCATGATTGGACTAAAATTGACTAAGCCTTCAGCAACGCGCGCACATCCAAATCCTTCGCATCTTTCCACAAGGATTCCAGCCGGTAGTTGTCGCGCTGGTCGGGCAGAAACAGGTGCACCATTACTTCATACGCGTCAACCACCAGCCAACCGCTGTCCGCGCCAAATTCCGATCCGGCGAGGGACGCCTTCTCCTCTTTCAAAGTTGATTCAATCGCCCCGCGCAATGCTTTTAGGTGCGGTGCCGACGTGGCCGTGGCGATGATCAGGTAATTCGTGATCGACGACTTGCCCGCGAGATCAAGCACCCGCATTTCAACGGCTTTCTTGTCATCCAAGGCCTGGCAGCAGCGTTGCAGCAAATGTTGCGAGTCAGTAGTGGGCATAGGTTGGGAGGCAATCAGCATAGGTCGGCCAAATGAAATTAGCGATACAGTTTCTTTTCTTCAATTCTGGCAGCCACCGCGCGCGGCAACCACGTATCCGCAGATTCGCCGCTTTGTAGACGACGGCGGATTTCCGACGAGCTGGCGGGATGAGTCGCGCACGACAGGCGGCGCCAGCGCAATGCCGATGCCAGTGCCGCCGGTGGCAGGGCTGGCGGCTGGCCCGGCCGGTCGAGCACCGCAAACTCCACCCGGCGTGCCAATTCCTCGGGCTCGCGCCAGCGGTCAAGCTGCCCAAATTGATCCGCTCCCAATAACCAACATAGCCGGGCCTGCGGCCACGCCGATTGCAAAGCCCGCACCGTATCAATCGTGTACTGAATTCCACCAGCCTGCACTTCGATGTCGAGCACACCCAGGCGCGGGTCCGCCACTTCGGCCACTGCCAGATTTAGAAGCTCCAGCCGGTCATTGGCCGATGCCACTGGCGCAGAACCGCGCAAAGGCGCCTGCGCCGCTGGCACAAAAAATAAATAATCGAGTAATAATTCTGCCAAAGCTGCTTTTGCAATGGCCAGATGCCCCAGGTGAACCGGATCAAACGTGCCGCCCAATAAACCAATACTCGCGTCCGCCCGCGACAAGGGTGGCAATGCGCCAACACGTTTAACCATACATCTCTTTAATCACAGGACGCAGAATCGTGCCAAGCTTTTCGAGCGCTCGTTTTTCGCGCATGGATACCTGCTGGTGCGAGATGCCGATACTCTGCGCAATATTCATCAGCGTTTCGGCTTCGTGCCCAACCCCTAGCCCATAGCGACGCACCAGCACTTCCCGCTGCTTTTCGCTCAACTGATTAATCATGTCCTGCACCGCACGCAAAATCTCCTGGCGGTTGAGCATATCCCGCGGGCTCGGCGAAGATTCGTCCGGCAAAGTCAGCGGCTTTTCGCCCGGCGCCACCATCGTGTCGAGCGGCACCCGCGGCTGGAGTAAAGTGCGCTCGGGCCTCGTTGAAGGCGCTGCCCCGGGTGCCTCTTGGCTCGCTTCGCGTAAAAGCTGCGAGGCCAGATTTACCGGCACATGCACTGGAAAACGTTCACCGAGCAAATAATTGCGAATGGCGCGGGCCACCCATTGTTGGGCGTAGCTGACGAAAGGCGTTTCGCTCGTATCGGCTTTGTCCACGGCATGCAACAGACCCAGGCAGCCTTCCTGGATGGCATCTGCGCGCTTGGCCTGGTCGTACACCATGCGCAATGCCAGTTTTTCCGGCAGGTCATGGTGCAAAATATAAAGATGCGACTGCGCTTCCTTGTAGCGCCGGTGTTCGCGTTGGACAACCCCGCGCAATTCCTCGCTAAATTGTGGCCAGCGTGCCGCACTCAATGGCTTGTCCACGTTAAACCATGGGAGATTTTCCTTCGTTAGACCCCAAGTCTCAGCCAAGCGCAAAACGCGGTCGCCCTGAACCATCCCGGGATAGTCCGTCAATACCAGCAAAAGCAAATCCTTCTTGGCCTCCAACATCATCGAGTCCACCAAGGCACGCAGCCCGATCCCGCGGCGTGGCGGCGGCAGTCCCAGTTTTTGCAAACCGTCCTTGAAAAAGGGCTCGAACTCCGGCACGTGCATTGACCAATGCAATCGTTGGCGGTGCCGGGTGATTGCCTGCCTCGCTGCCCGCTCCTCCGCGCTGATAGGTGGCAAGGGCGACACCTCCACGTCCACAGTCACCTCCGGCACCGGCATAGCCTCCGGCTCCGTAATGGTGGCGAGCGGAGGGTTAAGGCGCTCTACCGGGGTCTTGGGGCAGACTCCCATACTGAAGACTTTACTTCAGTATTTGATTATATGCAAATGGAAATTCGCTCGCGGAGGCGTCCAAAATCTGTAACTTGGACAAATGAGCGCTACGGATTCCGGGCGCTTTTCACGTTAAGGCCCGGGTGGCGGAATGGCAGACGCTGTCGACTTAAAATTGATTGGCTTAAACAGCCGTGCGGGTTCGAGTCCCGCCTCGGGCACTTTTTTGGGAACTAAATTTGAGCTTCCTGTCTGATAGCTTAACCTCATCCTGCGGGCGTTTATAAAGCTCATTCGCGCATCCCCGGCTTGACGCCGCTTGCGAACCCTGTTTTATTAGCCCCTCGGGGCGCGTTTGAGACCCGAATGGAGTTTTGGCGCGCCCCTCGCCTTATTCCATGTCCGCTACCAAAAATACTTCGCCCGCCGACGGTGTCGAACGCGTGCTCATTGTGCAAAACAAAATGGGCATTCACGCGCGTCCGGCGGCCATGATGGTGCGCGTCTCCAATAAGTACAGCGACGCGGAAGTTTGGGTTGAAAAGGATGACGAGTCCGTCAATGGCAAGAGCATCATGGGTTTGATGATGCTCGCCGCGGGGCATGGCACCAAGCTGCGCTTCCGCGTCAATGGTGCGAGCGCCGAGGAGCTTCTGCGCGAGATGGAAGCGCTTTTCGCCCGCAAGTTTGAGGAAGCCTGATTAGGCTTTGGCCTTGGGCGGCGGCATATTGGCACGTAACCCGCTCGCAATAAAGGCCGCCAGCCGCTTCAGCATCGGCTCCAGGTTGTCGGTATTCAATTCCCGCTCCAACCCTTGATGGCGTCCCTGCCAGGCCAATGCGCCCAGCATGGATGACATAAGAAAATAAAACTTCCATTCAATCTCTGCGGCTGACTGGCCCGGCAACGCGTCCCGCAGAGCCGTATTGAAGACCCTCCAATACTGGTCCAGACTGCGGCGGCCGAGTTCCTTACTTAGGGACGGCGGCACGCTGATGGCACGGCCTACCATCCGCGCAGCCGTGAGATTGCAGCTTTTACCATCGCGAAAGGCATTGGCCACGGGCAACACCATCGCCTCGCAAATTTGTTCGAGCGAAACAACGCTGCCAGCGGGAGTGGCCGCGCGGGCGGCTTCAATCAAGCGCACGCGCTCGGCATTGAGCGGACCCAGCCGACGCTGCATCATCTCCAGCCACAGTTCGCGCTTGGAGGAAAAATGATAATTAACCGCCGCAAGATTGACCCGCGCCAGCCGGGTGATTTGGCGCAGCGAAGACCCCTCGTAGCCATGCTCGGTAAAGCAGCGTTCCGCTGCGCGTAAAAGGCGTTCGCGCGTGGCGGCTGATGATTTGCGGGGAGCAGACATGGCGGGGGTAATTCAAATGCCTGTTTAAAACATTTTTGTACAAACGCAATCTTGGAACAGGAGACAAGATTACACTCAAATTACGGCCTATCGGCGCAATCGTTATGCTTATTAAGCAATTTTTACAATTTACTGGCGAGAATAACCGGGCCTGACTTCATTCCACCCCCCAAGATGAAATCTTGGCCCCCGGCTTTGCACCTGATAGAAGTCCCCCTTCATGAGCTGGAAGATTTTAATCCAACGGATGGGCTGGGGTTTCCTTATCGCTCTACTCGGGCTGGGGCTCGGCACTCCATGCGCCCATGCAGCACTTGATGGGCTGAACTTTGCCCCGGCAGCGCATACCCAGGTCAGCTTGATTGCCGAATCCACCACGGTCGCGCCTGGACATCCTTTGTGGGTGGCTGTACGCATGCAGATGGATGCCACTTGGCATATTTACTGGGTTAACCCTGGTGGCCCCGGTGACCCTCCCAAAGTTAGCTGGGACCTGCCGCCCGGCTGGACTTCCGGGCCCGTCCAATGGCCCACGCCCAAGCGCCTGCCCATCGGTGACTTGATGAATTACGGCTACGAAGGCACTGCGCTGCTGTTGTTCCAACTAACCCCGCCAGCCAATCTTTCCACCGCACCCGCCGTTACCTTGCACGCCAAAATTACCTGGCTGGAATGTGCGGACGTCTGCGTGCCGGGTTCCGGCGAGGTTTCCTTGACGCTGCCTGTAACCACCAGCGAACCGGCCGCCGACGCTCAGAACAAGCCCTTGATCGACGCTGCGCTCACCGCACTGCCAAAACCGGCGGATGGCCTCAATGTCTCCGCCTGGCGGCAAGACGATAAGCTCTTTTTGGGCATGGCACCAAATTCCGCGGCCAGTACCCCGTCTGCATTGAAGACCGCTTATTTCTTTTCCTCAGACAGCCAAACCCAGCCTTCCGCACCGCAAGTTTTGCATCAAACGAAAAATGGCTGGGTACTGGAAATATCGCGCAACCCAACGGCGCCTACCGATACAAAAACATTGCCGGGCCTGCTAACCCTTGATTTGGCGGGCTCAGCTGCCTTCACGCTCAATCCCCCGCTGGCCACCACTGCGCCAGATGCGTTTGCCGACTTTTCCACCGGCGCGCCCTCCGGCGGCTTGTTCGCAATTTTAGTGCTGGGTTTTTTCGGCGGACTCATCCTCAACGTAATGCCCTGCGTGTTTCCCGTGCTGGGCATAAAAGTGCTGGGCTTTGTCAAACAAGCCGGGGCAGAGCGCCGCCACGTTATACAGCATGGGTTGGTTTTCACCGCCGGTGTATTGGTGAGCATGTGGACACTCGTCGGTGTTCTCCAATCACTGCGGGCAGCCGGTGCCCAATTGGGCTGGGGCTTTCAATTGCAGGAGCCGGCCTTTGTACTGGGTCTGGCGATTTTCTTTTTGCTCTTCGCCTTAAGCCTGAGCGGTGTTTTTGAAATCGGCGGCTCCCTGATTGGCGCTGGCTCCAACCTCATTAGTCGCAACGGCCTCGCCGGTTCATTTTTCCAAGGGGCACTGGCGGTCGTCGTCGCCACGCCCTGCACTGCGCCGTTGCTCGCGCCGGCATTGGGCGCGGCCTTTACGCTGCCGCCCATACAGGGCTTTCTCGCCTTCACCGCCATCGCGCTCGGGCTGGCATCGCCTTATTTGGTGCTGTCGCTCTTCCCTGGACTCGCCCGTTGGTTGCCGCGACCAGGCGCGTGGATGGAAACTTTCAAGCAATTCATGGCTTTCCCGCTCTATGCCACGGTGGGCTTTTTGCTCTACACGCTGGCAGGACAAGTTTCGGCGGAACGGTTTTTGACCATTCTGTTTGCCCTGGTCGCCATCGCGATGTCCGCCTGGGTTTATGGCCGCTGGGCCACGCCATCCGCGACGCCGAGAGGCCGCCGAATCGCCACGCTGGCTACCTTGTTGATTTTTCTGCCCACCACCGTCTGGGCCTTTTGGCCTACTCATGAATTAAATTGGGAGCCCTGGTCGACCGCCCGCGTGGCGGAATTACAAAAAGAAGGCCGGCCTATTTATGTCGATTTCACGGCGCGCTGGTGCGCCACCTGCCAGGTGAACAAAGAAATTGTTTTTCATTCCAGTCGCGTTCTGGCAGCCCTCGACGCCCGTCAGGTGGCGTTGCTCCGCGCGGATTGGACCGCCCGCGACCCGGCCATCACCGCCGAGCTCGCGCGCTTTGGCAAATCCGCCGTGCCGTTTGATCTTATTTATCTGCCGGGTCATGATCAGCCAGTCGAGCTGCCGGCCGTACTCACTCCCGATATTGTATTAAGTGCGCTTGGAAGTTCGGGGCCCACCGCGCCCTAATTCAACGCAGGCGTGTTACTAAAAATGGTAAAAGTGATAGGTCGGCCATACGCCATGCCATGCCACCAAATACCAGAACACAAATGCGAAAAAGCCCAGGCGTAGTGCCCCTTCGATCGTCAACGCCACCAGCCCGAGCTTGAGCCCGCACGCACGCCTCACCGCAAACCCCACAAAGCTCGCAAGCAGCATCAATAGCGCTGCAAGCCTGACGAGATAAGCGCGGTCTACAAAGCTGTCCAGGTTTGGCAATAATAGCAAAGTGACCTGAAACAAGTAATCCGCCAGCAACACCGCCAGCCACCCTGCACTGAATAAAATGGAACGCGGGGCCGGTCCGTCGATCGGATGCAGGTTGCGGCGGATTTGCTCAATCCCAATGTACCGCTGCGCGGCAATTAATTGCCCAAACTCAAACACCATAAACGACAGCGCAATCAGTCCGAGGATAATCATGGCGTATTCCCTCTCTCTATCCCTTCCCGCGCCGGATTGGCGGGAATTTCCAACGGGAGATTCCGTCGCGCCATCACCGCAAAGCGCCCGACCAGCAGTCCGGCCACTGCCACTTCGCCGCACAACAATCCGCTCCAAATTCCTGGCCCACCCCACCCGCGCCCAAAACTCCAGTACCAAGCCAGCGGTGCTGCCACCAGCCAGAATCCGGCAAACGATAACGCCAGCGGCACGCGTACATCGTGCATCCCACGCAAAATTCCGAGGCTGACAATCTGCGCGCCGTCAAATACCGCAAACGCCGCCGCCCATAACAACAACGTGGACGAAAGTGCCATGACATCCACCGCCTGTGGCGCATCTGCTCTTAAAAAAATATGCGGCAACTCCTGCCGCGCAAACAGCATGGCGACCGCATAAGCCGCCATAAAAACCACCGCGCAACCAAGGCTGGACCAGCCAATCCTCCGCGCCTCGGCAAACTTGCCCACGCCCATCGCCTGGCTTACGCGAATACCCGTCGCCTGCGACAACGCCAGCGGCACCATATACGCCATGCCCGCGATGTTCAGCGTGATTTGATGCGCGTCGAGCACCACCTTGCCCAACATGCCCGCGAGCAAAGTCGCAAAATTAAACACGCCTACCTCAAACAATATTTGCCCGGCACTCGGGCCACCCAGCGTCAGCATTCGACGCAGCCGTTCGCCTCCCAGTCTCGCAAACGCCCCACCCTTCCACTCCGCGCGCAAACTTGGCGAGCGTTGGATAATAATCAAAAGCGCCGCCAACCCCGCAATGCGCGAAAGCAGCGTCGCCAGCCCCGCGCCCGCCACGCCCATCGCGGGCACGCCGAGATGCCCGTAAATAAAAATAATATTCAAGAGCACATTGAGCACCACACTCGCAAGCAACACCACCAGCGGCAACCATGCGCGGTTCTGTGCCTCGCAATAATTCTTTACCGACGTAAACCCAATCATCGGGATGATCGACCAGCTAATCCAAATAATAAACGGCTTCGACGCAGCAATCACCTCCGGCTCCACGCGCGGCAATAAGTCCAGCCAGTGCAAGCCCAGCATCAAAAGTGCGCTGCAAATAAAACCATAAAGCGCCGCGAGTCCCAGACCGTGCCGCAAAACCTCGCCAGCCTCCACCCGGTCACCTGACGAATGAGCCGAAGCCACCAGCACATGCACCGCCACACAAATGCCAAAGCCCGCAATCATTGGAATCCAGACAATCAAATTCCCCAATGCCACCGCCGCCAGTGGCGTCACGCCCAATCGTCCAACCATCGCCGCATCGATCAACGGCATCAACATCTGCCCCAGCTGGCCAAAAATCATTGGCACCGCGAGGGTCAGCGTCGGACGGGCTTCTTTCCACCATGTGCGCATAAAGAGAAACCGCTCATCAAACACATCTGTCGCCTCCGCGTAAAACTTAAAGACGAAAACCGCACGCGAACACCCCTACCCCACAATTCCGCCCTGTGACAGGAAGATGCCCTTGAGGTTCATTTCCAATGCCTTCGGATTCGGCGAGACTTCCAACGCGGTGCCTTTCGAGATCTTCCCTTCCTTGATCAGTCGATAAAGATCCTTATTGAAGGACTTGGAGCCGATATCGCCGCCTGCCTCGATGACTGCGGGAATTTTATCGAACGCGCCTTCCTGAATTGTACTACGCGCCAGCATATCGACAATAAACAGCTCAACCACCGGCACGCGCCCCCCGCCTTCCATTGCCGGCACGAGTTTTTGCGTTATCGTCGCCCGCAAGCATCCGGCAATGGTTCGCCGCATGCCTAGTTGCTGCTCGGGCGGGAAAAAGTCAAATAAGCGCTGCACCGCTTGTTGGGCATTGGCCGCGTGCAGGGTGCCAAAAACCAAGTGGCCCGTTTCGGCGGCATGGATGGCCGTCTCAAATGTGTGCGCATCGCGCATTTCGCCGACGAGGATGACGTCCGGGTCCTGCCGCAACACCGCCTTGAGCCCCAGCGCAAATGTCGGTGTGTCCAGCCCCACTTCGCGCTGGTTGATCAGGCTCTTCATGTCCGTGTACATGTACTCAATCGGGTCTTCGAGCGTGACGATGTGCAAATCCTGGTACTGGTTGATGTGGTTGATCATCGCCGCAAGCGTCGAGCTTTTACCCGAACCCGTGGCGCCACACACCAACACGATGCCGTCGTTGAGATCACAGAGCTTCTTCAACGCTTCCGCCTCATAATTGAGCTGCTCAAACGTCGGCGGCTTGTCCTTGATGTGCCGGAAAACAATGCTCGGCGTATTGCGCTGGTAAAAGGCATTTACGCGGAAACGCCCCAAGCCCTTGCTTTCCAGGCCATAACAATAGTCCACCTGGAAATTATCCTTCCAGTCATGCGCAAACTGCGGTGGCACCGTTTCATTGACAAAGTCCAGCACCTGCTTGTCGGAAATGGAGTCCATTTCCACCGCCTCCAAATTGCCGTGCATCCGCAGGTAGGCCGGCTTGTTCGACTTGATGTGGATGTCGCTGGCTTTGTTTTCCACCGCCAATTGCAGCAGGCTGTTGAAAATTTCGATGGCTTCGGACATGGCAGCAGTTGGGTTGTACGGCGGGAAAAATCGCCTTGAGCGGCAGGCCACTTTGCGCGATGATTCTCCGTTACGCGCGCTCACCCAGCGTAACCGCGCTTCTTGTATGAACTCAACCTCATTTTACGGCGTCCACACCGCCATCGTCACCCCCATGAAGGATGGCGCGGTCGATTACGCCAGTTTGGGCAAACTCATCGACTACCAAATCCAGCAGGGCGTGCAAGGCCTCGTGCCCGTCGGCACCACCGGCGAATCACCCACCCTGGACTACGATGAACACATCGAGGTCATCCGCTACACCGTCGAACGCGTCGCAGGCCGCGTGATGGTCATGGCCGGCACGGGCTCCAACAGCACCGCCGAACAAGTCGAAATCACCCGCCGTGGTCTCGCCGTCGGCGCGCCCTCGCTGCTGTTGATTACGCCCTACTATAACAAGCCCAGCCAGGAGGGCCTTTACCGCCATTTCGCCGCTGTCGCCAAAATCACCGACAAACCCATCTTCCTGTATTCAATTCCTGGCCGCTGCGTCATCGACATCGCCATCCCCACGCTCAAACGCCTGCACCGCGATTTCCCCCACATCATGGGCGTCAAGGATTCCGGCGGCAGCGCCGACCGCTGGAGCGAGCTGCGCCGCGAACTCGGCGAAAAATTTGTCATCCTCTCGGGCGACGACTCCGCCACGCTGCCGATGATGGCCTGCGGAGCCCGTGGCGTCATCAGCGTGGCCTCCAATCTCGCCGCCAGACCCATCGTCGACATGGTGCGCTTCGCGCTGGCCGGCGATTTCGTCGCCGCGCAAAAACTGCACCTGCAGTATTTCCCGCTCTTCAAAAATCTTTTCGTCGAACCCAACCCGACACCCATCAAATACGCCCTGCACCGCGTCGGCCTCATCGCCTCGCCCGAGGTACGCCCGCCCCTGTGCGAAGCCTCCCCGGCCTGCGCGGAATTGCTCAACACGACGCTGAAGGATTTGAAATTGGCGTAATAGCCAAGAATGGTATCTGCGCAAAGGATGATTCAGATGGATGAGAATCAAATTTCTCGGGAGATTGTAGATTCTGCGGTGCTGATTCACCGCGAGTTAGGCCCCGGGCTGTTAGAGTCAGTCTATGAGGCTGTTTTAGCTTATGAATTGCAACAACGCGGGTTAACCGCGCAACGCCAAGTTCCAGTTCCCATTGAATATATGGGGATACGCTTTGAAGAAGGCTTTCGAGCTGATTTAATTGTTAATGATCTGGTCGTAGTCGAATTAAAGTCTGTCAGTGAGATCACCGCCGCCCATCGGAAGCAGATTCAATCCTACGTAAAGTTAAGAAAGCTGCGACTGGGCCTGTTGCTGAACTTTGGCTCAGCGCTTATGAAAAATGGCATTGTACGGGTTGCCAATGGGATGCCGGAATAAGATGAAACTCGCGCAAAGGCGCTAAGGCGCAAAGTGCAGCGGCTAGCAAAGCACTACTATCCCCGCCCTCTCTTTTCTTTGCGCCTTAGCGTCTTTGCGCGAGAAATTCTTAAATTAAACTGCTTCTGGCTCTACGTGCCTGGCCCCCTGAGAACCGAATTTATTCCTGAAATGCGCATTAGCCATTTCCGGCTTATATTGAGGATCTAGGCGATTCCAACTCGATGGATGCGGAATTGCGCAAATACGTGCATTAACTGAATTCCCAATAGCGAACGCTTCGGAATCCACCTTGCGGCCTACAATATCATCCCCAGCATTGTCCAAAAGATTCTCCCAAACTTTCTTCCCTAAAACCAGAACGCCACCAGGCGACAATTCATTCTTGGCTAACTCACTCATAAACTGCCGGAACGGCAGCCAAGCCGAACCCCACTGCAATTCCGAAGGATTGTCTTTTGGGCTACCGCCTACTGTCGGTATAATATAATTTGCATAGACAATGCCATGGAAGAATTTCTTCGCATTTTCGGCATTCCAAGGCCTTACCGCATCTATGCCACAAACAGTTAAATAGATTCGTTTAAAGTGTAGATACCATCGTTTGTATTTTACCCCTTCTTGCTTCTCCAAATAGCCAATAACGCCCTTCACACTCCACTCGGGATCCACAGGTACGCTCGGGTCTTTTTCGTTATAAGCCGACTCAGCGAGTACAAGCAAACCACCAGCCTTATAATTGTCTCCCTTCCAATGTGGGAATCCAAAGTTCGTCGTCATTTTGAAGCAATCATGCTGCCCATACATTGACGTGCAATACCTTTTAGCCTAGGAACTTTCCATGACCCAAACCATTCTCGTCACCAACGATGACGGCATCGACTCGTACTTCCTGCGTGTTCTCGTCGAGGCATTGCAAAAAGCCGGCTTTGCCACCCGCGTTGCTGCGCCGTTGGGCGAACAGAGCTGGATTTCCCGTGCGCTGAGCCGTCGCCGCGACGTTAATATCGCCGACTACAAAGATCTGGGCGACACCGCCTGGGCCATCGACGGCACGCCGACCGATTGCGTCAATATCGCCCTCGGCCATTTGCTGCCGGAAAAACCGGCGGCAGTCGTCAGCGGCATCAACCTCGGTCACAACACGAGCCTGCCCTACATCCTCAGTTCCGGCACCGTGGCGGGCGCGCTCGAAGGCGCGTTTTGGGGTTTGCCCGCGCTCGCTTTTTCGATGGAGCTCCCGCGTGAGCGTCTGCAGGAAATCCGCCACACCCATGGCAAAGTCGAAGGCGACGTGCAAAAGTCCCTGCTCTGCGCCGCCACCCGCGCCGCTGAATTCGTGCGCGTGCGCCTCGAGCAAACCCACGCCGATCCCGCTCCCGTGGTGCACAACATCAATTTCCCTGCCATCACGACCCCCGTCACCCCGGTCATGCACACGCAGCCCGCCAAGATGAAATTGGGTGCGCTGTTCGAGCAGCAAAGCCCCGCCTGTTTTTCCTTCCGCTATATGGACCAGGCCGGCACCGATCCTTCATCCGAGGCGGATTACAACACCATCATGCGCGGCTGCATCAGCCACAGCATTTTGAATTACAGTTTTCTCGGCGCGTAAGTTTACTTAGCCGGATAATAAAACGCCGGGTCGGATGCGCCGAGTGTCGTCAGTTGGGAAATCTTTTTGGTCACTGTATCGAGCAGGTAAAGCTGCTCCAGTTTGCCCTTCAGGTGCATGAAGAAAATATGCCGTCCGTCGTTGGCCCAGCAGGGATAAGAACCCTCGATGGCATCGTACACCTCCGACGTGCCGGTTTTGTAACTGTACACCGCAATGTAGGACTCGCCCTGCTCCTCCATGAAGGCCACCAGCGAAGGATCGCGCGGATTCCATGCCGGGTCACCACTGTAACGGGGGATGCCCGTCCTTACCGCCTCCAAGGACCCGCCTGCCGAGGGAATTTGATAGAGCAACGGCTCGCCCCGCGTATCATCCGTGAGAATGATTTGCTTCCCGTCCGGCGACCAGGTCGGAGAGGATTTGATGGATGTATTCTTGGTCAACGCCCGCAAACCCTTCCCCTCCACATCAGAAACGTACAATTGCGGCATGCCCGAGAATGAGAGAATCATCGCAATGCTGCGTCCATCCGGGCTGAAAATCGCCCCGGTGTTCGTGCCCTTGTAACTGGCAATCGGCATCCTCGTCTTGGCGGTAAGATTGTAAACGACAACGTCAGGAAACCCGGTCCGATAGTAACCCATGTAAACCAGCTTCGTGCCATCCGGCGACCAGTGCGGGAATTCCGTATGCGAATGATCAGCCGTCAGCTGCCGTACGTCCAGCCCCAGCACATCGCTCGTGTAAAGCTCGGTCGACTTGCCGGTCGATCGCATGCTGACAAATGCCAGTTTCCCGGCAAAAAAGCCCGGATAGGTCGTCAGCTTTTCCACCACTTCGTCTGCCGCGCGATAGGCTGCCTCGTGCCAGTTGGCCCCACTGCCCGTAACGGTAAACGATGCCCCGCCCGCGACTTTGGATTCTACAGAAATCGTTACTTTGCCGCCTGGAGCCAAATCCGCGCGCAAGGTGTCTTGCGCAGTGGCCGCCGGGGCCAAATCAAATGCGCCGTGAATTTTGAATGCATTTTGCAGCAAAGCCGCCAATTCCGGCGAACTGGATACCACCGCCACGCCAATCCGCTTGACCGTGCTGTCGTAGGGTACCGGGATGCTGGCGGCCGACTGTGCCGGCGCATTCGACGCCAGCCCCAGCAAAATCATTATACCTACACCAAGGCCCCGGCCCTTACTGCTTAGGGTACGAAAGAAGTGAGAAAGGCTATTTGACGGCAAAGACATATTTCAGGTTGTAACAAGCATCGCCAGTTTTGCAAAACATAACCGTTTCCAGCCAAATGAAAGCAAAGTTTTGGCTTCATCCTGCCCCCGGCATCCTCCATCCTTGTCCTTGCGCATGAATCATCAAGACATCGAAGAAGGCCGGGAGTTGCGGCTGGATTTCACTAAATTGAAAAAAGTCGCCGCCTGCGGGCAGGACTTGGTCCCCGCCGTGGCCCAGGACCACGACACCGGCGAGGTGCTCATCGTCGGCTATGCCAACCAGCTCGCCCTCGACACCGCCCTGCGTGAACGCAAGGCTACCTTCTGGAGCACCAGCCGCAACGAGTTGTGGATCAAAGGCAAAACCTCGGGCGACTACCTCGAACTCATCGAGGCCCGCGTCAACTGCGAGCAAAACAGCCTGCTTTACCGCGTGCGCCTCGCCGGGAAAGGCTCCTGCCACACCAAGGGCAAAGACGGCCGCCCTCGCCTGGGCTGCTACTACCGCCGGATCAGCGACGACGGCAAAGAGCTTACCTTTGTGCCCGGTCACGAATAAGTCCGCTTCGGTTCGCCCATCGATTTTAAATCAACCGCTTGCATGCCGG
>Ga0206965_10027_pt1 | contig 41743 bp, 40 predicted proteins | sample Alteio_BWOrgHeat_26_FD_152973 | JGI IMG/M metagenome (GOLD analysis project Ga0206965, IMG submission 152973) | Enriched cells from forest soil in Barre Woods Harvard Forest LTER site, Petersham, Massachusetts, United States -... | ecosystem: Environmental > Terrestrial > Soil > Temperate forest >...
GTGATTGAGGATAGAAAGTTTATGTCTTGGAAATCCGTGTTTTCTAAAGTGCAATGGGACCATGTAGCAACTTATATCGGCGCAGTCATAGCTATCATCGGATTTTTTTTTAGCTTTCCGTCTATACGAGAAATATTTGCCTACCCGACTCTCTGGTCCCAGACTGGAGATTTACATACTACAAATACCGCGAATACCGTCACCATCCATCGATCTAACACGGAAATCTACGAAAAAGGTGAGCTGTCATTTTTACTTCTTGAGGTACCTTACACCGCCGAATTTCAGTGTCAGCTGAGGAATACAGAGAATACTAAGCATCCCTGGGAAGGCAAATGTCTCTACATCTTGAAGGGTGTAAATAAGAACTTCAGTTGCTCAGTTACAACGAATGAGTGGATCACTTTATTTACCAGAAAAAGCATTGAAGGCTATTCACAGGCTTTGGATGATCCTGATAAACCCAATCATTGTCCGACTCCCAGGAATGGCCCTGCAAGCGATCCCACTGAACATTTTGTTCTTCAGCCCGCCGCAGATAAATCGTAAGAGTGCAGAACAATCGGTAATGGATTCCATTCTGCTCGCACCATGAATACTCCGGTCCCGCGCTGACGGGACGTATGGTAATAACCCGCCACGCAGCTGCGCCGAACTTCACCACACTATAATGTCCCGCAGAGGGCTACACGGGAATGCACAACTATATATTTGCGCTCGGCCTTGGCTTCATCGCCGGACTTCGCACGTTTACTGCTCCTGCCGCAATATGCTGGGCCGCACGTATGGATAGGCTGGCGCTCAATGGCACCCCTTTTAGTTTTATGGGATCGAAGATTGCCGTTGTGATCTTCACATTACTCGCTCTGAGTGAGTATGTGGGTGATTTGCTGCCGAAAACTCCTAACCGGACAGATCCCGGTCCTTTAGTCGCTCGAATTATCTCCGGAGGCTTTTGCGGCGTTTGCATCTTCGCGTCACTTCATCAGTCCTGGATCATAGGAGCGTTGTTTGGCGGAGCTGGCGCCGTGATCGGGGCCTTTGCAGGTTACCATGTTCGCAAGGCTCTGGTGGAAACCCTGAAAGTGAAAGACGCGATCATCGCGATCCCTGAGGACCTTGTCGCCATCGGATTGGCGTATCTGCTGATTTTCTAGTCCGCCCCGGGAGAAATACGCAGCCATCTGCCCGCGACGGCAGTGCCTAAGATTAACAAAACAGGAAAAGGCAAATACAACCATGTAATCGCCAAACCGCTCATCGTAACCAATCCTGTGCCGGCTGCGATCCAGCGCAATTTGGCCTCCATGCGAACCTGCGTTATGCCATTCGTGTTCCAGTAAAATTTGCCACATAATTGCGTGACAGATTCAAAAGGAGCTCGCATGCGCCGTCTTCTTACCAGCCAGCAATTTCTCATGATCTACTCCGGCATTCTGACCGTGGTCTTTGCCGTCACGGTGTTAACCGGCTTCCGCCCGGCGGCGGCCACGCAGAAGTTTGAGCAGATCAATGTGGAGCGCATCAATCTGGTTGAACCCGATGGCACGTTGCGCCTGGTCATCTCCAACAAAGCCCTTGCCCCGGGGATCATCATTAAAGGCAAAGAGCATCCTCATCCTGATCGCAAAACCGCAGGCATGATCTTCTTTAACGATGAAGGTACGGAGAACGGAGGACTCATTTTCGGCGGCGAGCGGGATAAAAACGGCAAACAGAGCAGCTACGGACACCTCAGCTTTGACCGTTACGAACAGGACCAGATCTTCACCCTCGACGCACAGGAAGAAGGCAGTACAAACTCAGTGGGATTGAGGCTCATTGATCAGCCTGCCTATCCCATCCAGGACCTGCTGGCAGTTCTGGATCGAACCAAAGACCTGCCCGCCGACCAGCGCCAGACGGAGCTCAATAAATTTTTGCAGGCGCACGGAACGGCGCACCAGCGCTTGTCACTCTATCGGACCAGCAACGGTGCAGTGGAGCTGAAGATGAAAGACACTGAGGGTCGCGACCGGTTGGTTCTAGGCGTCGCCGCCGATGGCTCGCCGGCGCTTCATCTGCTGGACGAACACGGCAAGGTTGTTGGCCAGTTGCCGCCGGCAAAGTAGATCAGAAAGTAGACGTGCCGTATTTCCACACACTGCCAACTTACTTTGCGGTTTCTTGTTTGGGAGCGCTGGAAAGGCTTGCAGCAATCTGCTTGAACGCTTCTTCGTTCCGTATCCGATCAAAAGCCGGATCTTCAAGCGACTTGGGATTGCTGAGCCCCTTATTCATGGCCTTCCTGAGTTTTTGTATGGCTGGTTTTTTCTCGCCGAGTGCGGCATAGGCCGTAGCGGAAAGATAGCTGGCCCATGCGCTATCCGGCTGGATAATCTCACCCACCTGGAACATCTCTCTGGCGGAAAGATAGTCTTTCTTCAACATCTCCTGCTGCCCGGTCTCAACGGCATACGCAAACGCCGAAGCCAGTCCGCGGGCAATGGCATTCTTGCGCGCAGGATCGGAACTTTGCCGCTGGTCGTGCGCTGCACTGTCTGCCATCGTCTCTAGCTGTGTAAGGATTGAGGCGCGATTTTCCGGCACCTTTCCGATACTGGCAATCAGGGTGCCCAGGTTCATGGCAACTTCATCCTGCTGGTCCAGCGCGGCCTTTTCGCTCTTCTTCGCTTTGGCGAACGCCTCTGACTCAGCCAGCGACTTGGCCAGGGTCTCTTGATCTTTCACGTCGCGGAACGTTCTGAAGTCTGCGGCGATCTCGCGATAATCGCGTATCGCCGCCAGAATATCACCGGCCTTTTGTGCGGACTGCGCTTCCGCCAGCCGCTCATCAAATTGTTTGTCAACGAACCCTTTGTCCACTGGCGTCAGCCCTTTCACCATGGCCCGCAACTGAAGCCATGCCAGCGCATGATCGGCAAGTTCTTTGGGCATCCAGCCATGCGGACCGTCAAAGACCACAAAGCGGCTGCCAACATTGTTTCTCTCCAGTGCCTCTTTCAAGTGAAGCATCTCGGGATAGTTGAAGTCCGTGGTGCCGGCTGCCAGAAACCAGTCCGCAATTTCCGGAGCAGGAATGGCGCCCCCTGAGGGCAGCCCTGCGCTATTGGCAATTACTCCGGCAATGCAATTCTTGCAGGCCAACGCGAGTGAAGACGCCACGCGTGCGCCGCCGGAGAGGCCAGTCACATAAAGGCGGCGAGGATCGGTCGCGTACTGTTCTTTTATGTCCGCTGCCAGCAGCCGGATTGCGGCCGAGGGGTCCTGGAAATTGCGTGAGTTGTTGCTGCCGGCCACAATGAATCCGTACTTCTCCGCTGCTTCATGAAAAAGCGTGACCGATGTTTCTCCGCGCGCAAATGGATCAAACGCCAGCAGAACCGGCCACTTCCTGTCCGAAGAATAGTTGGAAGGAAGATAAAGAGCGTAACTATTCGTGGGATCTGCCTTCACTGCAATGGACGCATGCACAACCCCCAGAGCCGGCGTTTGCGAATACGCCGCAAGCCACGCTCCACTAACCATCATCACCAGAAACACCCAACGCAACATGTTTTTATTTTGCCCTCATGCAATAGGAAAATATCATCCTATCTCACGTAAGTACAGAGGCCGATGATTAGGACGTGCGCAATCTCAAATGGCAATCTCAAACGGTATAATCTCTTGTCACACTCTTGCCCGCGGTTCATTCGATGAAGGAGATATACATGCTTAAACGGCACTCGATTCAAGCGGTTTGGATCCTCTTGCTGGCTTTCCTGGGCGTGGCCCAGATGCAAGCTCAGCAAGCAGCGCCGGCACAGCCCAAACCGCGCCGGTTCCTGATGTGGAAAGCCACTTCGCCCACCACCACGGTTTATCTGGTGGGCTCGATCCACGTAGGAGACAGTGGCATGTATCCGCTGCCCAGGGAAGTGGAAGCTGCCTTTGCTGCCGCCAAGGTCTTGACCGTTGAAATCAATATTAAAAACGCGGACCAGGCCAAAGCCATGGCCACCGTGCAACAGCTTGGCATGTATGGTGAAGGCGATTCGCTGACGAAACATCTTTCCAAAGAAACCGCAGCCACACTGGAAGACTATTGCACCCGGCATGGCGTGCCGAGGAAAGGAATGGAGCAACTGAAGCCCTGGGTAGTGGCTATCACCATTGCCGCCATGTCATGGCAGCAGGCCGGAGAAGATCCATCTCTGGGAATCGACATGCACTTCCTGAATGAGAGCAAGCCGCCGCAACGCATTGACGAATTGGAAACAATGGAATTTCAGCTCTCCGTTATCGCCAACTCTACTGAAGAGGAGCAGCAAAACATGCTGCTGGCAGTTATGAGAGACGGCGACAAGACAAAAGAGATGATCAAACGCCTGCAGGCTGCCTATGTCTCCGGTGATCCTGATGCTTTGCAAAAGATCATGGACGAGGAAACGGATATGGGATCGAAATCTCTGACCAAAAAACTCCTCGATGATCGCAACGTCACCATGGCCGCCAAAATAGATGAATACCTCAAAGGCAAAGAGCCAGTTTTTGTAGTGGTAGGCGCGGCCCACATCATTGGCGATAAGGGCATAGCCAAAATCCTCCGCGATAAAGGTTACAAGGTGGATCAGGTCATGCTGGAAGCAAAATAAAAACGTGGAAGTTAGAGGATAGCTTTCGAGTCTTTACGCGGAATCGCTTGAATCGTTGGAACCATGCCAATTGAAATTCTAAAAACTGATGTTCTGAAAAAGCTTTTCGCGCAGCATTTCCATGCGCCGCCAGAGCGTGTGCAGCCGCTGCAGGGCGAACTGGGAGGCTCAGGACGTGTCATCGTCCGCCTGACCGGCGGCAATCAGAGTGCAATCGGCATACTCTATGACGTGCGTGAAGAGAATATCGCATTCCTTGAATTCTCCAGGCATTTTCGCCGACATGGTCTTCCCGTCCCGCAAATCTATACTGACGATCTTGCGCACGGCGCCTATCTGGAAGAAGACCTTGGCGACACCACGCTCTTTGAATTCCTAGTGGAAAATCGCTCGGGTGAAGATATTGCGCCTCCGGTTGTGGAGGCTTATCGCAAAGTTGTAGCCATGCTCCCGCGCTTTCAAATTGAAGCCGGACAAGACCTGAATTACAAAGTCTGTTACCCGCGTTCCAGCTTTGACCGCCTATCCATCTCCTGGGACCTGAATTATTTCAAATATTATTTCCTGCGGCTCGCAGGCATTCCGTTCAATGAGCAGGCGCTTGAAAATGATTTCAGCCGGCTGACAAAATTCCTGCTGACCGCTCCGCGCGATTACTTTCTCTATCGTGACTATCAATCGCGCAATGTAATGTTGCGCGATGGACAGCCAACTTTTCTGGACTACCAGGGTGGAAGAAAAGGCGCTCTTCAATATGACGTCGCTTCCCTTCTCTATGACGCCAAGGCAGACCTGCCTCCGGCGCTGCGAGAAAAACTGCTGGACCATTACATTGAAACGCTTCAGAGTTTTATTGAGATCGATCGCGCAGCATTCATGCACCACTACTATGCCTACGTTTACGTGCGCATCATGCAGGCATTGGGTGCTTACGGCTTTCGCGGTTTTTATGAACGCAAAGCCCACTTTCTGCAAAGCGTCCCATACGCGCTGAAGAACCTGCGCTGGCTGCTTGAACATGCTACTCTGCCCATTGCACTACCGGCGCTCACGGCAGCCTTCAAGAGCATTGTGACTTCAGAAAAATTGCTCCTGGCGGCGGACCTGGACAAGCCAGGTGTTTCTCCGGCAGAGAAATCGCCGGCTCAGGATTCGCAGACTGAAAAACTCGTTGTACGGATTTTTAGCTTTTCATTTCATCGCGGTGGCCCGCCGAAAGATGAGAGTGGACATGGCGGCGGCTTCGTCTTCGATGCACGCAGCCTTCCTAATCCCGGGCGCGAAGAGCGCTTCAAGGCCCTCACCGGGAAAGACGCGCCGGTAATCGAATATCTCAACCAGCAGCAAAGCGTTCATCAGTATCTCGCGAACGTAAAATCGCTGGTGGACTCAAGCATCAGTAACTATCAAAGCCGCGGCTTCAAGAATTTAACTGTGTCGTTCGGCTGCACTGGAGGCCAGCATCGCTCTGTGTTTCTGGCCGAGCAGCTGGCGAAATACCTGCGCGCAAGAAACGGAATTGAAGTCGTGTTGCGGCACATTCAGTTGGAGAAGATGGAACTGGAAAAATTGCAGCTGGAGAAAATGGGCAAATGAAAGCCATGATCCTGGCTGCCGGACTCGGCACGCGCCTGCGCCCGCTCACCAATGATCGTCCCAAGGCGCTGGTGGAAGTTGCAGGACGCACCATGCTGGAGATCACGCTCTCACGCCTGCGCCAGTTCGGGATTCAAGACGTCATTATCAACATCCATCATTATGCTGATCTGGTTATCGAATCACTGAAAGCAGCCGGAAACGTAGGCATGCACATTGAATTTTCCCGTGAAGAGATTTTGCTGGACACAGGCGGCGGACTGAAGCAGGCAGCCTGGTTTCTGAGCAAAGATTCCAGCGGCGCGGACGCGCCCTTTATTCTTCACAACGTGGACATCATCAGCGCCATCGATCTCCAGCGCATGGTGCAATTTCACACAGAGAACAAAGCGCTGGCCACTCTGGCAGTTCAGAATCGCAAAACTTCACGCTATCTGCTCTTTGACGAACAGCTGCAGCTTTGCGGACGGCACACGGTAAGCGACGGTAAAACGGAAATGGCCCGCACGGCGCAGCAAACCACTGAAGTTGCATTTACCGGCATTCACGTCATCTCTCCACGGATTTTTCCGCTGCTGACGGAAGAAGGCGTTTTCTCTATCATCCCAGCGTATCTGCGGCTGGCGGCACAAGGTGAAAAAATCCTGGCGTTTCGTGCCGACGAATATTATTGGCGCGATCTGGGCAAGCCGGAAAATATCCAGCAGGCAGAGAAGGATATACAAGAGAAGCTTGTTCGCTGATCCGAGATCAGTGTCTCATCATTGCGGTAACCCAGGCCACATCCGTCGGTTCCGCCAGAGGATAGCCAAGATCTTTCCAGGCTTGAAATCCACCCTGCAACGGCCGTACGCGCGTGATACCTAATTTTTGCAGTTGTTGTGCCACACGGGCACTGGTGGCTTCGTTGGGTCAAGTACAGTAGAGAATGATCTCTTCATCCTTGGGCAGCGTGCTCGCGCGGCTGGTAACTTCATCGGGCAAAACGCGGACGGCTCCGGGCAGCGTTCTTGGGTCGGCAACTGAATCCAGCGGATGGCGCAGATCCAGGACCACCATCTTTTCTCCCGAATCCATCATGTGGCGCACCTCCTCCGGAGTAACACGGGACTTGTACAAGTCCTTCAGAAATTGCCGGCGCTGCATGTACTTAACGCCCACATTCACAGCCAGCACAGCCAGGCTGGCTTCAAATAGTATCGGCGCCACGGCGGATGCAACGTGCAAATGTTCCACCGGAAGATAGCCTGCCAGCATCAGGACAAGAATCCACACGGCTGAGCCAGCTGCGTTGATCACAAAGAAATGCTGGCGTTCGATTCCGGATAAACCAGCCACGGCCGGCACCACGTGGGAAACGCCCGGCAGCCACTTGGAAAGAAATAAGGTCCGGTTGACGCCTTTTTCAAAAAATACTTTGGAGCGGCGCACGCAGCTATCGCGCTCAAAGGAGATGCGGCAAAGCATGGAAAGGACCTTGTCGCCTTTTTTCCGGCCCAGCTCGTACCATAAAGTGTCACCGATAAGACAGGTGATCAGAGCGATCCAAACAGCCATATCAAAGCGCAACTCGCCGCCGGCCGCCAATGCGCCGGCAGCCACCAGAACGGGAGATAACAGCAATGGCGCGCCCACACGTTCCAGCAGTCCGGAGCTCAGCAGGACCAGATAAGGGTGGCCTACCACCATATGCAATATTGATTTCACTTTGGAGAGCGGTCCTTTTGGGTTTCCCCGAATTAGTAAAAGATCACTTAAAAGCTGAGTTCTTTCTGCATTTTAGATACTCTAATGGCTGCGGAGATTCCGATTGCTGAAAATATTTGCTGTCATCCTGGGTATTCTGCTCATTCTATTGGTTCTGTGGGAGACGTTTGAGACCATTGTGCTCCCGCGCCGCGTCACGCGCCAGTTCCGGCTGACCAGATTCTTTTATCGCGCCACCTGGCCCCTGTGGGTAGTAGCGGCGGATATGCGCGGTACCAAAAAGAAACGCGACATCCTGCTCAGCTATTATGGCCCTCTTTCACTGTTGCTGCTGCTGGCTTTATGGGCCTTCGGGTTGCTGATGGGATTTGGGCTGCTGCATTACGGCCTGCAAGATAAGCTTTCCGGCGCTCTCTTTGACAGCCACATGGGCAATGCACTTTACCTGAGCGGCACCACCCTGTTCACACTGGGCATGGGAGATGTTGTACCGGCCTCGCCGCTGGCACGATTCATTACCGTATTGGAGGCAGGAATCGGCTTTGGATTTTTAGCTCTGGTGATTGGATATCTGCCGGTGCTTTATCAGGCGTTCTCGCGCCGTGAAGTGACTATTTCTCTGCTCGACGCCCGCGCCGGTTCGCCTCCCACTGCTTACGAGATTCTCCGCCGTCAAACCGGTGTGGAAGGCATGGAAGCCCTTACTGAGCTGCTTCGTACCTGGGAGTTATGGTCGGCTGATCTGATGGAAAGCCATCTCTCCTATCCTGTGCTGGCCTATTTCCGCTCCCAGCATGACAACCAGTCATGGATCGCATCGCTCACGGCAATTCTCGATGTCTGCGCTCTGGCCATGGTGGGATTGGAGGGTATGTGCCAGTATCAGGCGCGTATGACCTTTGCCATCGCGCGGCACGCGCTGGTCGATCTGAGCCAGGTGTTTCACGCTCCGCCGGACAAAAATGCGGCCATCAACCGGCTGCCGCCGGATGCACTTGCCGAGCTGCGCAAGGGGCTGCACGCTGCGGGCTCCGCTCTGGCGGATGGCGATGTGGCCCATGAAGAGCTGCGCCGATTGCAAGCGCTCTATGAGCCTTATGCTCTGGCACTGGCTGTATTCCTGCGGCTGGAACTTCCTCCGTGGATCAAAAGCGCAACGGGCAAAGACAACTGGCAGACCACCGCATGGCAGCTGAGCCAGGGACAGCCGAGCCACGGAGTCGTGGCGCATGATGATCACAGCTGATTTTTTGTTCTATCCCAGCTCAGCTTTTGTTTTATTCCGAAGCGTAGCGAGGGTACCCTATCGCCGATGATGTTAAGGATCTAACAAAGTTATAACGTGGGGTAAAGTTCGTGAAGAAATCTTTGCGCATAACTCTTTTAACCCTTGCAGGATTGATGGCCTGTTCCGGACACAAAGTAGCCCGCGCCCAGACTCTCTCCATCTCACATCCTGATACGCCATCCAAAAAAGTTGAATACTTCCTGGAGAAACCGAAAAGCGACGGCCCGTGGCCCATGGTTGTGTTTTTACACGGACACCAGGACTGGCCGCGTGCGGGCGGCAAAGATTTCGTCAAATGGGGCGTGCTTGACGAGTATGCCGACCGCGGCTATCTGGCGGTGTCGATTTCCCAGCCAGGATTTGGTGATTCCACTGGACCAGCAGATTTCTGCGGCCCGTTCACTCAGCACGCCGTGGCCGCAGTAATCGCAAAGCTCAAGTCAGAAGGATATGTGAAGAACAATCAAATCGTGATTGAAGGCATTAGCCGTGGAGCTTTGGTAGCAGGCATGGTTGCGGCACATGATCCCGCAATTCGCGGAATTGTTTTGATCTCTGGTCTGTATGACCTGCCGGAATATGCACGCCACGCCAAATCGCCGATGGCAATTTCAATCGTCGATTCTATGAAAGAAGAAACCGGAGGCGCTGACAATGCTCTGAAAGAGCGGTCACTACTCAATTATGCTCAAGACGTAAAAGCTTCAGCTTTAATTCTCAACGGAGCTAAGGATGACAGGACCGACCCCAATCAAGCACGGCATCTGGCTGAGGCGATCAATGCTCATGGCGGCCATGCCCGTGCAATCATCTACCCCGAGTATGGCCACCAGATTCCAGTTGATGTCAGATCTAAAGATGTGGACCCATTCATTGAGCAGGTTTTGAACCGATAAACGCGCTACAAAATCTCTACATGCGTTCGATGTTCGCGCTACAATTTCCTTATGGTCACCGCTCCTGTAGATACCGCCACACACTCTGAAGCCGCGCGCCGTCCGCTGCGTCCGGAAGATTGCGCTCTCGCCGTAATCGATATTCAGGAAAAGCTGCTGCCGACGATTCATGAAAAAGAACGGCTGGTACGAAACTCTCAGCTTTTGGTGCGTCTGGCCGACATCCTTTCTCTTCCTATCCTTGTCAGCACTCAATATATGAAAGGGCTGGGGCCGACGATTCCTGAGATTAACTCCCTTCTGCCGAAAGTGGAGAGTGTGGACAAGCTGGAGTTTGGCTGCTTCGCCAATGGCGATTACTGCTCTGCCGTTGGGAAATTGGCGAATCGAAATACGCTTCTGCTTTGCGGCATGGAAGCGCACATCTGCGTAATGCAGACAGCGCTGGGCGCCTTAAACCAGGGGTTGAACGTTCACGTTGCCGCGGATGCCGTAAGTTCCCGCACCGAGCTGAACTGGAAGCTGGGCCTGAACCGCATGCAGGCCGCTGGAGCAGTGATGTCATCGACCGAGATGATGATTTATGAATTGCTGGGCAAGTCTGGCACGCCCGCCTTTAAAGAGATGCTGAAGCACTTAAAGTAAAACTTTACCTTAATACTCCAGGCAGTTTTGCCGCGCGGCAATGCACCCCGTTGCATTTATTCCATCGCAACCATCTATTTCCTAAAAATCAGAATTTACTGAAAGTGTGCTTTATTGCACAGCTTCGCTTGCCCCAGGGATGTTTCAATAGGAGGAAATGGCCCAGTCTGAAAATCGCGGCGTGTGGATCAACCCGAAATCCAACATGCATGGCGGCAATCGACGCACCGCTTACGGTGAAGGTCAAAACAGTCATAACTCTCGATTTCTGGAACTTGCAGATATAGCCTTATCGTCAAAGAACCCCGAACAACAAGAAGCCACGGAAGCAATCGATGGCGAAAACACCTTCAAAAAGCTGATTTGCCCCAACCAGCTATACTGAAACCGCACACCACCAGGATAGATCCAAAGATAGACAACATGGTTCTTGCGGAAGAGGCCCCATGAAAGTGCACCTTGTAAATCCGAGCGACACTTCATTCGGAACGGCTGTGATCACTCCCCGCTGGCTTTATGTTCTTGCCGCCGCTACACCAACCTCATTCGGCGACCCTGTGATCTGCGATGAAACCCTGGAACAACTGGACCCGCTGAGCATCGCTCCCGGTGACGTCGTTGGCATAGGCGTGCATACCGGCAATGCGTTGCGCGGTTATCAGATTGGACGCCTTGCACGCGATCGCGGCGCCACTGTTGTCTTTGGCGGAATTCATCCCACTCTCTATTCTGAAGAAGCATTTGAACGCGGCGGCGCGCACGCAGTGGTAAAAGGCGATGGCGATCAGGCGTGGCCCAACGCGCTGAACGATTCCGTGAACGGCAGACTCAAACGGATTTATGAAGGCGGACGCGTTGGCGCGGAACAATTCAAATCCGCTCGCTGGGACCTGCTGCCACAAGGCCGTTACATGTGGGCTTCTGTGCAGACGGTCCGCGGCTGCCCCAAACATTGCTCATTCTGCTCAGTATGGCGCACGGACGGACAGAAGCCACGGCAGCGCGCGTCCGACGCTGTGATCCAGGAGATCGTAGACCTGCGGCGGCTTGGCTACCGCTATATCGCGCTGGCCGACGATAATTTTTATCCCGTCTCGCTGACGGACATCCGTCTGGCGGAAAAACAAAAGAATCATCATCGAGTTGCGGAGCTGAAGGCGATCCGCGCTGAGCGCTTTGAATTAATGTCACGTCTGGCGCAGCTACCGCATGACATGATCTTCTTCACCCAGATCACCATGGAAGCCGCAGAAGATCCGCAGTTTCTTGACGCGATGCATGCCGCACGAATCAAAGGCGCGCTGGTGGGCGTGGAAGCCGTAACTCCGGAAGGACTCAAAGACGTCTACAAAGATTTTAATTTTTCCGGAGAAGAGCTGGTCCGCCGTCTGCAGGAGTTTAAGAAACACAAAATACACATCCTCGGCTCGTTCATATTCGGGCTGCCCTCAGACCGGCAGAATACATTTGAAGCCACGCTGAATCTGGCGCAACGCGCAGGCGTGACGTTTGCTCAATTTGTAATGCTCACGCCATTTCCAGGGACTGTGGATTTTGAGAAATGGGAGAAAGCACAGCCCGATAGCGCGCGCGTAATGAACATCCCTCTAAGCCGGTTCTGGCTGATTCCATCACAGTTTCGTCCCAAAATGTTTATGGAACATCCGGTGATGAGCTGTGATGAAATCCGCACGCGGACGCAGGGAGTATGGGACCGCTTCTACAGCTTTAAATCCGTATGGAAGAGATCCAGCTGCACGCCTACTTTCAAATCACGGCTGGCATTTGTTTTTATCTCCAAGCTCTATCGGCAGATGTATGCCGGAACCGGCATCTCCACGGATAGCGCGCGGCGCAGCAAATCCAGCTCATGGGCGCGATGGCTGGCCATACCCTGCCGCCGGCTCTTTAGCGCCAGTCCCATGCCCGGATTGCAGGTTCCACCGGTGATGGTGACGCTGCCGAATATTACACAAGAAGTTGCAGCTGGAGTTTAGGGAGATGGCTTGAGGAGAAATTGTTCCTCCGTAAAATAATTACGTATGCGGCACCGCAACTTGATCCGTCAGTAAGAAGCCGCAGAAGGAACCATGCCAACTTTTTTCTGGAAATGCGCAAAGGCAGCGCCGAGAGAATATCCTACGGCAGTACAGAACGGCAGCGTAAATACAATTTGATCAAGACAGCGGTCGCGAGGCTTACAACCACTTCCAAAGAAATGGCCGAATACATTTGCGCCGCTATGGAACCCATATCCGGCAACAGGTCCATGAATAAACATGATTAGCATCACGATTGCAGGAAGGACCCACACCCAAAGGGCTACTTTTGGTCCGGTCCATTTCATCAACCAGAAGCCAAACAAGAAAGCTAGCACAGTCTGAATTGGAAATTCAGGGATTGTTGTCAATACCCTGCTAGCCATATGATTGTCAAGTTCCGGTCGCCAGATATGCAGCACTGAAGTTACGGAAAAAACAATGATCGCACTGCCTACGATAACAGCATATGTGCTGAGGAACTGATGCATTAGAAAAGTTAGAGTATTCCGCATGAGTCTGAAATTTGAGACCTACCCTGCCTCTTCTTCGCTCTCATCGAGTGCACGCTGGCCCATTACGCGGGTTTCACCGCCGTTAATCTCGAGCTTGATGGGCGATTCTCCGGAGAATTTCTCCACCAGCTCAGCCAAACGCTGTGAGTGTGTGACTACCCAGAGCTGCGAATACTTTCCTGCGTTGACCAGCTGTTTGGCCAATGGCTCCAGAAGATCAGGATGCAGGCTGGTTTCTGGCTCATTGAGTGCCAGTAATGACGGCGGGTGCGGACTCAACAAGGCAGCGAGCAGACAAAGATAGCGCAATGTGCCATCTGAGAGTTCACGGGCGCGCAACGGGCGACGTAACCCCGGCATGCGCAGCAGGACGGCAAACATCCCTGTATCTTCATCATGCTCGATCTCGAGCGATGCTCCGGGAAAAGCCTGCCGGATAGCTTCATGCAAATCCTGCGACTGTCCAACTTCATTGATGGTCTGGAGCGCCGCTGCCAGGTCGCGTCCATCATGCGCCAGCACCGGCGTGCGCACGCCAACTTGCGGATGACGCAATGGAGACTCGGCGTCCGTACGGAAGTGATGATAGAAGCGCCAGCGGCTGATTTCGGCACGCAGCGAAGAAAGCTCTGGATAGAGATGCGGCTCGCGCAGCTGTGACAGCACAGACTCAGTGGGCAGAAGCTCGCCTGAGTAGTCCGCCAGACGTTCATCGTTATCCAGAATCCATGCGCCTTTTGGGGACCTCTCAAAGAACGTGACTTTTAATCCGTGCGGAGCGTCCATCCAGACGCGCTCTTCTTTTACTTCAGGATCCAGAGAGAACGCCGATTTTTCACCCGAGGTCTGCTTGGGCAATCCGCATACCAGCTCGTAAGAGAATGTATCGGTCTTAATGCCCAGCGTCATGCGCACGGGTTCCAGGCGGATGGCACCCAAAGACCGGCTCTTGCGCGCGCCGGCCCACAACACTGATGGCATTCCGCCTTCTTCAGCGACCACCTGGGCAAAGCCTCCGGCGGCTGCCTTGGCCAGCAGAAATACGGAGTTATAAAGGTTGGTCTTGCCGGTACCGTTTGCGCCGGTCAGCACGTTGATCTGGCTCAGATGCAGCCGCAGATTACGGACAGACCGATATCCCGTCACATGAATTTCACGTATAGCCACGGATGAATATTAACTTAAACCCACCGAACCGTGGCAAAAACGAACCTGAAATGACAAAGTTTTTTCCCGGGCCTTGCTGCCAGGGTGGCTGCCTTCTCCGCCGCAATGCCTCATTCATACCGCAGGGCCACAATCGGGTCTACTTTTGTAGCTCGCCGCGCCGGCAGATAGGAGGCCAGCAGCGCCACACCAAAAAGCAGTATGGCTACCGCAGCAAAAGTAAGCGGATCAGCGGAGCCTACCTCGTACAACATTGATTGCAGAAAGCGCATAAGAATGAACGATCCCAGCAGGCCAAGGGAAATGCCGATAGCCGTTGTAATCATCGCTTGTCCCATCACCAGCCCGCGCACGTTGCCGGCGGTTGCGCCCAGAGCCATGCGGACGCCCATCTCTCGCGTGCGTCTGGCCACGGAATAAGCCAGGACGCCGTAAATTCCTGCGACGGCCAGCAACAGTGCGGTCCCGGCAAAGATTCCGAGCAACACAAGGTTGAAGCGCCGGCCATTGGTGGATGCGGCAAAGATGGTGGTGAATGTATTGGTGCTGGGCGGAACGTCAGGATCAAGATCGTGAATAATTTTGCGCGCCGACGATATCACTGATTGTGGATCTCCGGCAGTACGTACCACCACGCTGAACTGGTTCGTGGCCTGTGGGCGCTGGCGATAATTTACGTAGATCGCTGGTCGCGGCAGCGTTTCCAGGTTGCGCTCACGCACGTCACCTACTATGCCAACCACGGTCAGCAACCGCGGATCGCCATCCATGTTTCCAAATTCAATGGTGTGGCCAAGAGGATCCTGGTTCGGCCACTTCTCTCGCACGAGCGATTCGCTGATCACAGCCACGTGTGGAGCGTCCATGGCATCACGATCATCAAAGAGGCGGCCGCGCAGCAGCGGGATTCCCATGGTCCGGAAGTAGCCCTCGCTGACGGAACCGTAGTCGGCATAGCCGCTCCGTTTGGGATCGCGGAATAACTGGCCGAAGAAATCTGAAAGCTCTTTTACCAGAGGACTATCGTCAGTAATATTGCCGCGCGCTGCCCGGTTAATCATGTCCCGCGTTTCAGGTGAGAGCTGTTGTGGATTCACCTCCGCAAAGCCGCCATCTGAATGAAAGCCGGTTGAGAGCGGAAGAGCATTGGTGCCGCCGACATCTTCCACGCCGGGCAATGCGCGCATGCGGCTGAATACTTCATTCAGGAATTGCACGCGGCGTACTTTTAATTCCGGAGAAAAAGCATTGGGCAGCGCCATATCGATGGCAACAACATGCTCGGTGCGAAAACCTGGATCAACTGACAAAACATGGATCAGGCTGCGGCCCAGAAGCCCCGCGCCGATGAGTAGAGTCATGGTGATGGCCAGCTGCATCACGACAATCGTGCGCCCAATGAGCTGCGTACTGAAACTGCCGGCGCTGCCACGTCCGCCTTCGGCCAGAGCGGTGCGGATTTCGTGTGAGCTGCCCCGGAGCGCTGTGAACGTTCCCAATCCTACGGCGACGGCAAGGGAAAGTCCCAGGGCAAAAAACAGCACCGGCAAATTCAGGGACACACCAGCAAGACCGGGCGTCTCCGGCGGCGCTAACCGCAACAACCATTGCACACCCCAGAATGCGGCGATCACTCCGACCACGCCGCCAGCGAGCGAGAGCAGCAAGGTTTCCGCCATGAACTGGCGCACCATGCGTCCGCGTGACGCTCCCAGGGCGGCCCGGACGGCCAGTTCAGATTCACGCGCCGCCGCCTGTGCCAGCAGCAGGTTCATCACGTTGGCACACGCCACTAACAGCAAGAAGCCTACGGCGCATAGAAGGATTAACAGAGATGAGCGCACTGTGCTGGTCAAGGCATCCTGCAATTGCACCATGGCGACGCCGACCATATCCACGCCATCGCCGTATTGCTTCTTGATGCCCTGGCCGATCGAATCAAGATCATCGCGTGCGCGGGAAAGCGAGACGCCATCCTGCAGGCGCGCAAGCACATCAGAGTTATGCGCGGTGCGCGCGGGAAGCATTACGTCAAGTTCTCTCGGCATCCAGACATCGGAATCCTGCGGGAAGCGAAATCCCGGGCGCAGCACTCCCACCACGGATGCGGACTTGTCTCCTACTCGCAGCTTTACTGAAGAAAGGTCCTGTACAGAATTCAGACTCTGCTTCCAATAGTTGTAACTGACAAGCGCTACTGGAGCCGCGCCGACCCTCTGATCTTCCGGAGCAAATCCCCGGCCTATTACCGGCGTAGCTCGAAGCAATGGAAAGAAATCTTTAGAAGCCCACGCCACCATCAACCGCTTCGCGTCTGACCCGTTTGAGACCGATTCAATCCCCGCTCCAAATTCGGCCAGCCCCTGCAAGGAATGGTTTTGCTCGCGCAAATCCAGGAAATTGGGATCCGCCATGGGCATCTGGTTTCCCTTACTGTCTTTTTCCCAGACCTGCACAAGCTGTTCCGGATGATCGTATGGAAGCGGCCGCAGCAACACGCCATACACAACGCTGAAGATGGCGGTGGTGGCGCTGATGCCAAGTGCAAGAGTAAAGATTGCGATCAGGCTGAAGCCGGGGTTGCGAAGCAATACGCGGACGCCATAGCGCAAATCCTGCAATAAACTGCTCATCCAGTTCCCTCCCCACATGCCGCGGGTGACTTCTTTAATCAGGCTCACGTTTCCCATCTCGCGACGCGCCGCATAACGCGCTTCCTCCGCTGACTGGCCGCTTTCTACGCGGTCCTGCTCGGCCATGCGCAGGTGGCTGCCAATTTCTTCGTCCAGGTCTTGTTCGCGTTTGTCTCTTTCACTAAAGCCCTTGCCAACAAAGCTCATGCCTTACTCCCTTCATCCGATGGATTGAGGATTCCAGCCATTCCTTCCATGACCTGCTTCCAGCGCGACCTTTCTGAAGCCAGCTGCTTTCTGCCCAGCGCCGTTAATTTGTAGGCTTTGACGCGCTGTTTGTTCTCTGAAACTTTCCATTCGGAGCTGATCCACTCCTGCTTTTCCAGCCGGTGCAGCGCCGGATACAGCGAGCCGGTATCGACCTGAAAAAGTTCATTGGAGTTATTGCGGATGGCCTGGCTGATGCCATATCCGTGCTGCGGCCCCCAGCGAAGCGTCTGCAATATCAGCAGGTCCAGCGTTCCCTGCAGAAGTTCAATACGGTTTTGATAGCGCTCTTTCCTGGGCATGTAGAGAGGCTACACCCATGGAGGTAGATTGTCTACAGGGTATTTTTTACCGCGGAGGCGTAGCCGGGAATCCCATACATACTATCTGGGAACTGCTCGGCGGAGGTGAGGGATCTACTCCGCAGATTTCTCGGTCCTTGCAGAAGCTATTAAAAGACTGAAATAGCAGGAATCTCGGCTCTTTTTTCTGTTGCAAATTCGTTTCATTTTCGCTATAGTTTGGTTGGATTTGACCGAGAGCGGCGTCGGAGGGAAGACCCTGAAAGGCCTGCAACCCGAGTACCCTAGCCATTAGCTCTTAGCCTTTGGCCATTAGCTACACACGCTAGTACCCTCGCCGTGAGACAGTAAGTTTTTCTGCTTTCACGATTCCTATCTAGAAGTGTATCCAAAGAGCTCCGATCACAGGCAGGAGTGCCTGTGCCACACAAGACAAGTAATCAACAGCCACCCAGACCGGGTGGCTTTTTTATTGGAGAAAACATGACCAAGGAACAAGTGATTGCCGCGATCAAGGAATGCACGGACAAGCTGGGCCATCCGCCACGGTACGAAGAGCTGAAAGATGCTCTGGGAGTGCAGACATGGGACATCAAGAAGAACTTTGGCACCTATAGACAGGCGCTGCTGGACAGTGGCCTGGAACGGCATGGCAGCGGATACGTCCTTGATCAGAAGACCTTGTTCCTGGACTGGGCTGGGGTGACCCGCAAGCTGGGGAAAATTCCCAAACAAGCCGAATACGAACAGCACGGCAAGCACAAAGCGCGCGGGCTGGTAAATCGCTGCGGAGGGTGGCGAAATGTACCAAGATGCATTCTTGAATACCTTCGGAAAGAACACCTGGAAGACGACTGGAAAGACATTTTGGAAGGTATTTTGCATTACCTGCAATTGCCGCCAAGGCATGGGCGACGCACCAGCCTGGTCCCACACGTCCCCTATAGACCGAAGATCATGCTGGACAAGCCAATGTATGGAGGGCCCTTGATGGGCTCACCGCTGGGTTTTGCTCCGATCAACGAATGTGGCGTGGTCTTTTTATTTGGAGCAGTGGCACGGCAGATGGGCTTTGTTGTGACCCGGCTGCAGGCGGAGTTTCCGGATTGCGAAGCCCTGCGCCAGGTGGACGAGGAAAGATGGCAGCGGGTTTTGATTGAGTTTGAATATGAAAGCCGGAATTTTCTGGTGCATCAACATCGCGTGGAAGATTGCGACATGATCGTGTGCTGGACACATAACTGGGAAGGATGTCCGCTGGAGGTGGTGGAGTTGAGGACGCTGGAGTGGAACCAGTTGATGGGCGAGCCGTATTTTTTGAAACGGTGAGTTGCTCACAGATTTACGTTGTTTCAGTCGTCCCCTAAAGGGACTTTGCCTCTTTCCTTACGCTTTCCCGCCGTTGAAACGGCGGGCTACTACCATACGTCCGCTAGCGCGGACTGGAGCAATGATGGTTCACAGCCAAGTCCCAGATCTAGAATCGTCAATGAAATCTTCATAGTTGAGTTTTAATGCTCGATTGAGGCAATCTTTCGTCTTCGTTTCATTCCGGGACCAAGCGCCTGCCTTTGTATGCAAAATGTTGTCCATATTCTCCTGACCGAGTACACTTTCTGGCATGAAAAGAAGCTGCGCTATCATGATTGCGTTGTTCCTCTGCCTGTCCACGGGCTTTGCTCAGGATTGGGCCAAACAAAAACTGGATAAGTCGCCCCGCCACGGGGAATGGGTACAGATCAAGCACGATAACCGCACGGTACAGGCCTATGTTGTCTATCCTGAAACTAAGCAGAAGGTACCAGTCATTATTGTGATCCATGAAATTTTTGGTCTGAGTGACTGGGCGCGCAGCGTGGCCGATGACCTGGCAGCACACGGCTATATCGCCATTGCTCCCGATCTTCTTTCCGGCATGGGACCAAAAGGCGGGGGCTCTTCTGAATTTGCCAGCGCGCAGGATGCGGTACAGGGTGTCTCCGCGCTGAATGCCGATCAGGTGACTGCTGACTTGAATGCCACAGCTGATTACGCCAAGAAAATCCCGGCGAGCAACGGGAAACTTGCTGTGAGCGGATTCTGCTGGGGCGGCGGACAGTCATTCAGGTTTGCCACCAATCGCAAAGACCTGAGCGCCGCATTTGTGTTCTATGGTCAAGGCCCCGATAATGTTGCGGCCATCACGGCGCCAGTATACGGCTTTTACGCCGGCGAGGACTCACGCATTGGCGCAACCATCCCGGCGACGGAAGCAGCCATGAAAGCTGCCGGCAAGAAATATGAGCCGGTAACCTACGCCGGCGCCGGCCATGGATTCATGCGCGCCGGTGAAGATCCGGCCAATGATGCTGCGATAGCCAACACGGCCGACGATCCTGACACCAAGAAGAAACATGATATGGCTGTTGCCAACAAAAAGGCGCGGACAGATAGCTGGGAGCGCTGGCTGGGTCTGTTGAAATCGCTCTAGGTTCAACCAAGGGCAGGCTCAATCAAGGCAGGCTGAATCTGGGCAGGTCGAAGCGTTTAGATTTGAATCGGGGATGCTGCTCTTTTATTGAAGCGGCGTCCCCTTTTGATTGCCGTAAATCCGCCACGAAAAGCGCCTCCTAAGGATGACTTTTGGTTTGGCCTTCCGTCTAAAGGGACGAATGGGAGATTGAAATGGAACCAAGGGGCGCGTCCGCTCGTATAGGCCATTAGGAAAAGTCCTGCCCGTACCGGGCCGTTGGACTTGGACATGGAGGCGAAATGAATTCTAAAAATAAACGCATCATCGCGTACCTCATTGCGATTGCAGGAATCATTGCTTTAGCTACGCCCAAGCTGCGCAGCCAGGCCGCCGGTAATGCTCAGGCGGAACACTTTCAGCGCAGCTTCAATGTTTCTTCCGGCGGCACACTCAACGTTGACAATTACAAAGGCACGATTCACGTTACCGGCTCAGACAGCAACCAGGTTGCGGTGGACGTAACCAAGCACTTTGAAGGCAGTGACTCTAATCGCAAGTGGTGGATGGAAAACGTTCAGGTTAATTTCCGCAACAGCGGCAACCATGTTTCCGTTGAGGTGAAATATCCTCAGGAGAATTGCATCTTTTGTTTCCAGGGCATGAACTATACGGCTGAAGTTCAGCTGGAGATACACGTTCCCCGGCAGATCAACGTGGAAGTGGAAAGTTATAAACCTGATATCAAGGTTGCCGCGATCCAGGGCGACATAAGAATCAAAAGCTATAAAGCTCCGATTGACATAGAATCCACTACGGGCGCTATCCGAATCGATACCTACAAAGACTCCATTAAGCTGCACAATGTTACGGTGCATGGACCTCTGGAAATTAAGTCCTACAAAGCAGATGCAGAGATTGAGGCCAAAGCCCTGGGCGAAACGGCGACGATTGAGAGCGACAAAGGCACCACCGTATTGCGCCTGCCTGCAAATACTGGCCTGGATATAGATTTTGAAGGCGGCCGCCGCGCCAGCTTCCACTCTGATTTTCCCATGAATTCGCGGACGGGCAATCTTGATGGCAGTGTCCGCGGTACGGTAAACCAGGGCGGCACGCGTCTGCACCTGCGCACGGAAAGAGGTTCCGTCTCTTTGGAAAAGCTTTCTGGTAGTTTTTGATTTTTTTCGCTGGGCTGTCAGAGATAAACGCTTACAATCGTCGTCAATACTGTTTAGGCAAGTTTGGTAGCCCACAACTTGGGCCGCACGCTGCCCTTGATTACCATCACTATTCAATAAAAACAAAAAGGTGAAAATGCGTCTTCTGAAACTCTCTCTTCTCCTCCTGGCTGGCTGTGCGTCTCTCTTTGCTCAAAGCAATTCCCCACAGGGAATTCAAAAAGGCGACATCGACCAAAAAGCAGATCCCTGCACTGACTTCTTTCAATTTGCCAACGGCAAATGGCGCGCGGAAAATCCTATTCCGCCTTCCATGGTGCGCTGGAGCCGCCGCTGGCAGGCCGGCGAAGAAGCTAAGGATCAGCTCAAAGTGATTCTGGACGATGTGTCCAGCAAAAAGGACTGGCCCGGTGGCAGCTCTGAAGAGCTCATCAGCGACTACTATGGCTCCTGTATGAATGAGTCTCGTGTGAATCAACTTGGACTCACTCCGGCCAAGCCCATGCTGGCTGAAATTGATGCCATGAAGACTCCGGCTGATTTACAGCGCATGGTGCGGCGTCTGCATGAAGAGTCAGTATTCGTTCCCTTTGGACTTGCCTCGGCCCCAGACAATCACAATCCTGGCCAGGTGATCGCCACGGTATTTGCCAGCGGGTTGGGATTGCCTGATCGCGACTATTACCTGAAATCAGAACAGCGCTTTCAAGAAGCGCGCGAGAAATATCTGGTCCACGTGGCGGCCATATTCAAACTGGCAGGCTATGACGACGCTAAAGCTAAATCAGCCGCTAACACCGTCTTCCAGATGGAAAAGAAGCTGGCCGAGGCGTCACTGGACAACGTCGCGTTGCGCGATCCTAAGGCTACGGATCACAAGACCACCTTCGCCGATTTGAAAAAGCTGTCACCGTCCGTTGATTGGGACGGATTCTTTACAGCGGAAAAGCTTTCACGCGCAGACCTGAACGTTACCGAGCCCAAGTTTTTTCAGGAAGTCGACCGGCAGTTTCGTGAAACGCCATTGGCCGACTGGAAAACTTATCTGAAATGGCAGTTTCTTCACGCCTTTGCTGATCAGCTTTCTGATCCGTTCGTAAATGAAAATTTTGCGTTTTACGGCAGGTATTTAAACGGAGCCACCGAGCTTAAACCACGCTGGAAGCGTTGCGCTGAAGCCACAGACCAGCTTCTTGGTGAGGCCCTGGGCAAAAAATATGTAGAGAAATATTTCTCTCCGGAAGCCAAAGCGCGTGCTCAGGAGATGGTGAGCAACATTCTTGCGGCCATGCATGACACCATCGAAGGCCTGGAATGGATGAGTCCTGAAACTAAAAAGAAAGCGCTGGAAAAACTTTCCACGTTCAATCCTAAAATCGGATATCCCGATAAGTGGAAAGACTACAGCAGCATCAAGATGTCCCACGACTCTTACTGGAACAACAATCTTGCAGCCGTAAAGTGGAATATTGATGACGACCATTCACAGATCGGCAAAGCCGTAGACCGCGGCCGCTGGGGCATGACTCCACCTACATCCAACGCTTACTACAATCCCCTTCTTAATGAAATCGTCTTCCCCGCGGGAATATTGCAGCAGCCATCATTCAGCGTGAACAACGCTGATGCAATCAACTATGGCGGCATCGGCGTGGTGATTGGTCATGAGATCAGTCATGGCTTTGACGATCAGGGAGCGCAGTATGACGCGCAAGGCCGCTTGAACAACTGGTGGACCGCCGATGATCTCGCGCATTTTCATGATCGGACTTCCTGCGTAGTTCGTCAGTTCGATGGATATTTCATCGAGCCTGGTATTCACCACAATGGCAAGCTTGTACTGGGTGAAAGCATTGGCGATTTCGCGGGCGCAAAAATCGCTTATCTGGCATTTAAGAAAGCGGCGCAGACCCATCCTGAGCCAACCATCGACGGCTACACTCCTGAGCAACAGTTCTTTATTGCCTGGGGACAGTGGCGTGGCGATGAGATTCGTCCTGAGACGCAGCGCACCATGGTGCAGGGCGATCCGCATCCGATCGGCAAGTATCGCGTGATCGGCCCGCTCTCTAACCTACCTGAATTCAAACAGGCCTTCAGCTGCAAAGATGATGCCGCAATGGTGCGTCCGCCAGCGGATCGTTGCCAGGTGTGGTAAGAAACGCCATGGTAAGTAACGTCATGGTAAGAAACGTCATAGTCAGAACGGTTTGTTAAGAGCGACAGGATCAATCTGAAGCTCTTAAGGCCTGAAACTTAAAGAGAGACGTGGTGAATGCCGCGTCTCTCTTTTTATTTTTGTCGTTCCATTCCCAGCGTCAGTATTATTCGTAGCGCAACACAATCATTGGATCCACCTTTGCAGCGCGGCGCAGCGGCACCACGCTGGCAAGCAGCACCGCAGCACATATCACCGCTGCTGCGCCTAGATAAGTCGCGGGATCATTGGCGGTTACGTGGTACAGCAGACTTTGCAACAGTTGCGCCACTACCCATGCAAACACCAGGCCCATGGATAAGCCTGCCAGTACCAGCTTCAAATTCCCACTTAGCACCAGCCACAAAATCGTTTGCGGCTGGGCGCCGCACGCCATCCGGATACCAATTTCACGCGACCGGCTTTCTACCAGATACGCCATCACGCCATAAAGTCCAATCGCCGCCAGAAAGAGCGCCAGAATCCCAAAGAATACAGTGAACTGCGCAAATATTCGATACGGCGCTTCTTCATCGCTGATTCTCTGAGTAAGCATCAATATGTCAGAAATTGGCTGGTCCTGGTCGACTGCCAATACACTCTCGCGCAGACTGTTTACCAGCGAGAGCGGCTCTGCCGTGGTGCGCACAACCACCGTGATTGACCGGCTCGGTGATTGGGTAAACGGAATATAACTCTGGTTCTTTGCTTCTTCATCCATGCCACTGGTTTTTATGTCTTTCACAATTCCCACAATGGTGCGTGGAACCGCGTCTTCACGGCTTAAGCGGATCTTATGTCCAACCGGATCTTCATCTGGAAAGTACCTGTGCGCTAGTGTTTGGTTGATCACAATCACGGCAGGAGCAGAAGGGCCATCCTCCTGATTTACAAATCTTCCGCGTACCAGATGCAAACCCAACGCAGGCATATATCCCGGCGTAACCGATGTAATGGCCATACCAGGAACCTCGCCCGGCTTGGGAGCAGGCCGCCCATCAATCCAGATTTCAGCGCCGCCATACGAATGGCCAAAGGGAATAGAAACTGTTAATCCCGCTGACTGCACTTGCGGCAAAGCTCCCAGGTGATCGAGCAGACGTTCCTGGAAAGTCACCAATTGCGCTGGCTCCCGATATTTTGCTGCCGGCAGGTTCATCTTAGCCGTGAGCACGTGATCAGGCTGGAAACCAGGGTCTTCTTTAAACCGGTTGGCCAGCGACTTTGACATAAGTCCGGCGGGAACCAGCACCACCAGCGCAAGAACAATCTCTGCAACCACCAACGCTTTGCGCAGTTTGCGTCCGGAAAGACCAGTTGAGCTTGCAGCAGAAGTTTCCTTGAGTGATCCTGTCAGGTCTAGCTTGTTTGTCTCCATCATCGGCGCCAGGGTGAAGAGCAAAACACTAAAGAGCGATATTCCCGTGGCGTAAATAAAAGTTGCCCAGTCTAGATAAATCTGCCCGTAGTTCGGCAGATAGCCGCGGTTATCGTAAGGGATGGAGGCTGTTGCCCAGTTCGCTGCAAGCACAGACACTCCAAGTCCAAGAGCGACTGCCGCTGGCACAAGCAACAGGCTCTCTGCCAGAAGTTGCCGTGCAAGCCTGGTTTTCCGTGCTCCCAGTGCCATCCGCACTGTCATTTCTTTTCGGCGCATGAGTGCACGGGCCAGATACACACTGGCAATGTTGGTGCAAACAATCAACAAAATACAAATGCCTATAATGAAACCGGAATAGATTCCCATCTCACCGGTGTTTCTTCCAATCTCCTCTGAAAGGCTTCTGAGCAACACTCCTGAATGCGTATTTGATTCCGGATACTGTCTTTCCATTTGCTGAGCAATCGTGCTCATCGATTGTTGTGCCGTGTGGATGTTGGTTTGAGATTTGAGCCGTCCAATCACATTGAGCCACCCGGTAGCCCGGTTTGCTCTTTCTTTCTCTGTAAGGACTAATGGCACCCAGATATTTGTTCGTCCCATCAGACTGAAATGGAAACTCTCTGGCATGACTCCAATCACGGTATAGCGCTCGCCATCCAGAAGAAAAGTTTTGTTTTCCAGATTAATGTCTTTATTAAACCGTTCGCTCCAGAACCCATAACTGATGAGCGCCACCTGTCCCAGCCCGGGCTGGCCTTCTTCCGGGCGAAAGTCGCGGCCCAGGAACGGTGTCACCTCAAGCGTGCGGAAGAAATCAGGGCTAACGCGAGCTCCCGCTATCCGCTCTGGCACGTCCATTCCCGTTAAATTAAATTGGCGGAAAGTCCACGCAGACAGTCCATCAAATTCATGGCTCTGCTCGCGCCAGTCAAGAAAATCAGGTGCGGACGCTGACCCGGTCCACCCTTTTTTTGTGTCTATTTCCCAGACTACGAGTAAACGATTTGAATGCGGGAACGTAACAGCCTGCAGCACCCACTGGCGGACCAGGTTAAAGCACCATGTGCTTGTGCCGATGCCCAATGCCAGTGTTAGAACGGCAACTACTGCGAATCCTGGCGACTTGCGCACGCCGCGCAGGCCAAAGCGAAAATCCTGCCAGAAAGATTCCAGAGACATAAAGGTTCGCATCTCCCGGCAAGCCTCTTTGATCCGTGCCACGTTTCCAAAACTCCGCCGCGCCGCGTAATTCGCTTCATCGGTCTGTTCTACGCCGGATGCATGCTTTTCTGCATGCATGGCAAGGTGGAAGGTCAACTCATCATCCAGATCGCGGTCAAATCTGCGGCGCAATATAAAAGCCTTAAGGCGTAGCCAGGTTGAAATAATCCATTCCATGGGTCTCTCCTTACGTGCTGCCATCGTGTTCTGGATTCGCTCAACAATCTTCCATAAGCTGTTTATGGGAGTATGCCACAGATCGATAGCTGATACAACAGCATATTCACCCAGCTGCATGCCTGGCACTTTTTCGCTTAAAACAAAAAGGCCATGCGTCGCCGCATGGCCTTTTCACCTATGCCGTTATTATCGGCGCTGTTCAGTATCGGCGTTCATAGCCTCCGCTGTTGTAGCCCTGTGCGTACCCGTTCTGGTAAGCGTTACGATATGCGTCTTTGTAATAGTTCTTATTGCCGTAGGCCGGGCTATACCCTCGATCTGCATGCTTAAAATTACCGCTATTGGTTGGGCGGAAGCTGTGGCCGGTGCGCCGGTCCAATGTCCCATCATTGAGTCCGTCCTGGTAACCAATATCTCGCGCTGACCTCAAATCGTACCCGCCTCTGTCAAATAGCGCTCGCCCACTGCCATAACCACCTACTTCATTGAACCCTCGTTCGTAGCCGGCCCGGTAAGCATGCCTGTCACCGCGATCTCGCCAGCCATTATCCTGATTAAAGCGACGGCCGTGCTGCGCATCCCACTGCCCTTGTCTGTAGCCGTCATTGAACGCCTGCCGGTCATAATCGTTTTGGTATCCCGAGCCCCACTGCACCGGGACCACAGCCTGTGCTCCTGCAAAAGTGGCTGCGCCCGCAACTAACACAGCTCCTAAAAGCATCCCTCTCATGTACCTCATGCACCCTCCCGTTAAACCTTGTATTCACCGCTGGCATTAACGTTCAATCCCGTTACTGGATCAAACACCAGCAAAGTGGGAATGACTCGGGAAATTGGTTAAGTTGTGTAAATGCGATGTGGAAAATAATTTTGGAGCAATCGAATATTGAGCGTGCGGTCAGAAACGCCAGAAGCTATTTTGACTTATGCCAGCTTAAGCTCATTGGCTCGTTGCGCGTATCCTTCAATTTTCCGCGCTGGAACCGCCTGATAATACCCAATCAGGTTTTTTAGATATTTTGCGACCGGCGTATATTGCACGCCTAACTCCGTTTTGCTGCGCGCGTTATCCAGTGAAGACATCCACGGATCACTAAACGGAGAGCAATGCGGCAATAAGCCTTCCCGATCAAGCACTTCTCGCGATACGCGAGCGGTCTTTAAAGGGCGATGCATTGTCTCCGCCAGCATCTCCAGAAACTGATCGAGTGACAGAGTCTCGTCCTGCGCAAGGTTATAAGCGCATCCCTTGCCCAGACCATTGGCTGTCAGCCGGGTGATCGCTTGCACCACGTCTTCTCCATAGATATGGCGCAGAGGCAAGCCCGCGTCCTCGGGAATCAGGATCGGCTCGCCATCCTGCAGACGCAGAAAATATCCGTAGATCCGGTCATAGTGGTCGCGTTCGCTGTTCACCATCGGCAGCCGCAAGCTGGTGAAGGGAAATTTTCTTTCTGTCCACGCGTGGGCAAATACATCTTCTGCCGCACGCTTATCGAAACCATAGAGCCAGTTGTTATATTCTGAAACATCTGACTTCAGCGGCGCAGCCATCACCGCGCCGGCATAATGGTCTTCTTTAAAAGGACGCTCAACACCAAGGCGCACCAGGTAAACCTGCCCCGTGCTGATAAATATGTAGCGTCCAACCCGGCTCGAAAACAGGTCCACGGCGGCCTCTGCTTCGGCGCCGGTATAGAGCGTGGTATCGACCACAAGATCGAATTCCCTGCCCCCAAGTGCCTGCTTCATTTGCGAGGGATCAGTCCGATCACCGCGCAGGCGCTCTACTTCTTCCGGCAGGTTATCGCGAGTCTGGCCGCGATTGAAGACCGCGACTTCATGGCCTTCTTGCAACAAAGCCTGGACAATGGAAGGCCCGAGGTTTCGTGTACCGCCTATGATGAGAGAGCGCATGCCGTATTGTAATCGGTCTTTCAGTTCGTTCCGCGCCCGGTACCTTACCTTCCAACAGTCGCGTAAAACGTATTGTTTCCAGTCCGCAGGTCTTTCCCGTACAGCAGGATTACGCCAACTCCCAGGACTTTCAGTTTGGCCTGTGCTCCACTATCAAACAACCACTTCTGTGAACCCAGATTTTGCGGATTAGGTATTTGCGTAACAGGCGTTGAAGTGGATCCGGTAATCTTTCCAATGTCCAGAAACGGACCAAGTTTCATTGTCAGATATCCACCTGAGTATGTGTTCTTGTCCGTCTCCCAATTCGAGAGAAAATAGTTTTCGCCCAGCGGCGCACTGCCCTTCTGCCCATCGCGTGTGCCCACGTGCGCTCTCATCCACAGATCGTTATCGCGCTCCACCCCGAGCATAAAAAGCTCGTCAAATGGAACCTGACCAAAGGTTTTGCCGGCCCGGACGCGCCATTGCATCTCGTAATCATCGCCTTGCGCCTGCGGGAGCCAATGGGCCGCAAGCGTGCCTTGAAGTTTTTCAAACGATTGTCCCGGCTGCGACCAAATGCGTCCCGCTTGGGACGTGGCGCCGCTTGCAAGGGTCAAACGCCTCTCCGGCGAACGCCATAGCTCATATGTGAGCTGCGCGTTCTGCTTAATTTGGTAACCTTCTGCCAGCAACTCGGGAGTCAGGGCAACTCCTGCAAAAACATTGCGGAAATCCCGATGCGAAAGTTCGAGTCCCGTTGACCAGCTCAATCGTGCTCCCACCAGACGCATGATCTCCGCATTCACGCCCTCTCGCCGCAGATTCAATCCGCCCAGTACGGTGCTTGGACCAGTGAATGAGGTTTGCACCGTCCAGTTCTCATTGCGCAGGTCGGTGCCCAGGTGATAACGCCAGTTTGGATTTCCCTTCAACGGGCCTGAGAGTGAGACCAACGCACGGCGTTTGTCCGGGTCCCAGCGGAACAGCGAAATAATGTTGGTGCCGGAGCCGTGTAGGTTGTAATACTCAGGCGTGACCTCTTGAAAAAAAATGCCGCCAAACATGCGCAATAGCGCTTCAATCTTGTTGCTGCCGAAACCATCTCTTTCCTGCGCGCGGAAAATCACGTCAAAATTGCCATCAGGCCGGGCCCCCAGCTCAAACTTGTAGCTGGGGAAAATCTCCAGTCCGTGCAGGCGGGACTGGCTGGTAAGCAGCTCATCCAGGGTAAGCGTGCTGGCAGGCGCCAGCGCAAACGCATGATCAAGCAACGCAGGCCGGACGCGCAACCTCGACACGCTCCGTACCTCCACAATCTGTGGCTTCTCTGTCCGGTTCCAATATTTCAGCGCTGCTTCAAGATTGCCTTCAAGGAAATAGACGGTAGCCAGAAACTCATTGGCATAAGCGTCCGCAGGATCCAATTGCAGTGCGCGGCGCAGGTCCTGCTTCGCTTTGCCAAATTTTTTCTGCTTGAATGCGACACCGGCAAGCTCGCTGGGAAAACGTTTGTCGCGTGGAGCAAACTGCTGTCCAGCCAGGAGAGCTTTATCCGCTTCCTGCCAATGCTCCTCGTGAGCAAGTGCAATACCGTAGTAATAATTAAGGTCCGCGGAAGTGCGTGGAGCTTTTTCTAGCAGCGCAATGAGCTGCTGCCAGCGTTCCTGCTCGAAAAGTTGTTTTGCCGTGAGAGTGAGATCGGTTTGCGCATAGCTCCTCAGCCAGCAAAAAGCTGTAATCATGAGCAGCAGAGCGCAAAGACGTTTTGCAGTCACTTGGGCAGCGCCAGCAGCGTCCACTGCTTTACTGCCTTCCACTGTTTTTCAAAGCTTATGCGATCTTGTTTTAGCAGTTTGCGCTCCGCAGCGTCATTTAAATACACAATATCCTGCTCCGGATCAATACCAACCACCACCACATAATGGAGTGACGTTTCCAGTGCGGAGGGCTTAAGCGCAACGATCAGCGGACGTCCTTTTTCCAGGTGCTGTTTCAGGTCGTCCCACTTTCCCGCGAAGGCAAAAGTCTGAAAGCCGTGCTGCTGGAAATATGCCTGCAGATCAGCGGCGCGAATGCCATGGTCCTTGCTGGAATAAAGTGCGCGTTGGATTTCAATTGCGTCTGCGCTTGCTTCCATCGGCTTGGTCTGCTGTTTGAGCCAATACTGCATCACCATGGCGATGCTGGCAGCGCCGCATCCATCTTTTTCCTGTTTGATAAAAGGAACGTCCAACCAGACGCCGGGCGTCGCGGCAAAGACAAAGCCGCAGAGACATAAGATACAAATAAGTCTCTGCGGCATCTGTAAGACCATGAAGATAGTTCTAGCGGACTGCCACAATAATCAAAATGATGACAGCGATAGCCAGAATAATCAGGATCAAATCGCGCTCATTAAGATTGCCGGCTGAGAAATCAGCCTGCGCTTTGTCTGCTCGCGCAGCTAGTTGAGCCAGGTCCTTATCGTCAAGCGTGGAAATGGCCGTTTGTACCTGTTGGGGGTCCATCTTCGCCGATTTCATGGCTTTTTCAGCCGTCGGCGTTGACAACAAGTGTTGGACTGAGTCCAGGTTATGCTGCCGCACCTGCGATGACGCTACCGTCGCTTTTTGCAGGTCTGCGGGGCTGACCACGTGGCTCTGTGCAAAGGCCCCCGTGGGAACTATGAAGAGTGCAACCAAAACAACGGCACTTGCCATACGCAGGCATTGCCGCAAATCAAATTGCATAGTCAAGCTCCTCCCGAATGTTCCGGCCAGATAGCAAAGTATACATGACCCGTATTTGCCCGGCTTAATAACCGGAGTACGAGTACTTTCGTTGCAGAACAGACAACATGCCCCCGGAAAATCAAGCATGTTCCTGAACCCAACTTCTATTCCTGCCGGTTGAATGATTCAATCATTTACTTTGGAAGAAAAAAGCAAAGGAGCAGTTGCCTGCTCCTCTTGCAATTGCGATTGGGATTTGAATCCGCGTCAATTATTGGACTCAGTCTTTGTTTGCGTTTTCATGGCTCCTGCGCCCAGTTCAATAGAGTAGGGCTTTCCTGAAAACTGTAATGACATGAGTTCAGGATCGCCACTTGCATTGTTTTTCAGTTCGGCTTGCGAGTTAGACGCAGGCTGGCTTAGAGTCACTATCTGCGCCGGCACTGTGGCCAGCACTTTTTTGCCTTGCATGATACTTACCTGCACGGCAGGTCCTGCGCCATCCCATTTGGCCGTGTACTCCCCTGCGGGAATCTGTGTGCCGTTCACTTGTGCGGGTGTTGAAATCTGGAAGCTGCTTTTATGCGTATCACTGGCTGCAAAAGCATTTACCGTTAAAGCCAATGTGAGTGTCGCGAATATGATCCTGGAAAATAACGAGGACTTCATTTACCGCTCCTTTTTCCCGAAATGCGTCGGGAACCGGCTAGGGATCTCTGATCCCCGTGAATTTATCACCCCCAATTTTTATTTATGACCGCTTCAGCTTTCTCCGCAGCGCGATCTTGTGTTTAGTTCCTTACTTTCAGAGACGATGCCATCGCAAAAAGGTTTCATCGAAACCTAAGTCTTTACATTACTGACAACTCGTCACATTTGCTGACACTTCGTCCCTTCGCAAGTGCGCAGAAATGGGCTGTGGCGTCCGAAAATGAACAGTGCTGAGCTGCTGAGTGCGTTTTCTCCAATCCTTTGCTTGCCGATAACCGGCCCACTCCCTTGTCCGGCGGCAAGAAATTAATTCTTTTAATTTATGTCCAATGAAACCGTAATCTCGCGCTTTTAAAACCATATGTAACAGCTGAGGGTGTTCTGAAACGGATGAAGCATACAGAGCACTATTTCCAGGTAAGTACGTTACAAGTGGGCTTTCGGGGGCGGGCAGATAAAAGCCGGCCAGGAAGGAATTCCGTCACATGGAACTCTGTTATATGGTAAGCATCAGCGTTCTGGAAGAGATTCTGCAGTCGGAAGCAAAGCCAGACACGATCTACACACTGCTAACGAGTGGCGATACAGTCACGGTTGTGCACTTCGGAGTAAGCGGACTGATCAATCAATTCGCTTTTCCCATTGTCCACCGCATACCAGACGTGCCTGAGGATGAAGGCACATTAATGCTCCTGGTAGCAACGGAGCGAAGCCGCGAGTGGCAAAGCTTTTGGCATCCTTTGGAAAACAAGCTGCTTCACTGCTGTTCGTTGAATACGGTAGCCTAAACGGGCTGTCACTTCATGTTCAGAGCGAAGTAGAATGTGGCTCCATGCCCGGAGGACTCCCCCCAGACCCGCCCGCCATGCCGCTGTACGATTCTCTGGACTGTCGCCAGACCTATCCCCGTTCCCGGGAATTCAGCCTCAGAATGGAGCCGTTGAAAAGGCTTAAAGAGCCGGTCCGCTTGACGCGGATCAAAACCGGCGCCGTCGTCCTTGACGAAATAAACTGTCCCGGTTGGCCTCTTCTCGCAACCAAACGCGATCCGCGCCTGAGCATGCGCTGAAGTATATTTCCAGGCATTGCTGAACAGGTTTTCCAGCACGATTTGCAGCAACCGCGAATCGCCTTCTACCTTAGGACAGTCTCCGATAACAAACTCGACTTGGCGAGATGGTTCCCGGCTCTGCAAGTTGGAAGCGGTTGTTCTGGCCAGTTCGGAAAGATCGACTTTTTCCACCTGCATGCCGGTCGTACTCACACGCGATAAATTCAAGAGATCTTCAATCAACTCAGACATACGGCGGGAAGAAAGCCGAAGCTGTCGTAAATAGTCGCGGGCACGATCGTCAAGCTTGGAGCCATAGTCTTCCACCAGCATGTGGACAAAGCCATTCATGGTCTGCAAAGGACCGCGCAGATCGTGCGAAACGGAATAAGAGAATGCTTCCAATTCATGATTCGCGGCCACGAGCTGCTGCGTTCTCTGCTGCACCCGCTGCTCCAGCTCACCCTGAGCATAAAGAAGGGCCTGATCGCGGACCTGTATCTGCTTCAACATGTCATTGAATGCGTCAATCAACACACCGATTTCTGTCTTGTCAGGCATTGGAGCGGCGCGCAGCGAATAGTTCTTTTGCTCAGAAACACTCTGCGCGGTCTGCGCCAGGTTAACTATCGGCCCCACAATGGCCTGCCGATAGACGGCTGAGATGAGCAATGCGACGATCAAAGACACCAGCAGCACGATTGCGGCGATCAGAATATAACGCCAGAACCGGTGGTTTAATGCTGCCAGGCTCGAACGTATATAGACTGCGCCAATCTTCTTACCCTGGAACATGATTGGGCGCACCAGAAACACTTCATCTGTTCGGGTCTCAACCAACTCGTCAGAGTTAGCGGGAACAATCGCCGCGGCAATAGCGCCTTGCCCTGGATTGGGCGAGTAGCGAGCAAATACATGTCCATCCGCGGCATAAATCCCCGCGGACAATATTTCTGGAAAACTGCTGAGCGCAGAAAGCGTGCTTTCCGCTGCCTGTGGATCATTGAATGTGAGCGCGGAGATGCTGTTTGAACCAATAATCTGGGCCTGTGCGGAAAGATTGCGGACCAGCGTCTGGCGAAATGTGAACTGGTCATAAGCAAGAAATGCGACGCTGGCCAGCAGAAGCGCCGAACCGCTAACAAACAAATTCATCCAGCTCAAGCGGCGGGACAGTGGCGAGATGCGGGGGCCTTTTGTGCTCATAGTTGCCCCATCCGGCTTTTGCCTTTTACAAAACTCGCGACCTTCAACAGTTCAGAGCTCAGAGTCAACCCAGCGCCTTGCACTGAGTCAAGGTTTACTTCAAAGCGGACCCGGTTCCCGACCAATGTGAATTGGATCATCCCATCACGGTCAATGAACCCGGGCATATCACTTACCGTCAGCATGCCGGTCTTGTTCAGAGTTGGGAGATATTTGCGGACCTGCTTTTCTTCAGAACGGCTGATGAACAGCACCTGGCATCCGGCGGTATCCTGAGCGCGACTGATCCGTCGTGCAACTACTGGCCGTCCTCCAATTTTTTCTTCACGAACGGTTGAATCTAAAACCTGGCCGAAGGGATCATCGCCCAGCACGCATATCGTGAATTTCTCCATTTCCGCCGGCGAGACAACGGAAGGCCATTTGATGAATTTACCGAAATTCAGAAGATAGGCTGCTTTGACCTCATACTCCGTAGCAGGCGTTTGGGCATTAAGACCTAATGTGCCCGCAAGGAGCAGTAACAGGGCCACGCCTTTCACGATCATTTGAGTTCTTGCGATAGGAGTCATTCGATGATTGATTTATCTTGTCCAGGCAATCTTTGCATAGATTGATCTCTTGATTTGGACCAAACTGCTGGGATCGCCACCATCTTCTGCGTGGTGTGGTTGCAGGAGATTTTGTCCCACAAGCCACAAACGAACATGCTCAGACGCACGCCATCCAAAGGTTACATCGGCGCTTGAGTAGGCGCGCACGGCCTGGGCTGGCAGCGCACTTACGTATCGATACAAAAGATCCAGAGTGAAAGCTTTTGTGAGATCAAAGCTGGATTGCGCAAAGACCTGGTGCTGTGGACTGGAGCCCTGAATTCCTGGAGCTGATCCAATATCAATGGAACCCGGCGCTTTCTCAATGTGCATTACCAGAAATGAGTAAGAACCGCGCAACCGCCAGAAACTGGTCGGTCTCCACTCCGGCGCAATCTCTCCACCGGTGGTTGTACCCTGAAGACTGTTGCCAAACTGTGCCGGTAACATCAGGTGGGGCGGCACGGAAGCATTATCGGTACCTGGGGGAGGCGTGTCTTCAAGAAAAGGAGGACCGGTTATTTCCTCACTGAAAAGATGGTTGTACTGATTGAAGAAACCTGCCACATCAATGTATAGATTTGGATGGATGAGGTTCCGATACCCAGCTTCATAGCCCTTCAAAACTTCAGAAGAAAAATTCCGGTTAGCATTGAAGCGCGCAAAAAATGGTATTCCGCCCGGGCCCAAGCCTTCAAAACCGCTGAGAAAAAAGTTTCTCTCCACATCAGCGGGAGTTCGCACAGCTCGGGTAAATGATGCCCAGACTGTTTGCTTGTCTGTCGGGGTCCAGAGCATACGGGCGCTGGGCTCTAAATCAACTCCAGTGAAATTTGTATGCAGCAGCTTTGTTCCTGCGATCAGTGCAAGACGATGCGGAACCAGATCAATTTCATCCTGGATAAATGCAGTAAGAAGCTGATCTGTGCTCTCGGCTGGATCGAATGTTAAACCCGAAACGATTTCCAGTTCATCACCCTGGCTGAATCGTGCGCCTGCGCCTACTGAAAGGCGTTGTCGCGCCGCCAGAGGGATCCGCTCAAGAAAATCGACATCAAAAGTGTCGCGAAGGTCCCCAAAATTTGGCTCGTGGCGATTGGTGCGATCGTAATAAGCCTGCAGCTGAAAGTCTTTTCCGTTATCCAGCTGCCTCATCCAGTGCCCCATTATGTTTCCACCGGAAAGGCGCGCATCGCCGTTGACAATCTGTGAAAAGGGCGCGGTATAGCTGGTGGCCTGGACGCTTTCTCCCGCAGCTTCGTCATATATATCGCCCTGGAGCGTGAAAGTATCGTGATCGCTCTTGGCCCAGTCCATGCGGAAGCCGGCCTGGCCTGCCCGCCAGCCATCAAAGTTTTGGTCATCGCCATGGAACTCTGAGCTGCGATTGAAACCTTGTCCATACACCCGATAATTCAGGCGCTCCCCATTACTTGCTCCGGAGCGCAAACTGGCAAAGCCCTGCTCAACATTTCCGCCGCCAATAGATGCCAGTGTGCCGTGCGTATCCTTGCTGTCCCTGGAGATAACGTTAATTACGCCATCCACTGCGTTCGGTCCCCAGATTGTCCCACCGGGACCACGAATGATCTCGATCCGGTCAATGTCAGCCATTACCGTGTCTTGCACTTCCCAGTAAGTACCAGCAAACAGGGTGGTGTACACAGTGCGTCCATCAATGAGAACCAGCACAGAGCGTGATAGGCGGCTTCCAAAGCCGCGGATGCCAATGGACCACTTGTTACCGTCAATCCTGGCAACTTCCACACCTGGCGCTAACCGCAGCGCCTCCGGGATATTGGTGGCTCCGGAACGTTCAATGTCCTCATGGGTAATAACAAATACGGCTGCAGCTGTTTTTCTGACCTCTTCCGGAGCTTTTGAAGCAGTTGTTACTTCAATATTGCCAAGCTGTTCAAGACTGAGCTTCTTGACCGGATTGTCAGCGTCGGCGCTAGGTCCCTGGGCAAACGCGCTTGTTCCCAGGCAGGGCAGGAGCAATGTCAGAAACGAGAATCTGACGCAAGAATTAACAGAAGTTCGAAAGGACACAGTAATTCAGTGCTCCAGTCAAAAGAAGATATTTAATTGAATCTCAAACTAAGATTCCAGACCGGACGTCAATAAGCATCGTACAAAACGCACACCCCATACCATGCGTTTTTATTAGGGGGAGAACCCGAGCGCACTGTGAGATGCTGGATCTCCCGAAATGGGTTGCTTATTGACCAGCGAGGATGATAAACGATTATCAGCACGATAAAGATAAGCAAAACCATGGACGGAGTACCCAGAAAGAGCCCTACAAAAGTGGGTCATGGGGTATGCTCTCCGTGAAAATTGATTCATTGCGATGTGAGTAGCTGTTCCATATATAATCCCGCCAGCCAATCGGAGGCACAAGCACGTGGGCGACCCCAGGATTCTGATCATCGATGATGAGCCGGCTCATCTAAAGCTCTATTCATGGATCCTGGAACGTGAAGGATTTTTGACTTCCACCGCACTGGCGCGCAACGGAATTGAGCTTCCGTCCGGCACTGAAGAATTTGATCTGACTCTCCTTGATTATCAGTTGCAGGGCATAAAAGCCGTGGATGTGGTCAAAAAAATCCGCGATCTGTGGCCGGGTATGCGAATCGTAGTGCTCTCTGACATGATGTGGATCCCGGATGACATTGCGCCGCTGGCAAATGGCTTCATCCGGAAAGGCGAGCCGCAGCTATTAGTGGAGAAACTTGCGGAAATGACCAGGCTTGGCGCAGATCCTGCAGCAGGCACGCTTTAACAACACTCGCCGCTCGTTCAAGCAAATTAACTTGCCATGGATATGGAAATGGGTTTAGAGCTACTGTGTTCTGGCTGTCGGTAAGCCCAAACGATTTACCTGGTCCTCAGTAACTTCAACCTGAACCGGATTCAGCGGATCTTTATCGAGCCATTTCTTGAGTTCAGAAATAACCTTGCTTTCTATTTCCGCGGCGAGCAGCGCAGCCTGCAGTTGCTCCCAGGGCTGGGCCGGGCGCGATTCCATTCCACCAGTATCCCGGTCCTCTTTCGCGGCACATATATGCGCAGAATAGAGAGTGATATTATCGCTTTGCGGGTGTGCAAAAAGACTGAGCCACATACATTAAGAGATGCTTGAGAGTACTTGTAAGTTGGAAGGTTCGGCGTTAGAAAAGAATGGTGAGAAACCTGGACTCTGGGGGCAGGAATGGAGCAAACAAGATATTCGACAGGACAGGAGATTCCGCAGAGCGGTATTTATAGCGTCTTTCACCCCGCCCACCGGCTCATACGCAGCGTCAGACTGCTGAAAGGCGACAGTTTCCCAAGATGTTCTCAGTGTTCGGACCAGGTCTCATTTGAGCTGGTCACATTGTCCTTTACTGCGGATGTAGACGGCGACATTCATATTTATGAGCTTCCTCTGCAAGATCAAGAGGAAGCAGCATCAGCCTGAACTTGCCCGAAAAACTCAGAGCAAATTGAGAAGCTTTCCCGTTTGCGGAGCCGATTCAGTTATTTCGAGTGAGGCTTATCAGACTCAGGCTTTTGCGCTTCATTGGGAAAGGCAGGGCTGATAAGTTCAATCCGCCAGATTGGACCACCATAAAAAAGGGGCCCCTGCGACATGAGAAATGCCGGGGCTTCTCCACCAAGAACCCAAAGCTGTGTATCTGGAGGCTGCTTCCCCACCAGCGGCGCGACGACTCCTTTGACTCCGCCAATTTCTATTTTCATGTTGTAGCGCGTCGCTTTTCGACTACTTCCGCCAACCGTAAAGGTATCTTCGCCCTGCTGCGTAAACGCCAGCGTTACCACTTGTGGCTTGGGCGTGAATGCAAGCATTGAGAGTTTTGTTTCCTGCGCCCCGGGCGGAAGATTCTTCACCAGAATTGCCAGCATGCCATTGGAGATCGTAGCCGGAAGAGTGGCCTTACTGTTCTCAACCTTGTCTTTGCCGTCTTCTGTGGAATGGACCGTGACCTGATTGCTGGATGCATCGATTGAGACGTCCAATTGCATTGGGAATGAAGGTCCCTTTTCCACCAGTTTATAGCGCAAAAGCCGGAAGACCCGGCTCTGTGAATAGATCGCAGTTTCATCATGCAGCGATCCATCCTTAAAGTGGAAACTCAAGTGAGTGGTGACGCGACTGCCCTGGTTGACCTGGGTAAGATCACCAACCGCTACCGTGTCGCCTGTGGTGGTGCGCAGAACAACAAATCCGTGAGTGAGCCCTTCCGCGTGACGCACCTGCAATGGAGTGCCTACATCAGCGGCACGTAGCAGAGTTGCAGAGAATGAAACGAGCAAGAGGAAGCTGATCCAAGCAGAGTAACGATTGAGCATGGGTTCAGCATAGCAGGATTCACCAGGTTATCTCTACCTGAGCCGTACTGCGCATTCGACATGGAGAACTGCTTGTGATCATGATGTTGAGCGGACACGACAAGCGTGAACCGTGCAATGCAGAAACACCACGGAGGAGCCAGTAGCCATCTGTTCTACTGGCAAAACGCTTGATCACCCTCCGTAAAAAGGGCAATCATCCAATGACACATGATTCAAAACCAATGCGCAGAATGGATTTCGCTCCACCCCTCACTGGGTTTCTCTTGAGCGGAAACTCCACACCACGCCCACGCCAAGGATATAGCGGCCTTGCCCCGAGTTCGCGAAATGAGTCCGCAAAAAACCAAGATTGGTACGAATGGCGAAATGGGGATAGACCCTGAAATCAGCTCCACCGCCAATCGTCCACACAAAGGCCGTGTCCGCGGCCTGTACCGTGCCGATGGCTGTGGATGAGAGTTGCGTGTGCAGGCGGGCTTCTCCAAACTGAGTGTCTACGTATGGAACAAGAAGGTGACCCTGTACGTGCCCGTGGCCTTTAAAAGCGCCGGGCAAAAAGTAGCGCGGGCCGACAAGTATTTCCTGAAGGTGGCTGTTCACAACAGTCAGCCCTACGGAGGTCAATGCGAATGCGCCCAGGACGGAATTATCGTAAGTGCCGTCGTAGTTCAACGCCAATTGGAATTTAGGAATAGGATTCCAGCCAATACCGATGCGGTATCCATCGAGGCCATCATCTCCGGAAATGTGCTGGTAACCACCGGAGAACTCGATATCTTCCTCCGCAAACTGTGCAAACGCGGGCAGGGAAAATGCGAACAAAACTAACAGCGCAGAAATGGTTTTCTTCATCGTGTCCCTCACAAATAATGGTTCGAAAATTTTGATAAGTTGCGAGTGGTATGGCGGTCCCCCGGGACTTACTGAATCTGGTCCACCTTTGGAGTCGCCTGCTACCAAGGTTAGAAATCGGGATGGTTCATGAATACCGTCAGAATTGACAGGGGAGTAGGTTTTAGATGAAAAACCGCCCGCAAAATGAAGCCTAATCAAACAGTTACCGTTCCGTTGTTCTACGTACCAGGCCCATACCTTTCGCCCGGCATGACAAAGCAGCAACTCCCGTCGTCAAGTGAAAAGGACGTTGCTACCAGATGACCAGTGAATAGATATTTCTAGTGAATAGGTATTTATGGTCGAGGCGAAAATTAAAATGAATGTACCGTTAAGGCTTTTGCGCTTGTGGTGAGAGTTTGTTTTCTTCAGATGGAGGAAGAACGGTCTTGCCTCGCCTTCCAATTCCAATTTCCATGGCTCTGTTTTTAGGAAACACTACTTCCTGTCCGCGGGCGATGAAATGGCTGTAGACAGATCGACTTACTCCGTAAGCTCCCATTGCCATGCCCAGAGGTTGTGATTTGACGAGCGTAGTAACCACGATGCCGACTAATTTAAACCCGGCTGCGCCGCCTCCAACTCCCCCTTGCTGCGATCCGCCAAGGTCATCGTTGTCCGAATGTTGGCGGAAGGCCGTGGCAGCCAATGCTAAGGAAACACCTGTCGAAACATACCTTGTTTTGGGAGTGGCTGCCTCAGCGCCACCTTCAGAATCCAATTTCATATGTTCATTCTTACCAGCCTGGATACCTTCTAAACTGGCTACTACTCTCTGGGCGATACCGTCCGGCGGAATGATCTGCCGGAACGCAATTCGAAGTTGCCCATTGTGATGCAGATGGCGTGCCGCTCGCGCTTCAAGAACCGAGCCTTGAATGCGGCTCCCTGCCGGAAGAATGAGATGGGTACCGTCAAACAAAGGTTGCGAAAGTACTGCTTCTACTTTGTCGCCTTTTTTTGCTGTCGCGGAATTGAGCGGTGTGACCAACAAAGCATGTATCAAACTGTCTTTCGGAAGGGCCGTTCCGATTGAAACCATCTGCTGTGCAGTCAACGACTCACAACCGAAGTCAATTGGCTTCTGCAGTTCAGCAACGTAAACTGTTCCAGCATCGATATATTGTGGACGGACAGGAAGTTGACTTATCGCATAGCGCTTGAGGCGATGCATTTTCCCTGGATCTTTTACTTCCTTCATCGCATCTTGCCACTGCTTCCTGGCCTGCTGCTTTGCCTCGTCAATCTTCTCTGACGCGGCGCCGCTTTTCTTTTCATCTTTGGTGCTGACAAGCTGCATTACCTGCCCTGACCAGGGCATTACCGCGACGTGAAGCGGAATCCGTTTTCCTTGAGCTAGTACAAGTTCATCAAACTCAATATCAACCTTGCGCGCGGGCGTGAAGTCTCCATTTAAAACCCCCAACATGCGCTTGGTTCCAGACGGCTTCACAATTTTCGCTATCCGGCCTGTCACTTCCGTGCCTACAGGAACAACCTCGCGATCAAACGCATAGATTGGTTCCACAGTGTGCCCGTGGATTGGTTGGCCCACATTCTTGACCCGCACTTCCTGGTCGAGCGCGATTTGAAGAGGTGTGCCATTGACTGCCGTTAGCGCAATCTTCTGCGACGCCCCAGGAGCAGAGGTTGCTGGAGAAACACATTCTTGCGTAGTAGCTTGGGCCGCGCATGCTGCCAGGAAGGCAAAGCCTATTAGGCGTTGAAACCAGGTTCCCATTTTTCTTCTTCTCTCGCCCGTGTTTCGAGAGGGTCTCGAATCCGCGAATTCACCATCCATCAAACGCGGATACAACCTCTATTAAGAGCCACTTTAGTCTTAGTTTTGTTCGATTACAAGCACCGCATGACTTCTCTCTACTTAGTTCTTTAGGATGACACAGCTGATTCTTCAGGCGAAAAAATCAACTCTACAAAATGCTCGCGAAGGTCATTCATTAGCTTAATCGTTTTGCCATCATAGGCGACTCCATCTAAAGTCATATTAT